>Ga0099364_10010873_pt1 | contig 12482 bp, 11 predicted proteins | sample TergutTh196P3_FD_73070 | JGI IMG/M metagenome (GOLD analysis project Ga0099364, IMG submission 73070) | Microcerotermes parvus P3 segment gut microbial communities from Pointe-Noire, Republic of the Congo - Th196 P3 | ecosystem: Host-associated > Arthropoda: Insects > Digestive system > Gut ... | reverse complement strand
TGCGGAAGTATGCAGAATCATGCGCGATTTTCTGGGCGAAAGAGAATTCATCGTCGTCTGTAAATATTACGGAATAGGCGAGGAAACCCATTACACGCTCGAAGAAATCGGCCAGCAACTCGACATCACGCGCGAAAGAGTCAGACAACTTAAAGACGGAGCCTTGTTGAAATTGCGCCGGTCGCAGAAAGCACAGAAAATGATAAAAAACGTTATGACGATGTGATTATGGCATTTCTTCGTTTAGTGTTTGTGTTTTTCGTTTTCCTTCTGCCGATGGGTTTGGCTGCGCAAACTACCGTGTCTTCCTTGAAGCACGAGGCATTTTATCCGATGGGGCTTGGCTTAGACTTCGGCAAAATCAATCAAAACAACCTTTATCTCGGTGCGGAGACTGCTGCGGGTTTCGGATTCGGAGTTGTCACCTACGGCTTTTATTTCGGCGGAGGATTTTTCGGCGGAAAGTTTATTGAACTCGGCGAGAAGAAAGCGGTAAAAATTATACCGGGAATATGCCTTGGATGGTGGAACTATTTTCATGAATTAAGTTGGGCTGAGCATGACAGCAGAGATAACAGCGATCATTATTTCGGCGGCCCGTTTTTTAAGTTTCTGGTGGGAAAAAATAAAACAAATTTTAACATCTCGTCAAAAGCAAATTTCGGTTACCGTCGAAATATCGTCGAAAGTACCGGCCGAAACGACAGGAATTTCGCCTGCTACCCCTCAGTAGAGGTAGGTGTTACTTGGATTTATTAGTCGGAGGCTAACTGAATGAAACTATACCGGGACGCAATAATGTATTTTACGGTTTTTTAACGAACGGAGGGATTTTTAATGGATATTGTGGAATACGAAAAAACAAAATACGAACTTGTTATCAAATCCATGAATATTGCTCTTTGGGATATGGAAGTTGTGTCCAAGGACGCAGAGAATCCCGGAACGGACGGCGTATGGACGTGGTCGCAGGAGTTTCGAAATATACTCGGATTTTGTGACGAATCGGATTTTCCCAATAAAATTGAGTCCTTTCTTTCCTGTCTCCACCCCGAAGACACCGAAAATTCTATTGAGGCTTTTGATAAACACATAAAAGACAGAAGCGGTAAAACCCCATACAATATAGAATACCGACTAAGGCATAAAAACGGCGAATATTTATATTTTGACGGCTTCGGAACCACTTTGAGAGACAGCGAAGGCTTTCCCATACGGATATCCGGCGCAATCAGAGATATAACGGCAATCAAAAAAGCGGGAGAAGCACTTATCAAACGCGACAATCTTTTATCTGCCGTGAACCGCACCGCAAGCATACTGCTAACGGTAAAAGATGACGAAACATTCAAAAATTCGCTTACGGAAAGCATGAAAAATATCGGCATAGGCGTTGATGTCGATTGCGTGGAAATCTGGAAAAACGAGATGATAGACGGTGAATTGCACGCCGTGATTCATCATTGCTGGTTCGGCGAAAATATCGGCTATTCCGTAGCGTCCCAACTTACTCAAACTTTCTCTTACAATTCAACACCGAATTGGGAACGGCGGCTTGCGCAAGGTGAGTGTATAAAAGGACCGTTTTATGAATTGTCCCCCGAAGATCAGGACTTCATCAGACCCTTCGGACTCAAATCTATCTTAGCCATACCGATATTTGCGGACGGAAAGTTCTGGGGAATCTGCTGCATCGACGACTACAGCAAATACCGCAACTTTTCAGACGAAGAAGTAGGCATATTGCGTTCCTGCGCCTTGTTTTTCGTCAATGCCTTGATTCGTAACGAAATGGTTCGGGAAATGCGCAAAACCTCCGATGAGTTGGCATTCCAAAAAACAACGCTCCAAACGGTTGTCGATTCCATCCCCGATATTGTCTTTTGTAAGGATTTGAACTTCAGATATACCTTGTTTAACACGGTTTGCATAGACTTCTTAGGCAACGAAATGAGTAAAGTTATAGGAAAGGACGATTACGAACTCGGCTTTCCGGACGATGTCGCTCAAAAGATGATTTGGGCTGATAAAGAGATATTGGCGGGCAAGAAAAAACTTATTTACGACGATTGGGTGCCGTCTGAAGACGGTTCTGTCAGATACCTCGAAACGACAAAAGCACCCCTGATACGGGACGGTAATTTAGTGGGTATCGTAGGCATGTCACGCGATATAACCGAGAAAATGCAGATGGAAAAAACACTCCAAGCCGCACTCGAACAAGCGAATGCCGCAAGTAAGGCGAAAGGTGATTTCCTCTCGAATATGAGCCATGAGATGCGAACGCCCATGAATGCAATTATCGGCATGACCGCTATAGGAAAGAGAACCGACGACATAAATGAAAAGGATAACGCCCTAAACAAAATCTCCGATGCATCCACTCACCTTCTCGGCGTGATTAACGATGTCCTCGATATGGCAAAGATTGAGGCAAACAAATTAGAACTCGCACCTGTTGAGTTTTGTTTTGAAAAGATGCTGCAAAATGTGGCGACGGTTACGAATTTCCGCATAGACGAAAAGCAGCAGAAGTTTGTCATAAATATAGACGAAAAGATACCGGAGTTTATTATCGGAGACGATTTACGTTTGGCACAAGTGATAAGCAACCTCTTATCCAACGCCGTAAAATTCACTTCCCCGGGCGGGACTATTACCTTAACGGCAAAGTTGGACGCTGAGATTAACGGGGACTGTGAGTTGCGCATAGAAATTGCCGACAACGGTATAGGCATATCCCCGTGTCATCAAGAAAAATTGTTCCGTATGTTCGAACAGGCAGACAGCGGAACGAGCCGTCAATACGGCGGAACGGGACTCGGGCTTGTAATTTCAAAGCGAATCGTCGAACTGATGGGCGGTAAGATTTGGGTAGAGTCACAACTCGGCAAGGGGTCGTGCTTTTGCTTTACCGTAAAAGTGCAATCGGTTGAGGCAAGCGACAAGCGACGTGCCGACAGGGTAGACGAAAACCTGAAATTAGGTGAGTTTGCCGGCAAAAAAATGCTTATCGCCGAAGACATAAGCATTAACCGAGAGATAGTTATAGCACTTTTGAAAGGCAGTGCTCTTGAAATCGAATGCGCGGAAAACGGTCTCGAAGCACTTGAGGCGGTCGCAGCCGATCCTAAGAAATACGACATAGTGCTAATGGATGTGCAGATGCCTCAGATGGACGGTCTTGAAGCCACGCGGCGTATCCGAGAAATATTGAAAGCGCAAGACATAAGACTGCCGATAGTTGCGATGACCGCGAACGTATTCAAGAGCGACATAGAAGCCTGTCTTGCAGCAGGCATGGACGACCATCTCGGCAAGCCGCTAAACATGGAACATGTCCTGACAGTCTTAAGGAAATACTTATTTTGCAATGCTTAAATACGTAGCCACCGCCGCGGCGGAAAGTTTTTTTTAATTTTTTTAATTTTTTTTAATTTTCTCTTGACAAACAATAACGGTATTTCGTATATTGCTCGTGATTTGAGGGAAATTTTTTGCAGGAAGAAATCGTAGGCTACGAAAGTTCCCCTGACAGTCCGGGAAGAAATCGTAGGCTACGAAAGTTTCCCTGACAGTCCGTGAGAAAATCGTAGGCTACGAAAGTTCCCCTGACAGTCCGGGAAGAAATCGTAGGCTACGAAAGTTTCCCTGACAGTCCGTGAGAAAATCGTAGGCTACGAAAGTTTCCCTGACAGTCCGGGAAGAAATCGTAGGCTACGAAAGTTTCCCTGACAGTCCGTGAGAAAATCGTAGGGATTATTTTTTTTATAACAAAGGAGAGATTATTATGGAAATTAACACTATTGCTTTAACAAGAATGCACAACAACACGCATTTTGAGTTTGGTTTGCAAACAATTTTACAAATTAACGAGTTCGGCGCAGGGCCGAGCGCAATGAACATTCAGGCACAGTTTGATACATACAAAACCGCCCACCAAAAAGAAGACGACGCCTTCAAAAAAATCAAAAAAAGCGAAATTTCAGACCGTATCGCAAAACTCGATAAAGACAGAGACAGTATGACTTCTTACCTGTTCAGTTCAATCAGAAACGCACAAAAACACTACTCCGATGAAGTCGTAAATGCCGCAAAACGCCTTATGGTCGTTGTAAATACCTACAAAAAACTTACCGGTTTGACCTATATCAATCAGACTTCCGAGACTCGCAATATGCTTCAAGAACTTAAAAGCGACAAGTATAAAAACGACGTTGCTTTGGTGCGCGTAAGGGATTTGATAGATCAAGTTGAAATATTGAACAATCAATTCGCCGAACTCATGAACGAGAGAATCGAAGAATCAGCGGCCAAAAATCACGATGACTTAAAACAAGTAAGACTGGAAGTCGACAAAGCATACAACGCAATCATAAAAAGTATAGATGTAGGCGTGATAGTAAATGGGGCGCAGAAATACGAAGCGTTTATTATCAGACATAACATCCTGATTGACCAGTATAAGACGATGATGGCGACCTCCGGGAAGAGGAAGAAGGATGGAGAGTGAGAGGGGAGTTTGGGCGGCGTGTGGTTACGTCGCTTTTTTTTTTATAAAAGGAGGGGATTGTGAAATTATTTAAGGTTTTGGCGGCGGTGGCGGTTGTTGTGTCGGGGGTTGCGGGGCAGACTTGGGAAATTGGTTCGCCTAACGCTTACGATGTAACCGCTACTCTTAGTGACGGTGTCTTGACAATTAGCGGTGAGGGGGCGATGCAGAATAATAACCCGCCTTGGTATAGTGTTCGCTACAACATAACAAGCGTTGTCATTAATAATGGTGTGACTACGATTGGAGATTATGCGTTCGCAGAGTGCCCTTCCTTAGAAAGTATTGTCATTGGAAACAGCGTGACTGAGATTGGAAATAATGCGTTCTCTTGGTGCACTTCCTTGAAAAGCATCGTCATTCCGGACGGTGTGACTAAGATTGGAAATAATGCGTTCTATGGCACTCCCTTAGAAAGCATCGTTATTCCAAACAGCGTGACTGAGATTGGAAATTATGCGTTCTATTATTGCCGTTCCTTGGAAAGTGTTGTTATTGGAAACACTGTGACTAAGATTGGAAATTCGGCGTTCCAGAGGTGCTCTTCCTTAGTAAGCATTGTCATTCCAAACAGTGTGACAGAGATTGGAACTTTGGCGTTCTCTGATTGCGATGAACTCACCCGTGCTGATTTCTTAAGGCGCGGTCAAACTGTTATTAGCACAAATTCGTTCAGTAACACTCCGTCTACACTTGAGATTTACGGCTACTATCCTCAAAGTACAAACTTGGCCGCAGCCGCAGGCGCCAGATTCATTCCGTATCAATTCGACATGTCGCTTGACGTATCCCAATATGCTTTCCTCGATGCTCAATACGGCTACAAAGCACAAAATCCGCTTGAAGTAAAACTAACAACAACAACAAATTACCCGCTTAGCGAACCTTCGTTCTCAATAGCATTAAGCGGAATAAACGCTTCTTCCTTCAAACTAAACACAACTACAATAGACAGTTTCAATGAAAACGGCGAAGTAACATTTACCGTTACGCCGATAGAAGGCCTCGATGCCGGAAGAACATACGAAGCCGCCGTAATTGTAAGCGACCCCACAGGCGACTTTCCGCAACAAAGATTAGATGTTAGTTTTACGGTAAACAAAAGAACCGTAGGCGTAATCTGGGGTGAAAAAAGGTCTTTCGTCTATAACAAAATGCTGCAGCATCCTTCGTGGGAATTGGATTTCGACGGAATCCCCAAAGAGCATCTCGCAATATTAAACGCTCAATCGGTAACCGGCGAATATACAATCGAAAGCGGTCTTGCTCCTTTCATCATTATATTGCCGGAACATGATAACGATAACTATCTTCTTACCAATACCAGAGTAGGCTACGAAATAACGCAAAGACCTCTTAATGTTGTAATGGTGGATGCCAAAGGCGAAGCGGTCGATGAGATAGTTTTAGAAAGAAGAAAACCCACAACAAGAAATACCGACGATATAAACTGGGAAGAACTCCGAGCGCAGATAACGGCTAATATTACTTACCGCGGTTGGGCGATAGATACCTTGACTAAAGAAGAAGATAACGAGGACAATTCTCTAAGAGGGAACTTGATTATTGAGATAGTCGGGGTTGAAGATTATAAGGAGAGTGTTAAGGACGGGGAATATGAGGTTAATGTTAATACCGGTCTTATTAATGCAAGGGACTATGCGCTTGATAATTTGACTTTGACAGCGGTGGTTGGAGATAAGATAACTTTGCTGACTGAGTCGGGGATTCGGCCTGACCCTAACGATCCGAAAGAAAATACTTCAATCCGTGAAACTAACAAGCGTAGGCAGAATATCTTGGCTAAGACTGTTGTTAGAGATGAGATGAGGGTAGTTTTGGAGGGTGTGACGCGGGTGGTGGTTTATGATAATCTTGGGAATGTGGTTTGGGACGGGGTTGAGAATGTCTGGGATTTGAGGAATGCTGCGGGTCGGAGAGTTGCTGAGGGGACTTATTTGGTGGCGGTGGAAGTTGGCGGGCGATGGTATTCGGCGAGGGTGGGAGTGAAGAGGTAACAAACATCACAGATAAACAAAATAGCGGGAGAGAATATCTCCCGCTTCTTCTTGGTGTCGGCGGATATTATTTTACAGAATTATTGAAATAAAATAAGAGGAGAAATAATTGCTGAATACCGTATTTGTTTTGTCGATAGTCGGGATGCTTGAATGCTGTCTGGCTATAACCTATCCGCGGAAGATTTTGAATATACTGTCGAAGTTTGAGATTGTCGATTTTGAACTTGATGCACCTAAAAAGGAAGTTGCGCAAATGCGAACCTTTGCCGTTGCGGATCTTTTGACCCGTGTGGTTCTTCCGGCCATGCTTTTGTTTTCGCCGTTCAAACGCTTTAATACTTACGCTTGGATACTTATCGCGGAATTTTTGTTGGGAGATATTTTGTCGATAAATGTGCCTAAGGATAAAAAACATTATATGTTAATCGTTATTTCGGCCGTGAAATTATGTATTTTCATGGACGTAGCAAGAGCGTGTTTCTTTTCTATCTTTTTACAATAAAGGGGAGTTATGAATAAAAATATTAAATTAGCGGTTTTTTGTTTGACGGTGACGCTGTTCGCCTTTGCGCTTTATGCACAGGAACGCGAGCCTGATATGTCGCAGGTCAGACAACTCATGGGAGATGCGGTGACGCAGGATGCCGCAGATGATTTTACGGCGCAGGAATATGAGGGCAACATAGTGATAGATGTCTTTAAGATAATCGGCTGGCTTGTGCTTGTATTGACCTTGATTGCGGTGACGGCTTGGGTGGTGCGAAAAACCGGACTTGTCAGGGGAGTGGCGCCTGTCTCGGCACAAACGCCGTCTATGAAAGTGCTTGAAGCGATGACTACGGGGCAGGGTGGGATTATGTTGCTTGTCAGGTGCGAAGAATCGGTGTTTTTGATAGGACAAACGCAGGCAAATTATACCCTTTTACACGAACTGCCGAAAGACAGTGCCCGAAAGATTATCGAAAGCAAGACCGGAACGGAAACCGTCGGGGCGTTCAAAAACTCACTGTCTAACTTTATGCAAAATATAAAGGTGTCGCAATGAAAAAGATTATCCTTCTCGTTTTAATTTTAACGCTTTCGGCTTGGGCGCAGGTTTTGCCGTCGGTGACAATGTCGCTTGGCGGCACGTCGTCTCCGGAAGAAGTGGCGACTACCCTGCAAATCGTGTTTTTGATAACGATTCTCGCTCTTGCGCCGTCAATTCTGGTTATGATGACTTCTTTTGTGCGCATAATAATTGTTTTTTCGTTTATTCGCCGAGCAATAGGGCTGCAAACTATGCCGCCGGATCAGATTTTGGTCGGTCTCGCTCTGTTTTTAACCTTCTATATAATGTCGCCGACCTTCACGCAGATAAACGACAATGCCATTCAGCCGTATATGGCGAAAGAAATAACTTGGGAGCAGGGAATTGAGAATGCCGGAGCACCTATGAAGAGGTTTATGCTCAAGCAGGTTTATGAAAAGGACATTGCTTTACTTATGAGAATATCGGGAAAAACTCCGCCCGAGACGGCGATGGAAATAGGCTTTGACGTTCTTATTCCGGCGTTTATGATAAGCGAACTGAAGACGGCTTTTATATTTGGCTTCATAATATACCTACCGTTTTTGGTGGTCGATATGGTCGTGGCGAGTGTCCTTTTGTCTATGGGGATGATGATGTTGCCGCCGACGACGATTTCGCTTCCGTTTAAGGTTATTTTGTTTATTTTGATCGACGGTTGGAATCTGACGGTAAAACAATTAGTCGGATCGTTCTTCTAAGGAGAGGAGGTAAATCAAATGAATATGTCGCTTGTTCTTGATATGGGAAATGAATGTTTGTTATTGATACTGATTTTATCTGCGCCGCTTTTATTGGCAGGGCTTTTTGTGGGACTGACTGTGGGGATTTTTCAGGCGGTAACGCAGATTCATGAAATGACGCTTACGTTTATTCCTAAGATCGTGGCTATTTTCGGCCTTTTGATTTTTCTTTTGCCGTGGATGACTATTAGAATTGTGGAATATTCAATCCGCCTCTTTAATCAATTTCCTACATTGATGAGGTGAAGAAATGGGCGCGGTTCCGATAGTAGCCGATATAGAACTGTTTGGCCTGATCTTTGCCAGAATGACGGTTCTTTTTATGCTTTTCCCCGTATTCGGATTCTCAGGCTTGCCGGCACAATACCGCGTGGGACTCTCGTTTTATTTTTCACTTTTACTTTTCCCGTTAATGAAAGCAAACTTTACAGAGCCGCAAATCAGCAACGCTTTTCAGTTGTTATGGCTGATGTTCAGAGAGGCGGGGATAGGCGCGATGCTGGGATTTTTCACCCGATTTCTGTTTGCAGGCGTGCGATTTGCGGGGGAATTTATTGATATGCAAATGGGATTCTCAATGGTGCAAATGCCGGATCCGGTCAATGAAGGGGAAATGTCGACGGCGACGGGATATTTTTATCTCGTATTCTTTACAATAGCCTTCTTAATGCTGGACGGGCATTATTTTTTGCTTCTTGCCGTCGAAAAATGTTTCTCGCTGATGCCTCCCGGACAAGCGGTGCTTGATATAAACACGATAGTGCCCATGTCAATGAGACTCTTGCAGAATCTGACGGAGATTGCGGTTCGGCTTTCGGCCCCGATTATCGTGGTAATGGTGGTAACAACATTTTCGCTCGGAATCATCGCCAAAACAATGCCGCAGATGAACGTTTTCATCGTCGGTATGCCTCTGAAAATAGGCATAGGCTTTATATTGATGATAATAACTTTGCCGATAATGCTCCAATTCTTTTCGGTTACGGTTCGGCAAATGCACGTGGATATATGGACGCTTCTCTTAAGAATGGCGGGTAGTTAATGCCGGAAGAAGAAGAGTCAAGCGGCGAAAAAACCGAAGAGCCTACCGCCAAACGGCGACAGGACGCCCGTAAAGAAGGCAACATTGCAAAGAGTACGGAAATTAGCACCGTATTCGTTTTGCTTTCCGCTTTGATTTTTATGCGCTTTTTTTTCAAATTTATGTATATGGATATTAAGGAAGGCTTCGATTTCGGGTTTGCAAACATCAATCCCACGGTTGCGGACAACTTTTCGTTTTCGGTAATACAGGAGATATTTAACGAAAACCTTTTGATTGCCATGAAAGTTTTCTTGCCGGTCTCGCTCTTTATCTTGTTCTGGGGAGTGTTTTCAAACATCATACAGATAGGATTTAATTTTACAACCAAGCCGCTTGAGCCGAAACTTTCCAAGATAAATCCCATAAGCGGCTTTAAGAAAATGTTTTCCCTACAAAAACTTTTTGACACCGCAAAGAATACCTTGAAACTGGTCATTGTCGGAGTTGTGGCTTATGTTGTGATTAAAGGGAAACTCGGAGAGATGATGGGCAGCATCAACGAATCGACCGCCGCCATCTCCGTCTATATGCTACTCTTGGTGTTTGATGTCGCAATAAAAATCATTCTCACCCTCTTTATCATAGCGATTTTGGATTACGCCTATCAGAGATACGAATACGAGAAAAAGTTAAAGATGACCAAGCAACAGGTAAAAGACGAGCACAAAATGACCGAAGGAAATCCGCAAATCAAGGCGAGAATCCGGCAATTACAAAGGGAGATGTCTAAAAGAAGAATGATGGAAAGCGTCCCCAAAGCGACGGTCGTCGTCACCAACCCCACACACTTGTCCATTGCCATCCAATACGAACAGGAAACGATGGAAGCACCGCTTGTGGTGGCGAAAGGCGCGGACAATATCGCCATGAAGATTCGCGAAATAGCCAAAGAACACGATATTCCGCTTTACGAAGATGTGGGACTTGCACGGGCGATGTATGACAAAGTCGAGCCGGGTGACACCGTTCCGCAGGAATTTTTCGCCGCAGTCGCCGAAATCATCGCATACGTCTACAAACTTCAGGGAAAAACCGTGTAGGAAACTTTCGTAGCCTACAATTTTCTCCCGGACTGTCAGGGAAACTTTCGTAGCCTACGATTTCTTCCCGGACTGTCAGGGAAACTTTCGTAGCCTACGATTTCTTCCCGGACTGTCAGGGAAACTTTCGTAGCCTACGATTTTCTCCCGGACTGTCAGGGAAACTTTCCGAGGCTCGGATTTTCTCCCGGACTGTCAGGGAAACTTTCCGAGGCTCGGATTTTCTCACGGACTGTCAGGGAAACTTTCCGAGGCTTGGATTTTCTCCCGGACTGTCAGGGAAACTTTCCAAGGCTTGGATTTTCTCCTGCATCGTGCGGGAAACTTTCCAAGCACTTTTCTGCCTACACTCTATGAAATGGGCTTCATGGGTTGTTTGGCGAGCAAAATAAATCCCAATGCAAAGGGTAAAATAAGCGACGAGATGCCGATTCTTTGCGGAATTGTTTCGGAAAAGCCTAAGTTTTGCGCAAATATTACCGTTAATGCTATCAGTATCGGGCCGGCGGCTACCGCAAATCTACCTACCGTGTTGAAAAGCCCAAACAGTTCCGTGCTTTTGTCTTTTGGAATTATAAGCGAAAAATACGAGCGCGATACCGACTGTATTCCCCCCTGCACCAAGCCCGTCAGAAAAGCAAAAAGGAGAAAATGCCATTCTTCGCTCATTAGCCATGCCGCACATATTGTTACCGTAGTATAAACGAAGACAGAAATCAGTAGAATCCGTTTCGCTCCGAACTTTGCAGCGGAAAGGCCGGAAATTATTGCAAAAGGAAAGGCCGTGAGTTGGACGATTAGCAGCGAATACATAAGAGTTTTTTGTGAAAATCCGAGCGACAAACCGTAGTCGGTTGCCATCATAACAAAAGAATGAACGCCGTCGATGTAAAACCAATACGCAATGAGAAATATGCGGATTTGCGGGTTGTTCCAGGCAAATGCTATTGTTTGTTTTAGGTCGGCGGGCGACCAGTTGTTTATGGCTGTCAAACGCGGCCGGCCACCGACTTTGGCTGTGTAGAGCGGTATTGCGAAGATTATCCACCAGATTCCTGCTATTAAAAGGCTGTGTTTGATTTGTCCGCTGTGGCTTATTGTGAGGATGCTTACTATGAATACGATTGTGCATCCTAAATATCCGGCGCCGAATCCTATTGCGGAGACGCGGTGGCGGTTTTTGAAGTCGGCAACGGCCGGCAGTAAGGAGTCGTGAGACATGATTGAGAGTCGGTAGAAAATGTTGGCCACGGCAAAGAGAAATAAGGCGGGCATGTATTGTCCTGCTTGCACGAAGTATAAAAGGACGGTTGTTGCTGCGCCCAAAATTGAGAATAGGGTCAGCGATTTTTGTCTGAGGTCGTTTCGGGCTATGATTGATGCGACGATAGGGCAGAGGATAGCCGCGCTTATTCCGGAGATACCGTTTGCGAATCCCAGAGCGACAGTGGAATTGCCTGTTGTGTAATAATTTTTGAGAAGTACGGGGAAAAAGGCCGCAAGAACACAAAGGGCGAACGCAGAGTCCGCCCAACTGTATAAAGCCCATGCGACGACGGGCGTTTTATTGCTGTCTTGATTGGAATTCCTCAATTAACGTCCTCATAATTTCGGCACTTTGCTCGTTTGTGTTGGTCAATCTTTCGTGAGTAAGTATTAGCCGCTCGGCCTGCGACTTGAAAATATACACGATTTGTTCGCCGTCATTGACTCTAACGAAGTATCTTGGCCGCTCGCCGTCAATGTTGCCGATAATCAGGGAATATTCTTGGTTCAGGACGATTTTTTGCGTAGGATTGTTAAGTCCGGAAACCTCGTCGGGTATTGAATAAGTGTAGTCCCAGTTTCCGGCGTCGAGTTCGGAGATGTCTTTAAGAAACTTGGCAACCGAATCGGGATTGGCTTCAAGGCTTTCGTTTAGGATCCACTTACCGTCTTCTTTGGTCAGCCTGAATTCGCCGGATACGATATCG
>Ga0099364_10010872_pt1 | contig 12482 bp, 6 predicted proteins | sample TergutTh196P3_FD_73070 | JGI IMG/M metagenome (GOLD analysis project Ga0099364, IMG submission 73070) | Microcerotermes parvus P3 segment gut microbial communities from Pointe-Noire, Republic of the Congo - Th196 P3 | ecosystem: Host-associated > Arthropoda: Insects > Digestive system > Gut ... | reverse complement strand
ATCGCCTGCGTAGGCGGCTTCGACGTCTTTGGCAAGAGTTTTGCGGATGTCGGGTATTTGCTGTAGGAAAGTCAATGTGTTGTCGTGAGCGGTGCGTTCGATGGCCGAACGCTGTGCCCATAGTTCGTTTGACGAACAGGCATTGTGCCGTATTTTTCCATGACACAGTTCTTGTCCGTGGCAAATAGCCCGTTCGCATAGTACAACGAGTCGATCATAAAGCCGATCGACGATGCCGCCGACGTGATAGATCACGTTGGCAGAGCAGAGTGAGTCACGATTTCGGTAGCCGGGATAGAGCACCTCTTTTAAGTCTTCGATGCAATCGACAACGTCGGCATACCGAGGCAGGGGACAGAGATCGAGGTGGTGCGTTGTGCCGCCTTGCCGGTAAGAAGCAACGATCTGTTCGGTAATGTTTGGCAAAAGCGTTTTATTTTCAAATGTCGGTAGCATCGGGTCGGTAGCATCGGATAGGAGAACGGCACCATTCTGTGCCTATCTTTACCTATCTTTTTCGCTCTATTTTATCTAAAGGTAATCGGCCTGGCAAGGCCGAGTGTGCCGACAGTATAGCAGTCTCGCCTTTTTATTGTGATGTGAACGATATAGCCAATGCGGGTATATCATGGTATAATGCTCTCCGTATCTCAAGGAGACGCATTGACGCAAGCCTTATGTTCACGTGCTCTTGCCCGACGTGCGAAGCAAAACTCGTTGTCAAGGATGAAGAACTCGTCGGCAAGATTTTGGCCTGTCCAAAATGCGGCGGGATGGTTTTTGTCCAAATCCCAGACTCTGCGCAGACGCCAGCCGCAGAGGCGATATCTGTAGCAAAGTCGCATAAGTCCATCGTCCATAAAAAATTCCCCGACATCTTAACCAACGAAACGGCATCGGGAATCATTCAACCTAGCCGGGAAAAAAGCATTCCGACTGACGTTTTGCTCAATACGATTCCGCCGTCCGAAGTTTCCGAAAAAGAAATCAAATTTCGGAAGATTTTGATGGGTGTTCTATTTAGCCTGGCGTTTATTCTTTTAGCCGTACTGGGGTTTTTGATGATTTTTCAAGAGCAAGAGTTGGCTAGCCCCTTTGCGGAGCGGGTTGCGATGCCGATTGCCGGAATGCCTCCTGACCTTTTCTTGCATGATGAGGACAATGCCGACAGCGTTGAATGGAACGCTGTGGAACCAGACGTTGCACTTGAACACGACCACGCTGTAACATCGGAATGGGTTGACAGTCCGCAATTGTTTGCAGAGCCGCAATCCGACACGTTCGAGATAGTATGGGAAGATTCGCAACCGAATGAAGACGATTCCGCTGACGAAACGGCAGTTCTTGAGAGTCCACAGCGAGATCGTCTTGCCCTTTTTGGCGAAGCCATGCCGGGTTTTGTCGATCTGTCCGTTCCGAATATCGATATTGAAGCAAGGCTTGCCTTGCCGATTTATGCGTTGGATATCAACCAGCGAAGTCTAATCGGCTTTATCCGCGTGATGTCCCAACTCAGCGGTATTCCCATGACTCTTGATATAGACGGAATAAAATCTCGTGGTCATTCTGCCCAAACGCTGGTCGACGGCCGGTTTAACAATCGGACAGCCAGGGATATTCTAACGCAAACGCTTGCAACGCTTGAATTGGAATGGAGCCCCGTCGAGCGGCAAATATCCATTTATCCAAAAGGAAGCCGCTATCCCGATATGAACGGACAGTCAAGTCAGACTGTCCCCGTCGATACGGCAGAAAGTTTGATTTTCGATGTTTCTGATCTTGTTGCCGGGACGGACGACCTGACGGTTCAAACAATAGCCGACATGATCAGGCGGTTGGTTATTCCGAATGGCGAAGCCGATATTTTACCGGACAACAGATTGAGTCTAAGGGGCAATACGCTGCATCCTCTGAAGTCTTCGTTCCAAAATCGGGTCGAAATCACCCGGCTGTTAGAGCAACTGCGTCTTATTCGTCAATTACCGCAGCAGACGGACTGGGCGAGCGAAAAAATCGCCCCGGAAGCATTCGGCTGGGACCGCGTGATGGAAACGGTTACATTGAATTATTATACTCCGATGCCGCTTGACCAAATTGTGCGGCAGTTGGAAGAGATTACAGGTTTGACGATTTTGGTTGATCACCATTCGTTTCATCAGGCATTTACTCCGTTATCTTCCATTCAGGCAAGTGTACAGTGCGATGCCGGAACGATTAACGATGCGATGGAATGGCTTTTGGCATCGGTCGATTCGGCAAGGCTTGCCTATCGGATCATAGACGAAAATACATTGGAAATCACGACGGACGATACTGCTCGAAGTCCGCAGAAAATGTCAATGGAGGTTCATCAATATCAACTTTTGGAAGGAGAAACGCCGGATGATATTGTGATGCTGTTGCGAAGTGCCGTCGCACCGGAATCGTGGCAGTCTGAAATGTCTTACGGCGGCGATATTGTCGTAGATGTTCCGTCTGGCTGTTTGCTCATACGGCAAAGCCAGCCGGTTCATCGTCAAATTCGGCTTTATATGGCCGGTACCGGCCTATTGGACGAAGGTCGGGAAGAATAGGGAGTTTTACCTTAACCAACTCATGCCGAAGGAAAAAACTTCTTTTTCATCCCAGGAATTCGAACTGACGGGGAAAGCGAAATCCAGGGCAATGGGCGCAGGCCCCATCATCGGGATTGTCAAACGCAAACCGAAACCAACGGCCACGCGGTAAGTATCTTTCCAGTTTGACATTGAACTTTCGACAGTTCCCGTATCGACAAAGAGGGAACCGCGAATCATATCATCCGCCGTTAAGGGGAATAGCAATTCTGCGGAGTTGTAAAGTTCTACGCATCCGCCCAAGACGTATCCTTCTTCCGTTCGGGGAGAGACACTTCGGAATTCGAACCCGCGCAGATTAGAAAAACCTCCGCCGAAATATCGTTCATAAATTGGTGTGCCTGATTCAGATACGGCTAAACTACTCCGAATGCCGAGTACCCAGCGTCCGCTCCGGTCAGGCCGTTCTCGCAACATAAAATACTTGCGCACATCGACGTTACCCCGAATGAATTGGTAATCACCCAGTATTTGTTCGACGCCCGCCGTAACCATGTGCCCTTCGGTCGGCATATATTCGCTGTCCCGGGTATTGTAGGTTGCGGAAAGCCCGATGTTATACATTGCGTGCTTGCCGAGAGCGTCCATCAAGTCATCGACTGGGATCGTCGGGCGGTAGATGTTGACTTGCTGTCCTCCGAGCGTAAGCCGGGTGGAGATATCCGGCGTCCACAATTTGCCGAAGGAAATTGTACCGCCGGTTCTGTCTTCGTTCCATTCGTTGTAGTATCGTTGATAGTAAAATCCGTTGACACCGAATGAGTAATCCATATCGAACAGATAGGGCGTTTCCCAACTTGCACTGTACCGTTGTACGTTTGTACCTGGTACGGCTTCAATTCGGAACCTCTGTCCTTTTCCCCGGAAGGCATTACGCCAATCGACAAAGCGGAACCCTCGCGGGTAGTTTAGGATGTCGAAGTTTTGTTCTTCGTAGATGAATCTGCCCATCAAGCCGGCATCGGAACTTACTGCGAGGCTTGCCATCAAAGTTCCCGTTTGCGTTTCTTGCACGATCCATCGGCCTCGTACTCCATAAATATAGGGCGAAACACCGGGCGGAGCGTCAGGGTCGATTCGAATATTCGCCGGAGACTGCAGCGAATCGAAGGGGTTAGCCCGTAAAGTTTCCGTCGGAGAGGTATAAGACGTTCCTGAAGATGAAAATGTGGCAGCAGGCTGGGTGTTGCTGGCAACTCTTTCCGACTGTAAGGGGTTGTTGGCTGGCGCAACGCTTCCCGACAATGCCGACGGTGCCAACTGCGTCTGCGGAGACTGACCGAGGTACGTTGCCGACGGAGTTTGTGTGTTTATCAGGCCGCCAGGCGTTAACCTCCAAGATCGAAAGGACGGCGTAGCCGGTGCTTGTCCGCGAATTTGAGGTTCTCCCGACGCCATTCGGCTGTGTCCGCTTTCCCGATCAGCCCGTTCGCGATCAGCCCTTTCCCTGGCGGCTTCCATTTCAATCGCTTCTTTTGGGAATTCGAAATCAAATTCCGGTGTTTTTCCTTGCATTGGGTTGGTGTTAAACAAGGCCGATGCCATCAACCGCCGTCTTGACGCGTTAATTTCGCTCGTTCGTAATATATCGCCAGGACGTAACGAAACACGGTTTAAGACGGGATGCCATTTCGTATAGGATTCGGCACCTTCCGTCCCGTGAATTTCAACATCCAGCGTTTGGAGAAAACATCGAGGCCCTTCGCGGATATTGATGATCAAGTCGACGAAATCTTGCTCAACCCTTGGGTCCGGCGTCGGAATCGCAAAAACGTAACCGTAATCTCCGTATTTGTCCTTGATGGCTTGCAAGTCGCCTTCCAGAGCATCTTGATTGAAAAATTGGTTTCGGCTACGGCCCAGTTTCATCACGCTCGTCAACTCTTCTTGTTTGAACACGTTATTTCCAACGAATTGGATGTTGCGGATTCGGCATCTCGGCCCTTCGTCAATGATAAATTTAACTTTGACCCAGCCTCGGTTTTGTCCCCAACCGCTATGGCCTCGGGTTTCTTCAAATACGCGGTCAACTTTGGCATAGAAAAAGCCGAGTTTGCGGTAATAGTTGATGAGCGTTTCAACATCGTCATCAAGACGCTTTCGGGTAAATTCTTTATTCCAAAATATGCCGGGTTTTGACTGGATGAGGGTTCGCAAGCGTTCGCTGGTTGCAATTTGATTACCTTCAAAGTGTACGCTCAGTACCCGCTGTTTTGGTCCTTCGCTAATTCGGAATATGACTCCCCGGTCTCCGGGTTCATCGCCTTTGGTTATTTCAACATAAACCTGATGGTACCCCGTCTCCCGGTAGAATTGTTCAATACGTTTGGCGGCTTGATGGATCGCAATCGGATCGAGAGCATCGCCTTCCTGGATGTTTGCTTCTTCCAGGATGACGTTTCGGGTATGCGCCTTGTTGCCGACGATTTTGACGTAATGGATCATTTGCCGTTCTATACAGGAAAACGTAACGATGTAACCCGTCGGAGTGCGGTCGACTTTGGTTTCCACATCGATAAACCAGCGTGTTTGCATCAGAGTTCGTTTGTCTTCTTCGAGAACCGTTGCGTTGAAAGGTCTGCCGGTTTTTGTTTTTATAATTCGGTTAATGTCGGCATTTGATTTTTGTGCATTTCCTTCGATACGAACATCAACGATCGTTTGCGGTATATTCTCTTGCCCTTGTGTGGTTGTTTGTACACAAAGGGTGAGAATACAAAGGGCGATGCTAAATAGATAAATGTTTTTCATGTTCTTCGTACAGACGCATACGGTATGCGGATGTTAATGAGTTCCGAAAGATAAATCAAGAGAAAAACAAGACCATAGATTTTGTTTTTAATGCAGTACAAGCCGTCAATGATTGCGGCAAGGCCGGCCTAATGCTACAATACGGAGCATGAAATATGATCCTGCGAAAATTGAGCCGAAATGGCAAGCCTATTGGGAAGAGCATAAAACGTTTGAAATTGGCCCCATGTCGGCGCAGAAAAAAATGTATATTCTCGATATGTTTCCCTATCCCAGCGCAAACGGCTTGCACGTAGGACATCCCGAAGGATATACCGCAACGGATATTATTTGCCGGTTTGAGCGTATGCAAGGAACGGCGGTCTTGCATCCGATGGGGTGGGATGCCTTCGGTTTGCCAGCCGAACAACAAGCGAAACGGACGGGTATTTCGCCGAAAGAAATTACAGAAACAAACATCGGAAACTTTCGGCGGCAACTCAAAATGCTCGGCTTTTCATACGATTGGAGCCGGGAATTGTCGACCACCGACATCAATTATTATAAATGGACGCAATACATTTTTTTGTTGCTTTACAACACCTGGTTCGATACCGCATTGCAAAAAGGAAGACCGATTGACGAATTGCCGATTCCTGATGATGTTGACGACATCGAAGCCTATAAAGACGACCATCGTTTGGCCTATCAAATCGAAGCCCCCGTCAATTGGTGTCCGGGACTTGGTACGGTTCTTGCCAACGAGGAAGTGATTCAAGGCCGAAGCGAACGGGGAGATCATCCGGTTGTACGGATGCCGTTACGTCAATGGATGCTGCGAATTACGCATTATGCCGATCGGCTTGAGGCAGACCTCGAAACGCTCGATTGGTCAAGCAGCATCAAAGCGTTGCAACGAAATTGGATCGGACGCAGTACGGGAGCGGAAGTTGATTTTCCCATCGGCAAGACCGCAGACGGAATGGAATCTTGGAAAAAAGAGCGGAAAAAGTCCGGTTTTCCCCGAAAACCTGGTGAGGATGTGTTGCGGATTTATACCACCAGGCCGGATACTCTTTTTGGGGCAACCTATATGGTCATCGCACCGGAACACCCCTTTGTCAAACGTTTGACGACGAAAGAACAGCGTAAAGCGGTCGAAGCATACTGCGAACAGGCCTCTACAAAAAGCGATCTCGACCGAACGGATTTGGCGAAAGACAAAACCGGCGTTTTCACCGGTTCGTATGCGATCAACCCGGTGAACGGCCAGGAAATTCCGATTTGGGTTGCCGACTACGTGCTAATTTCCTATGGGACGGGAGCAATTATGTCCGTGCCGGGGCACGATGACCGGGACTATGAGTTTGCGATGCAATTTGGGTTGCCGATTGTACACGTCGTAAAGCCGACACCACCGACTGACGACGCAGCGACAGACGACACAGCGACTGGCAAAGCGGGGCAAGGTGCTTATACGGACAACGGTTTCGCCGTTAATTCCGGCAAATACGATGGTCTTGCAACGGCAGCGTTTAAGGAAACGATTACGGCAGACCTTACGCAGGCCGGATTGGGCCGCCGGGCGGTCAACTACAAACTCCGCGATTGGCTTTTCAGCCGGCAACATTTTTGGGGCGAACCTTTTCCGATATTACATGAACTTGATCCCGACGGCAACATGACGGGCAGAACGATTGCCCTGGATGCCTCCGAATTGCCGTTGGTCATACCAAACATTGACTTCAAGGCCGAACACAATACGCCGGAACCGCCTTTTGAATTTGCTCAGGCCGATTGGCTTTATATCGAACGGAATGGGAAAAAATATAAACGGGAAACAAACACAATGCCCCAATGGGCGGGTTCGTGCTGGTATTATCTCCGTTTCATTGACCCGAAGAATGACCAGGTACTGGTTGATCCCCAGTTGGAAAAACAATGGATGCCCGTTGATTTATACGTCGGCGGCGCAGAGCATGCCGTCTTGCATCTGCTCTATGCCCGATTTTGGCATAAAGTCCTTTATGATTACGGACTGGTTTCACATTCGGAACCTTTCCAAAAGTTGGTCAACCAAGGAATGATTCTGGGAGAAGATGGTCAAAAAATGTCCAAAAGTATGGGCAATGTGATTAACCCTGACGATGTGGTGGAAAAATTTGGAGCGGACTCGCTACGGCTTTATGAAATGTTTATGGGCCCTTTGGAGTCGGTCAAGCCTTGGTCGATGGAAAGTGTCAACGGCGTGCGGAATTTTTTAGAACGAATTTGGCGGTTGATTGTCGATACTTCGGAAATTGACGTGCCAGCCGACGCTTCGCCTGCGAAAAACAACAACATTCAAGCAAAACGGCTTGCGGCCGTTCAAGATGTCCCCTTGACGGAAGAACAAAGCCGAATGTTGAATAAAACCATCAAGTCCGTAACGGAAGATATTCGCAGTATGTCTTTCAATACCGCTATTGCCCGGATGATGGAATTCACGAATTTTTTCACGAAGGAAACTGTTCGGCCCCAGGAAGCGATGGAAAAGATTGTGTTGATTTTATCGCCCTTTGCTCCGCACATTGCCGAAGAATTATGGTCGGTACTCGGACACAAAAAAACGCTTGCCTACGAACCATTTCCAGGGTATGACGAAAATGCAATCAAAGAAACGTCGCTTGAAATCCCCATTTCGATCAACGGCAAATTGCGTTCTAAAATGATCATCGCAACGGATGCCGATGAGCAAACGATGGAACGGCTTGCCCTTTCGGATGAAAAAACAGCGGAATTGCTCTCCGGCAAGACGATTGTCAAAAAAATTATCGTGCCGGGCAAAATGGTCAATTTTGTAGTGAAATAACGAACGCTTTATTTTCGGACGGGGAGAATCCCTATCGGATATTGCCGTTGGTCGCGTTTCGTTAAAGCGACGCGTGGAAGGAGTACTGGAGTAATCCTGCCTAGTCTGCCTGCAGAACGTGGACGTTGCCGGCGGCAACCAGTCCGTGAACTACACCGTTGACAATCTGCCTCTTGTTTGTATATTCCTGACTATGCAGATGTTCAACGCTTTTGCTAAAACAACGCTGATCACCCTGTCCCGAATCGTGAGCGGCGTAACGGTCTTATGGTATGAATCACAACCGGATGATTCATGCCAGCGTGTCTATTTCGCAAATCATACAAGTCATTTAGATGCATTAGTCATTTGGGCGACATTGCCATCATCTATTCGGGAAAAAACCAGAATGGTTGCCGCTAAAGATTATTGGGCCGCCGGGCCTATACGGCGGTATATTTCCAATCGTCTTTTGAAAGCCGTCTTGATTGACCGGGAAACTGTCAGTATTAAAAATACGCCGATTCAAGTGATGGTTGACGAAATGAAAGATGTATATTCGTTGATTCTGTTTCCTGAAGGCGGACGGTCAGACGACGGTTCTCTTGGTGAATTCAAGAGCGGGTTGTATTATCTATGTCGACGCAGACCCGACTTGGAATTGATACCCATTTATCTTAACAACCTAAATGGTATTTTGCCTCGCGGCCGCGCTTTACCCGTCCCGATGCTTTCGCGAGTCATATTCGGGCCGCCGATGTGGCTTGAAATGGATGAACGGAAAGAATCGTTTTTAGAACGAGCAAGAAACGCCGTACTCAAACTACAGCAACTGGAAGAAGTCTATGAAGAGGGAGAAGAAGGATAACAAGGCGACGGCGAACACAATTTTGCTCACCGCTTTCTGTCTTTCTGCCTGCCCGGCCTGTCGTCGCAATCGTTGTATTACCGCTTCCTCGCTCATCGCTTCGGGAATTGCTAGGGAATTGTTAGGGAATTACTGGACGGCCAGTGCACCGGCAGTGTGTACGGAGAGTAAGAGCGGATTGCTTTATAATAGACTGGTTCGGAAACCCGTCATTGTTTTACCTATTTTGCCAAACAGTCGTGTTATTTGCCAAAACAGGCAGTTTTTCGGTGGTTTCCGAACAAGTCTAAACTTGTCCGTAAAATTCTCATAGACTTAATTTCTATGGACTTAGACTTATTGCGGATACCGCCTGCTTCAACTGCTTCGCAATATCAGTATTGTCTTTAATGGCTTTTGCAATCGACTCTGCTTGATTTCCCCATGTCGCCGTAATGACCGGCATGCCGGTATGTCCGCCGCCGCCCCAAGTCAGTCCCGACTTATTGTTAAGTATCCGAATCATCGTCCGCACCACTCTGTCCTTACCTCTGCCTGCATCGCCCAAGACTATCGCCGCCTTGGTTCGGTTGAAGTCATTCTCCAACTCCCGCATCTCGTTTTGCGTCAGGTTCAAATTACCCGGCTGCCAGTGTCCCTCTTCGGTAAAGACCAACCCGGTATTTTCCGTGATGAATACTTTGTAGTTGTCAAACGTTGCATTTTCTCCGCCCTCTTTCACAAACCTTTCGGTCATCGTAATGAGAGTCCCTCCCGATGCCTTTTGGTTGGCCAACAGCGAAACATAAACCTGATAAACCGTGCTTGAATTACTGACGGAGAGCATCCCGGTTTCGTGGTCGCCGGTAACGACGATCAGCACTTCGCCCGGATGTTTTTCCGCAAAATTAAATGCTACGGAGACGGCATCGTCGAATTCGATCAAGTCTCTGATTGCCGTCGCACCGTCGTTATCATGGCATGCCCAGTCGATAGCACCGCCTTCGACCATAATAAAAAAGCCGTTGGGATTGTCCAGTAGTTCGATGGCCTGCCTGGTGAATTCGGGCAGCCGAATGTCATCTGCACTGCTGTCAATGGCATAAGGTATCGCACTGCTGTGGGGGAATGCCATGACTTTTTTATTGACATTTTCTGCAGCCGGTTTGAGTGATCGAATTGCCTCTGTCGTTCGGACAAGGGTATAGCCTGCTTCTTTTGCGAGATCGTAGATGTCGCCGGCATATTTTTCGGCATTTCTGTCATTATTTTGTGCGACACCGCCGCCGCCGAAGTAATCGAAGCCGGACGCAATCATATCCAGGGCGATTTCGTATTCATTATTGCGGTGCGTATTGTGTGCATAAAACCCGGCGGGCGTTGCATGATTGATGGTTACCGACGAAATGATTCCGATTTTGCGTCCATTTTTCCTGGCTAGTTCGGCAATGGATTCAGCACGGTTGCCTTCGGCATCGAGTCCGATGGCTCTGTTGTCGGTTTTCACGCCGCAAGCGATGGCGGTGGCTGCTGCTGCCGAGTCGGTAACGAATTCGTCGCCGGCAGCGTGAGTCGTGGTGAGCGACTTATAGGGCATTGTATTTATTTTCAAGCCTCGCTGCTCCGTCTTTTGGAGAAATTCTTCTCCCATCTGTTGTTGTGCAATGGACATCCCATCGCCAATGAAGAGGAATACGTACTTGACGGGTTGAATTTCCGCGGCCGAGACGGCAAACGAAATGGCGGCAAAGAGACAGAAAAACGAAAAAGTGCGTGCAAGCCGAAGCATCTGATAAGTTTCGAATAAAAAGACAACAATGCTATGGATATTTTACATGTATGGGAGGGGCTGGCAAGGGGCGCAACAGATGTGCAGGTTTTGGGTGTGTAGAAATTTTGAGAATGTTTATCCAGAGCGTTTCCCGTGTTTTTATGGATAAAAATCGCCTTTCGCTCATAGTCGGGAATTGAGTAGTATTGAGTAGTGTAACAACATTGTTGTTTTGTAGCCAAAAAATCTTTATTTTATAGGACAATTTGCGACCGCATCAACAAGTTTGAGACACTACTCATTGTACCATCCAGCGATGAGAACGGATGGGCACACCCGGTTGCCCGATTGCCCCTAACCCTGCACAATTTTTTCTGTTTTCCTGTATAATGAATAATGATCAGCATAGGAAAGATCAACAGAGAACAGAAACGCGGTCAACCACATGAAATGCCAAAAATGCGATAAGGAAGCAACGTTTCATATTTCAGAATTATTGGGGGCAGAACCAAAAGAACTACACCTCTGCGAAGAACACGCCAGAGAATATCTTAACCAGTCGGCAATGCAAGGAAAAACAGCCGGCAACCTGAACACCATGCTCGCACAGGGATTGCCTCAAAAAATGTCCATCAACAAAGCCGCACAGGAATTGCAGGAATTAGATCAACAAACCTGTCCGATTTGCGGAATTTGTTTTCACGATATTCGAAGCCAGGGATATCTCGGTTGCCCGCACGATTACGACTTTTTCAACAAACAAATCAACGCTTTTATCCTGAATATCCATGGAGCCGACACGCATACCGGAAAGATACCTGCCCGACAAAACAACAATACGCAACAACGGATGCTCCTGATCAAATTCCGCCGGGATATGGAAGATGCCGTCCAATATGAAGACTATGAACGAGCCTCCAAACTGCGTGATAAAATTTTGGAATTGGAACACAGACCCATGGGAGAATGAAGCACATTACCGCCTGCGGAAATATGCCGCAGGTTTTCAACTAAACTCGCGTAGTAGTATTTATCATTATAGTAGTATGTATCATTATTTCTTTACACTTTTCCTCGTTTCCATCGGGATTATCTTCGCTCACGTCCTTTCGGCATCGGAGGACGGCCTGCACCGATTTGCCTTCGACGAAAGACATCTGGGTACCCAAGTCCGTATTATCTTCTACGCTCCGAATCACGCCCTTGCCGAAACGGCGGCTGCGGAAGCATTTTCCGCATTTCAAACCGTCAACGAGACCATGAATACGTACGATCCGCAAAGCGAACTGTCGCTACTGCGAAATGCAAACGGGTTCGTTCGCGTGAGCGATGATCTCTTTGCAGTTCTCCAATCCGCAAAGCACTATTACGACGTTTCAGACGGCGCATTCGATATCACCGTCGGACCTATGGTTCGGCTTTGGCGGCGGTCTTACCGGCAACGGGAATTACCCAGAGAGCAACTCGTCTCGCGAATCAAAGAACTCGTCGGCAATCATCTTTGGGAACTTGATGAACAAACGCAATCCGTCAAACTCTCGAAGGCCGGCATGATCCTTGATCTCGGCGGAATCGCCAAAGGGTATGCGATTGACAAAGCATTTGAACGTATCCAAAAACACGGCATCACATCGTTATTAGTCGATGCAGGCGGCGATTTCCGACTGGGGGAACCGCCGCCTGATACGA
>Ga0099364_10010871_pt1 | contig 12483 bp, 11 predicted proteins | sample TergutTh196P3_FD_73070 | JGI IMG/M metagenome (GOLD analysis project Ga0099364, IMG submission 73070) | Microcerotermes parvus P3 segment gut microbial communities from Pointe-Noire, Republic of the Congo - Th196 P3 | ecosystem: Host-associated > Arthropoda: Insects > Digestive system > Gut ... | reverse complement strand
TTTGCGAAATCTTCATAATACCGCCACATCGCGGCGTTGTAAGATACAAGGGCGTCGCGGTCGGCGCTCGACAGCCCCCGCTTTTCCTCTTCGGTTGGACGCGCCGTGTAGTACGCCACGGGCATGACAAGCGCAAACGCGATCCCGAGCAGGGAAAGCGTGCTGTTCGGCGTTAAGAAAAAATACAGGATGCCGAAAATCTCCGGCAGGAAATACCGCTTCGCGACGACCGCCACCGAGATTTTGCGCATATCGCTTTGCGCCGCGGTAGTCCACTCCAGCAGTTTTTTGCGCGTGACAAACGAGCGCCAAAGAGACCGCAATATCGCGTCAAGCGACGAAAATGCCTGCGCCGGCAGCATAATCAGAAAAATCAGCGCCTGCCCTAAAAGCTCAAGCGTGTGCGGCAGCGTCCTTGTGAAGAATTTGCGCGACAGCGTGAAAAATCCGCCCGTCAAAAGCGACGAGGCAGCCGCCCAGATGGACGCAAGCATCACCGCCAGCGTGCCGGAAAGCGCCAGTATCAGCGACGCCGGACGCGGCATAAATACGGCCGCGACGATGCAGAAAAGGCTGATTACGGGCGTTGCCGACCGCCTTAGGTTATCGAACATCTTGTATTTTGACAGCGCGTTTACCGGGTTTTCGTAAACCTTGCCGTCCACCTTGTAGCGCCTGCCGATAAACCGGATATTCTGCCAGTCTCCGCGTGTCCAGCGGTGCAGTCGCGAAATCCACGAAATCATGTTGGAGGGCGTGCCGTCGGTCATTTCGACGTCAGAAACGAAGCCGGCCCTCAAGTACGCGCCTTCTAAGATATCGTGGCTTAGTATCTGGTTTTCCGGGAACCGGTCGTTTAAAACGGCGTAAAACGCGTCAATATCGATGAGGCCCTTGCCGGCGAAAATACTTTCCCCGAACAAATCCTGATAAAAGTCTTTATCGCGGGTGTCGTATGCCGTAACGCCGCCGCATCCCGACAGAACCCGTGAGAAGGCCGTGGCTTTCGCCGAGTTGAGGTCGGCACTCATTTTCGGCGTAAGAATGCCATATCCGCGCGTTACGACGCCGTTTTCCCCGATTATCGGGGCGTTTAGCGGGTGAATCGCCGCGGATACCAGCGTCTCGGCGCTTTCGTAAAGCATATTGGTATCGGAATCAAGCGCGATGATATAGCGGATCGACGGGCAGACGCCCGAGTCGCCCACAAAGGTGTGTACAGACGTTTTCTCGCCCTTTAAAAAGCGGATAAACTCGGTAATCGCGCCGCGCTTGCGCTCCCACCCGGAATATTTTTTCTGGGTCTTGTTAAACACACGCCCGCGCAAAAACAGCATAAACCGCCCGTTGTACCGCGAATTTAAGCCCTCGACCACCTTTTTCGCGGCTTCAATCTGCGACTCGTCCTTTTCATCTACAGGGAAATCCCACTCCTTGAAATCCGCGAGGATACAATAATATAAATCCGTATCGGAGTTTGAAAAATAAAGCTGCAAAAGCCTTTTTTCAAGCGCGGGGGCGTCGGCGGCTTTCGGCAGCAGCGTGGATACCAGCACGACGGTCTTCGGTTTGTCGGGGGTTTTTGACAAATCCATCCGCGGGATGAAGTCCACATCGACGCCTGCCAGCGCAAAGCGTGAAAGCGGCGTTCTAAAGACCTCCCAAAGCGGAAAGTAACACAGCAGCCCGACTAAAAAGCTGTTTGTCAGAATCCCCGCTAAAACGCTCGCTGCAAGCGGTATCAGCGCCTCGAGCCAGAGCATGAGCGCACCGCGGCGGTTCCGTTCAGCCTTTAAATCCTGATCGCCGACTATGCCGTACCCGATATGATTTTCGCCGGGCGCTTTCGCGTTTTTCGCAAGCTCAAGCTTTTCTTTTGCGGCGCGGCTTTCCGATATATTTTTCTTCGCCGCTATCTCGGCTATCAAATGCCTGTAGTGCTGGCGGCTTTCGGCGCTCATGTTTTCATATATCCCGGCGGGATCGTTTAGCAGCGTCTTCTCAACTGTGCTGGAATCCTGCACGATGCTTTCAAAATCAACGGCGGACAGCTTTGATATCCCCGTTATGGCATATTTGATTTCCTTTTCCATGCCTGTTTCAATACACGCGGCATACGCCATATTTACAAGCGCCGCCTTCACCGCATATGGAATAAACGAGAACTGTTTTTCGCTGAGCGGCATGGATTTTTGCGTTTCGTTTAAAAGGAATGTAATGGTTTCGTCGCAGACGGGCGGCAGACATGAAGAAAGCGCGGCCTCGACCACGGCATACAGCTTCGCGAGCCCCGGCTTTCCGCCTTTCCGGATAATCGCCCTTATGTCCTTTAGGCTTTGCTTTGTTTCTTTTTCAAGCACATAATAGTTATCGCAAAGCCATTCGTCGACAGGCCTGCGCTCTTCGCTCAAGTTTGTTCTGGCATAATGCGATTTTAAGCTTTTGATCCGGATTTTGAGCGTCCTTAACACTTTCTCGATCGATTGGAAGTCTTTCCTTGCGAGTTCTTCCTTTACTGCCGCATCAATACAGGAATAATCTATTTTTTCTATCATCTTCGCATTCCTTTTTCCCGTTATTTCTTCCCATTACTATATTACTCCGGCACCTGAATATCGCAAGCCGCACCGGGTATTTTCCCGCCATATTTCGTCAACAAAACTTGCAATGCGCAAAGCATTCCTGCGTTTCGTTTCCTTGTCTGACGAAAAAATCCATCGGCACTTGATTGCGACATTTAAGTGCCGGAGTAATACATTCTAAATCTATATTGTTGCCGTAGGTTGACACAATCATTCAAACAGGCGCACAAAATGCGGGAAGTTGCGCGCCGGCTTGAAAAATCCCATGATAAATAGTAAAATAAAACCGGTAAGGAGAAATGCATATGCTATCGGTAGAATTGCAAAAATACATATCGCGGATTAAAGGCCTTGACCACAGCGCCGTTGAAGCCGCGCGGATAAGGCAGCAAAGCCTTGCGAAGCCTCCGGGCAGCCTCGGCATGCTTGAGGATATCGCCGTTACCCTTGCCGGTATCGGCGGCGGCTTGTATTACGATACAAGCAAGCGGTGCGTGATTGTCATGTCAGCGGACAACGGCGTCGTTGAGGAGGGCGTTTCCTCGGCGCCGCAGTCAGTTACATACGCGCAGACCGTGAACATGTCAAGGGGACTGACCGGCGTTGCCGTAATCGCAAAACAGTTCGGCGCAGATTTAATCGTTGTGGATACGGGCGTTAACGCCGATATTGATTCGCCGCTTATCAAAAACCGGAAAATCAGAAAATCCACCTTTAATATCGCAAGGCGCGAAGCTATGACGTATGATGAAGCGCTCACAGCCGTTTTAACAGGAATCGAAACCGCCGTTGATGCTGTAAACGACGGCTATACCATGATCGGGGCGGGCGAAATGGGTATCGGGAATACGACGACTTCCGCGGCGGTGCTGTGCGCACTCACGGGCATAGAGCCGGAGCAGGCCGCCGGAAAAGGTGGCGGCCTCACTGAAGATGCGTATGCGCGCAAGCTAAAAGCCATACGCCTGGCGCTTAATATAAACAAACCGGACCCCGCGGATCCGGTTGATGTATTGTCTAAAGTCGGCGGGTTTGATATCGCGGCGATGGCGGGGGTTTTCATAGGCGGCGCGTACATGCGCGTACCGGTCGTCATCGACGGGTTTATCTCCATAGTAGCGGCGCTTTTAGCGGCGGGGCTTTGCCCCGCCGCTAAGGAGTTCATGTTCGCGTCGCACTCGTCGTTTGAGCCGGGGTTCCTGCATGCCGCAAACGCCCTTGGCAAAAAGCCGTGCTTAGAACTCGGCATGCGGCTTGGCGAAGGCAGCGGATGCCCGCTGATGTTCGCGGTCATTGACGCCGCATGCGCCGTCATGAAAAATATGGCGACCTTTGAGGAGGCCCGTATTGATGACGGGTATCTGGATGAAATCCGGCGCGGCGACTGCTTTACGGTGGCAAAGGCATGAGGATTTTTATATCGGGCGGCGTGAAAAACGGAAAATCCTTTTATGCCCAGCGTTTGGCAAAGGCACAGCAGACGGAGAGTCTTTACTACATCGCAACAATGCGTCCCGCCGACACGGAGGACGACGAGCGCATCGCGCGCCACCGCAAGGATCGCGACGGCTGGGGCTTTACGACGGTAGAACAGCATGCGGATATTGATCAGATGCTGAAAAGATGCTGTCGGGACGGCTCGTTTCTGCTTGACAGCGCAACGGCGCTTCTTGCAAACGAGATGTTCCCCGAAACCGGCGGCGTAAACGAAAATGCCAGCGAAAAAATAATGTCCGGGCTTTCCAGGGTTTTATCGCGGGTTGAAAACATCGTAATCGTGTCCGATTATATTTACGGCGACGCTGATAAGTTCGGCCCGTTAACTGAAAAATATCGCGAATCCCTTGCCGCGGTTGACCGTTTTTTGGCGGCAAGGTGCGATATTGTGCTTGAAATTGTATATTCAAATGTGATTGTACACAAAGGAGGGGCGAAATTTGCAGCGATATATTAAAGGCTTTTGTATGTCCCTCGGAATGTTTTCATCAATCCCTGTGCCGCGCCGCTCGTGGGACGATAACCGCAAGAACCTGCTGCTGCCCTGTTTTCCGCTTGTTGGCGCCGTTATCGGCGCGTTGTGGCGGGGCCTTGCGGAATGGATAGCATGGGGGAGGTTAGATAATCTCGTCGTTATGGTGGCGGTACTCGCTCTTATCCCGTTTTTCCTGTCGGGCTTTTTGCATCTTGAGGGGTATATGGACACCTGCGACGCAATCCTCTCACGCCGCCCTCTTGAGGAAAAACTGCGGATACTCAAGGACCCGCATACGGGCGCTTTTGCGGTAATCATGCTCGCCGTCCTGTTCCTGCTGCAATTTTCAGCAATGTGCGACATCTGTTTCGACCGTTGGGACTATGCGCCTTTTGCCGCAATCCCGGTTCTTTCAAGGTGTTGCTCCGCGCTTTCGTTTATGTGTTTAAAGCCGCTGCCGCAAAGTGAGTACGCGAAAATATACGCGCAAGACGCAAAGCCGGCGCATAAGGTTTTCGTGATGATCATCGCCTTGTCGGCGATCGCGTTCCTGTTTTGGCGCACGGGTTTTTCAGGATCTTTTATCGCGGCGGCGGTTATACTGGGATACGCTTCGGCGATGTGGGCGGCATACAGGGATTTGGGGGGCGTTTCCGGTGATTTAGCGGGGTTCGCCCTTGTCATAAGCGAGCTGTGCGGACTTATGGTATTCGCGGTAACCGGATAATCGGGAAAGGGGATGTCGAAGATGGTTTTGATAATTGGCGGTGCGTACCAGGGGAAGCTCAAATACGCGCTTGAGCGGTTTAAGCTTCCTGAAAGCGATGTTTACAGGTGCGGCGAAAGCGATACCGGCGTACCGCGCGGCAAGGTGGTCTATGGGCTTGAAAATTGGATCCTCGCGCTTATTAAGGCGGATATTGACGTTGCCGGAAAAGTGCGGGAGTTTATTGATCTGAACGCGGACGCCGTCGTCGTCTGCCGCGATATTTCCTGCGGCGTTGTACCGTCCGACGCTGTTCTCAGGAAATGGCGGGAGGATGTTGGCCGAACGCTTGCCGCGCTGTCGATGGACGCTTCAGAAGTCATCCGCCTGTTCTGCGGGATTCCAGCCGTAATAAAGTGAATATCGCATGGAAACAGGCTCTAAGTCCGCCCGGAAGCATCGGACCCGATTGTTTCCAGCCGTCTTGCCCGTAAATTATACCGGAACCGTATCATGTCAATATTTGCAATCGCGTTTAAGACTTCTACTTTTTGGGTGTCTTGAATAAAATAGTCAGGCTTTACTCCTGTCACGCGAAAACCGATCCGCTGAAAAAGCGCGTACAACTCCATATTGGCGTTTCCGCATCCAATCTCGATAAACGCTTTGTTTTCTTCTTTATAGTGCTCCTCAATATGTATCAGCAGCTCCATCAAGACTTCTTCGGTGCTGTATGCGACATGGGTTACGTCCATGTAATAACCCTTGTCATCTATCAGGCATTGTGCCGCGGCTTCTCCGTCAACTAGCGCGACAAACGGAATCGCTGTATTTAAATGCAGCATGATATCGGGCAGGCTGTACTGCGCCTGCTTAAAAAGCCCAATATCAATTTTTTCTTTGTCAATGACGATGCTCGCAGGACCCGGCATTGCGCTCCCTCCTAATTATGGCTATTTGAAGATGTAATGCTTTCTAACGGGCTTTGACACATCCCACACGCAGGACAGCCCTTTCGGAAACACAACCATATCCCCCGCGCCGAATGAAACGCAGCCCCCGTCATATGTGACGGTGACCTCGCCCTGTGTTAACAGGCAAGTCTCCTCGCTGTCGTAAAACCAGTCGAATTTCGATACGCCGCACTCCCAGACCGGCAGTATGCCCATTTCGGTTTTTTCTTTGTCTGTCGGCTTTTTTACAATAATTTCCATAAGCTTCCTCCTTAGCCGTGTGATTTATAACATATATTTCATATATTTTACTATAAACGGCGCGGGATATCAAGAGCGGGCGCAACAGGATACGGGAGCGGATTTCATAACATATGAATTTAGCGCAGAGAATTTTTCCGTGACTATACCCCCATAGGTATTGTAAAAGCATAAAAAGATTTGTTACAATATCAACAGCGATTCAATAAATAAATGAAGTAAGGAGAATGGATTATGGAAATCAAAAAAACAATAACCGGCCATACCGGAGTCTTATCGCTTACCGGACGGCTGGATACAATCACGTCGCCGAAATTGCAGGAGGCTTTGGCGGAAGTAATGTCGGAGTCCGAAGCAATCGAGCTGGATTTTTCCGGGATTGGCTACGTGTCGTCGGCGGGGCTTCGCGTTCTTCTGATGGGGCATAAGAACGCCGGCACGTTCGGAAAAACCATGACGCTCAAAAATGTTTCGCCCGAGGTCATGGAGGTCTTTGAGATAACCGGCTTTTTAGGAATTTTAACGATTACATAAGGCGGGAGGGCAAGAGTATGAAATCCGATATTTACACCGGCAAACAGGGAATCGCATCCATCCTGTCCGAGGTTGACAAGATTGGCAGGTTTTGCAATCTGTCGCCTTCGGGCACAGGGAAGCTCCGCCTGCTCGCGGAGGAAATGCTGGGGCTGACCGTGCGCTTATTTGACGATTTGGAATATGAGTTCTATATTGAAAACGAGGGGAAAAGCTTCTCGCTGAACCTTAGGGCCGATACATTTGTGAACTCAAAACAAAAAGAGAGAATGATTTCGCTTTCCAGCCGCAGCGAAAATAAAGCGGATAAGGGTATCTTCGGTAAAATCAGCGGTATCTTTGAAAACCTGCTCATGGATGACGAAGAGCATGAGCAGATTTATATCCCCTATATCCCGAATTACGACATGATAGGGATGGTATGCTATTTCTCATTGTCGGCTTATCAAAATGACATCCCCAAAACAACCAAGGAGGAGCAATGGGACGGCCTTGAAAAATCAATCATCGCCAATCTCGCAAAGGACATCATTATTGGCGTTAGGAATAACAAGGTTGAAATGATTGTTATCATTGAGTTCTGATTGCCGGTATCCTAACGGGATATGGATCTCAAGAGGAGGAAAAGGCTTTATGTTTTCGTTTGTTGAGGACAGCCGCGATTTTAATTCATGCCATTTCACAGTCAAGGGACGGATAAACATTATTCACGCGGGATATATGCAGCAACAGCTTGAAAAGTGCATAGAATCGGGCCGTATCAATATTGTTATCAATATGTGTTTAGTTACGTTTTTCAGCTCCTCCGGGATCAGAACGATTCTCAGCATATTCAAACAAGTGAAAGCCCTTGGCGGAAAACTGTCAATTGAAAACCCGTCAGAGAACGTCGTCAATGTTTTAGGCACGGTCGCCCTGGATGAAATGCTGTTAAAGTAAGGAATGGTTATATGCCGGAAATCACAATCCCCGCGAATCTTGACCGCCTGGGCGCCGTGTTTGAATTCATAGGCGGCGCGATGCAAAACGCGGGAATAAACGCAAAGCATCAAAACAATATAAATGTCGCCGTCGAGGAGATATTTGTAAATATAGCGAAATACGCATATCCCGAAAAAGAGGGCGCCGTTACAATCAAGCTGCCTGTCTTTCCGGGTAAATTTTCCGTTGAATTCAGCGACGGCGGAATACCGTATAATCCCATTGCCAAATCAGACCCCGATATGTCCTTATCCGCAGCCGAGCGGGAAATTGGCGGGCTGGGTATATTTATGGCGAAAAAGATGATGGATCATGTGGAATACCGTTATGAAAACAACATGAATATACTTCTTATGCAAAAGGATATTGATACGTTATGAAAGGCTCGATATATAGAAAAATCCGCAAGCAGATGCTGTTCGGCTCCTTTGTCGCGGCAGCAGCCGTATGCTTTGCCGCGGTCATCTGCATTTCAATATTGCGCGGAAGTATCATCGGGGCAAGCGAAGAGCTGGGTACGTCGGCGGCGGTTGACAGCAAAACGGCACTCGAAATACAGATGGAAGCATCGCTGTTTCAGTTCGCCGGAATCAAGTCGTACCTCATCGACGAGAAATTGGCGGCGGCGGCCAATCTGGTTTCTATTACCGCCCATAACGCGCAGTACATCGTGTCGGAGCCTGAAGCCTACCTGCCGCGTCCTGTCCTCTTCCCTGAAGCGGCAAACGCCGGTCGCTCCGTTGCGCAGCTCCGGCTTGCGCAGGCTGCCGACTTCGATGATTTAGAGGCCGAGATCGGCCTTCTCGGCAATATGTCGGCCCTGCTGGTTTCGGGAGAGCAGTCGCTTGATTATGTGCGCTCGCTCTATATAGGCACGGAGAGCGGCATATGCATTTCGGCTGATGTGGATTCCGATCAGGATTCTGTCATATTTGACCCTCGCGCGCGAAGCTGGTACATAGACGCCAAAGCCGCCGGGGAGATGATTTGGACCGACGTCTTTGCCGACAACTTCGGACGCGGCCTCGGCATCACGTGCGCCATGCCGTTTTACGGCGAGGACGGCAGCCTGTACGGCGTTGCCGGCGCGGGGATGCAGCTTGGAATCCTTGCCGAAATCGTCGTCGAAGCCAAGCTTGGTGAAACCGGCTACGCATTTATCGCCAACGAGTATGGGGACATCATTATTTCCGATACGGTCAGGGTGGATGACAACGGCAATATCATAAGCCAAAACTTATCGGGCGTCTTTCCGGACGAGACAGCCGCGCGGATGATGAACGGCATTGCCGGACTTGAACGCGCCGCGGTGGATGGCCGGGAATGCTTTATCGCCTACTCCCCGCTTAAAACTTTGCCGTGGAGCCTTGTCGTCATCATGAGCGTGGATGAGGTTATCGCCCCTGCAATCGAGAGCGAGGAGCGCATCATCGCCATGACCGGAGGCACGGTAAGCGGCATCGACCGTATGATTTTCATCGCGCTTGTCGTATTCGCGGCGGCGCTGCTTTTGGCGCAGGCGGGAAACTCCGTATTGGCGCGGCGTTTATCAGCGGGGCTTGCAAAGCCGGTCATTGAGCTAAGCGAGGGCGCGGGTATAATCGGCGCGGGTGATTTGGAGTACCGCTTCGACGTTAAAACAGGCGACGAGCTGGAAAACCTTTCCAATGCGTTTAACGCTATGATTTCCAACATAAAAACCATCACCGCCGAGAAAGAGCGAATCAGCGCGGAGCTGAACGTCGCCACGCAGATACAGGCAAGCATGCTGCCCTGTATTTTCCCGCCCTTTCCCGGCAGGAAAGAATTTGACATCTACGCTTCCATGCTTCCCGCAAAGGAAGTGGGCGGCGATTTCTACGATTTTTTCTTAATAGACGAAAACAAGCTGGCTGTGGTCATAGCCGACGTTTCCGGCAAGGGCGTCCCTGCCGCGCTGTTTATGGTCATCGCGAAAACGCTCATCAAAAACAACGCACAGTCAGGCAAAAGCCCGAAGGATGTTTTTCAGACGGTAAACGGCATGCTGTGCGAAAACAACGACGCCTGTATGTTCGTAACCGCATTTATGGGATATATTGACCTTCGAAGCGGCAAGCTTACTTACGTAAACGCAGGACACGACCCCGCGCTCCTCAAAAAAGCCGGCGGGGAATTTGAGCCGCTGTCTTCGAAGCCCTCGCTCATACTCGCGGGTTTTGAAAACGTGCAGTATAAAGAAGAAGAAATTATCCTATCCCCGGGAGATACGCTTTACTTATATACCGACGGCGTGACTGAAGCCATGAATAATAATTACGAATTATTTTCAAGCCGGCGGCTGCTGGATGCATTGAACAGGAATAAAGACAGTGCGGTAGATAAGTTGCTTGTACATATTAAAAATGAAATTGACCTTTTCGCCAATGGCGCGGAACAGGCCGACGATATCACCATGCTGGCGCTGAAAATTACCGAACGGATGGAAATAGATCATGAAAATTAAAAAAATCACAGCTTTTTTATTGACCGTAATCATTTTTTGCAGTGTAGTCCCAAAAGCGTCGGCAAATACGGGCCTCATGAAAACCCCGGACGATTTGGCTGACAAACGTATCGGCGTAGCGACGGCGTCGGTTCAGGATATCTATTCGACCGGGCATTATCCAAACGCCGATATCCACCGTTTCGCAACGGGTGCCGACATCATTGCGGCCTTGAAAGCAGACAGGGTTGACGCTGTCATGGGAGCCTTCACCGCGCTGCGCGAGGCCCAACAGCAGGATGATTCGCTGGTGTTTTTAGCCGAAACGGTAAACCCGCTGCCTGTCGGCGTGGCGTTCCAAAAGGGGGACGCGATGCTTGACAGCTTTAATGATTTTCTAATTCAAATCAAATCCGACGGCACCTTAGACGATATGAGCAGGCGTTATTTTACGGATGGCGATTTTGAAATGCCGGAAATCATATCCGGCAATCAAAACGGCCGATTATTGTACGGCCTCACGACCCTTGCCGGAGTACCCTACGCTTCCGTAAGCGATGGCGGATATATCGGTATAGAAATAGAGCTGGCCCGAAGATTCGCGGCTTTTATGGACATGGAGCTTGTAATACGCGATGTGGATTTTACGGGGCTTATCGCGTCTCTTGCGGCGGGCAGGGTGCAAATGATAGGCGGCGGCCTTTCGATAACGGAGGAGCGTAAGCGGGTAGTCGACTTCTCAGACCCTGTCTATATGGAATATTCCGCCATTCTCATAAAGCGCGATAGAATGGATTTTTCCGCCGCGGCGCAATACGACAGCGAGGATATCGTCTCACCCGGGGCGCTGAGAATTGCGGACGGCAAAATCATCGGCGCGATGAGCGGCTCAAATTCCGCTATCATGCTGGACGCGCAGGCTCCCGGCGCAACGATCAGGCATTACGACGACATCGTGGACGCGGTGCTGGCGCTGAAAGCCGGCCGGGTCGATTACGTCCTGACGTCAACCACCCGCGCTAAGGCGTTCTTGTATCAGGACCCCTCCCTTGAAATCGTGCCGGATGTGATTGTCGTTCACCGCGCACCGAGCATCGGCGTGTCGAAAGACAAGCCCGAGCTTCGCGTGAGGATAGACGAAGCCATCGACAAGCTGCGCGAGGACGGAACGCTTGCCGATCTTGAGCGCCGGTGGGTCAAGTTTGACGGCACACCCTACGAGCCGGCCGATATAGAGCCGGTTACCGGCGATCAGGTATTGCGCGTGGCTTTCGCCTCAAGCAGCGAGCCCATAAGCTTCAAGGACGAAAACGGCAACCCCGCGGGGCTCGACGCCGATTTGTCACGGTATATCGCCCGGGAGCTTGGGATGCAGATAGAGTTCCTTGACCTTAACTTTACCGCTATGGTCGCCGCAGTGCAGAGCGGCAAGGCGGATATGGCTATCTCCAACATCAGCGCGACGCTGGAAAGAAAAAACGCCATGGACTTCACGCAGGAATATTTCTCGAACCCGCAGGTGTTCCTGCGGCTGAAGGTTGACGCGCCTCCCGCGGCTGTTGCTTTTTTTGAGGGGCTGAAAGAAAGCTTTTACCGCAACCTCATACTGGAGCGGCGTTACATGCTGGTGTTAAACGGGCTTTTGGTCACCGTCGTCCTGTCGCTTCTGGCCCTCGTGTTCGGCACCGTGCTGGGAGGGCTGATCTGCGCGATGCGCATGGCGAAAAACGCCGTTATACGGGAGATTGCCAAGGTGTACATATCCATATTGCGCGGCATACCTGTGCTGGTTGTGCTGATGGTAATCTACTATATCGTGTTCGCGTCGGTCGACATCGACACGTTTCTGGTGGCGACGATCGCTTTTGGAATGAATTTCGCGGCATATGTGGCCGAGATGTTCCGCACCGGCATAGAAAGCGTGGACAAAAGCCAGCGCGAGGCCGGTATCGCCGGAGGCTTCAGCCCGTTGCAGACGTTTATCTATATTATCATGCCGCAAGCGGCGAGACTGATACTGCCCGTGTATA
>Ga0099364_10010870_pt1 | contig 12484 bp, 8 predicted proteins | sample TergutTh196P3_FD_73070 | JGI IMG/M metagenome (GOLD analysis project Ga0099364, IMG submission 73070) | Microcerotermes parvus P3 segment gut microbial communities from Pointe-Noire, Republic of the Congo - Th196 P3 | ecosystem: Host-associated > Arthropoda: Insects > Digestive system > Gut ... | reverse complement strand
CCGCCATGCTGCCCAAGGCGCTGTCGCAGGATCAGACCAGGGCGCTGCTCGATGCGGAGCCGAAGGTGGAATCGGCGCTGGAGAGTCGTGACTGCGCCATGTTCGAGCTGTTCTATTCCTCGGGGCTGCGTCTCGGGGAACTGGCCGGGCTCGACCTGGACAGCGGCAGTCGCAACGGTTGGGTGGATTTTGCGGAAGGCATGGTGACAGTGCACGGCAAGCGTGACCGCATGCGCACGGTTCCCGTCGGGGAGCCCGCGCTGAAGGCGTTGCGGGCATGGATGGAGGTACGTGTGCTGATGTCTGCCGCCGGGGATGAGCGCGCGCTCTTCATTACCCGCAACGGTCGACGCATGAGCGCGGGCGCGATTCGGGGTCGGCTACGGCGGTGGGCACAGGCAAGCGGGCTGGGCGTACACGTTCACCCGCACATGTTCCGCCACAGCTTCGCCAGCCACATGCTGCAAGCCTCCGGCGATCTGCGCGCGGTACAGGAACTACTCGGTCACGCCAGCATCCGCTCCACGCAGGTCTACACCCACCTCGATTATCAACATCTGGCCAAAGTCTACGATTCTGCGCATCCACGGGCGCGGAAGTGAAGACAATTGGTAATATGTGGCTCACCTTGGGAGACAGGGGGGTATTGATTGTGACGATTTGTGCGTTTTGGGTTCAATGCTTTCATGTCGTGCAGGTCTGGGGCTTGCATGGTTCATAAGCTAGGGCAAGGGCTGGCAGACGTGCATCAATGAAATCCTTCGTCAGGCGATGCTTCACGCGCTTCAGAAAACGTGAAGTTGAGTACCATGTTAGATTTCTTTTACTCTCTTTACTCTGTAACCGACAAAACAGAGAAATAGGCCGATGCCCGTAAACAGGCTGAACGCAAAAAACCGTGCAAACGTTTCGCCGAATAACTGCAATGCCAAGAGTGTGAGCCCGCAGATAGCATCACATCTGCCGCTGCTATTTGGCCATGGTTGTTGATTGCCGGTTGAATAATTAACCCCAATGAAAATGAAAAATACTCCAGATAAGATCAGGACTATGCCTACAGGCTTGAAGCTGAGCTTGTGGCCTGGATTCAAACGCTTTTCTGTGAATTCCTTGAGCACCAGCGTTGCTGAAAAGAGAAGCGCCGTAAAGCCCAAAAAAGGGATGATAATCCTGAGATCGGCGACTGATGGCGAAATTAGAGCGGCGAAGACAATTCCACCCGCAATTGTTACAATAACAAGCTGAAGAAGGATGCGTAGAGTTTTCATTGAAGCAATCTATCGGCTGAGTTAAGCAGTGTGTATCAGCGCGTCCGTTCGAATGAATTGTCAGAGTGCGACAAGTGATTGTTGACCAACAAGGCGCCTACGATTAAAAGCACTGCGTAAGCAAGAACCTCATAGCCAGAAATAGCGATTGCATATGGATGCCTTGAGAAATCAAGGAGTTCGGGCAACCTGAGTATAAGGACGGGAATGGACATGGCGACGGTCACCGCAACAGCTTTTCTTCGATACAGGAAGGCTAATGGGTAACTGAAGAGAAGAGACACCGTCGCTGCGGCTAAAAATCCTTGAGCAATTAGGGTTCCAAAGATAAGCGACTTATCCTTAGGGAGAGGAATCGTATTGGCAAAGAAATCCATGCTGATTCCGTACACGATAAAACCGCTCCACATAACAACGGGAACCAGCAAAAACCGAAGGATATGGGAAAATGGGATGGACATAAGTGCTCTAACGTTTAAGGTAAGGGACGCGCCACCTACGGTACTATCTGCTTGACCGCAATGTTTTGCGGTTTCGAGAAAAATGTGCACTTGATTACATGGATCATGAGGACAATTGCCGGAAAGACAATGAATAACGCGTAGAAAATTGAACTAACGACCGATATAACGCCCATGATTGTTCCTGTAATCATAAGTGCTTTCGGCGCCCGGTTGTCCTTAATCCAGAAATAGAGAATGGCAAAGTACATGGCCCACGATGCGGCAAATAATGGATTTATGAATGGTGTAAATGAAAACACCAAACCAAAATAAGAAGACGCTGTACAAACTATGGCAGCAATCAGGCGGTATTTCATGCGCAGCCTTATATAACAATTAATCGACCGCTACGCGGTTGATTGCGCAGCGACCGGCAGACTACCGGGTTGGGTGTCCTTTGGTCGAGGAAGAATTCTCGCTGTGACGATCATCTTGTCACTAGCGATAACCTCGGTACGCAGTCGTGGTCGGAAGTTCTGGGCGGCTTTCGCGGATTTTTGCGCATCGGCTCGAAGGTCACGGAGGCGATCGGCCAGGATTCATCGCCCGACGGCTTCCATGCATCGCATATATCTTCATTAAACAAAGAAAAAACAGACAAAAAAACTTCACCACTTACTTTGAACCAAAGGCAGATTTCAAGTGAGATTTGCCCATGAAAACGTACGGCGTAAAGAAGGCGGTCGGTGCGGAAATTCGCAAACGCCGCAAAGCGGCAGGCATGACGCTTGAAGAGCTTGCGCATGCCATCGGAAGCAACGACGGGAACCTGTCTAAGCTGGAGCGCGGCATCATTGGTTACACGGATGATGGACTGGGAAGAATCGCCTTTGCGCTGGGCTGCCTGGTGGCTGATTTTTTCACGAGTTCGACAAAGAAAGGCCGCTCCTTCGCTCCGCCTGGTTCACGCCGGATTCCGCGCCTCAGCTATGTCCAGGCAGGCTGCTGGATGGAGACATCGTATCCTGGGCCGGACGACGACGTGGATGACTGGATACTGTCTGAGTTCAAGCTGTCACAGGGCGCGTTCGCGCTACGTATTCGCGGAGACTCGATGATGCCCGAGTTCCGGGAAGGCGACACCGTTATCATCGACCCGGAAGTCCCGCCGAAGCCTGGCGACTTTGTGGTGGCGAAAAGCGGGGGAGGGGAGGCCACCTTCATGAAGTACCGCCCGCGCGGCCTGTTTGCCGATGGCGTGGAAGTCATTGAGCTTGCGCCCTTGAACGACGATTACCCCTCGATGCGCTCTGACATCACCCCGATCACGATCATCGGCACAATGGTCGAGCATCGCCGGTACAAAAAAAACTAGATTCGATCCGCGCCATAGCGGGAAGCGCGCGAGACGGCTGGTGAAGCATCCCGTCATACTCCCTGAATTCCCCTCTGTGGAGGGATGCCAGGCGAAGCCTGACGGGGTGGCACGAAGTGCCGGGGCAATTCCCCTCCGCAGGAGGGGAATTTAGCACTCCGAGGAAACGACTGGGGTTTAGCCGAAAATGAATGACATTGCACTTGTGTGTAAACATGAGTCCTGTGCAGGGGAATGAATCAGCGGAGTCGCTGCGCACGGATAAAAATTTTCATGTCCTTCACTTGCTACAGATTTATTCCCGCGTTATAGTCGCATCAAAATCTGTACGTACTACAGGAGTGATGCAAGTTGATACCACACGCTCCCCCGCCAGCAGTTCCTGAAAGCCATCGACATGGCAAAGAAACGCAACTTCATCGTGCGCGAGCAGCGGCAAGGCGCTGCTACACGCTGTTTTTTTGTATTTATGAATAAAAACATTTCCCCTGCCTCCTCCCGCGCATCCGGCCTCTTCTCGAAGCCGTGCCTTATTCTGTTTTGCGTGCTGTTCCCGCTCTACACGCCGACGCTGGCGCAGATCATTCCGCCGCCCCAAACCGTACCGCCACCGGGCGACCAGAATTTGATCCAGGAACGCCAACAAAAGCTGCTCGAAGACCAGCAACGTCGCCTCGAAGAGCTCAAGCGGCTACCCAGCGAACCCGCCGCCCCGGCCCCCGCGCCGCCGAGCGAGCCCGGCGGCTGCGTGAACATCACGCGCATCGAAATCGAAGGGGCCGATCGCCTCTCCGAGGCCCGGCAACGCAAACTCGTCTCCCCCTTCGAGGGACACTGCCTGGACAGCGGCAAGCTGAACGAACTGCTCTCCGCCCTCACCCAAGCCTACCTCGACCGGGGTTTGATCACCTCGCGGGCCTACCTCCCGCCGCAAGACCTCTCCGGGGGCGTTTTGAAGATTCGCGTCATCGAAGGCCGCCTCGAAGGCTTCGAGCGCCGCGGCACGCCGAGCCCGCGAGAAATCCGAATGAGCTTTCCGGGTCGAATCGGCGAAGTACTCAACCTGCGCGAACTCGAACAGATGCTCGACCAACTGGGCCGTCTCCCCTCGCGCGCTGCCACGCTCGATCTGCTCCCGGGCGCAGAGCCGGGGACGAGCAGAATCGACGTCAAGACCGAACCCCAAAAGCCCTGGCGCGCGGGGCTACGTTTCGACAACACCGGCTACAAGAGCACCGGCGAGCGCCAGGCGAGCGTCTTCCTCACCTGGGACAGCCCCCTTGGGCTGGCCGACCAACTGAGCCTGAACGCCGGTCGGGATACCGACCACCGCCACGCGCGCCACGCAAACAACCAGGCGCTCTCCTACAGCGTCCCGTGGGGTTGGTACTCGTTCAACTACAGCTACAGCCGCAGCGCCTACCGCAGCCCGACCGAACTCTACGGCATTGATTTCAAGAACCACGGCGACAGCCAACAACACCGACTACGCCTCGATCGGCTCCTTCACCGCGACAGCGTCAGTAAAACCGGCCTGGCCCTGGGGCTTGCCCACCTGCGGGCGGATAACTATTTCGAGGATGTCAAGCTGGAGGTGTCCAGCTACAAACTCACCGAGTTTGAACTGAGTCTGAACCACGGCCGGCGCCTCAAAAGCGCCTTTGTGAACGCCGAACTCGGCTGGCAACGCGGCATCGGAGGACTGGGCGCGCAGCCCCGAGGCCACCCGCAAGGCGCAGAGCCCGATGCGCGCTACACCAAATACACGCTCACCCTGAGCGCGCTCTACCCGTTTACGGTCGGCGCGGAACACTTCAGCCTCGAGAGCGTGGCCTTCGGCCAAAAGAGCGAAGACCCCCTCTACAGCCCACAGCGCGTCGGCCTGGGAGGCTTGAGCTCCGTGCGCGGCTTCAAGGACCAAATCCTCTACGGCAACAGCGGCGGGTACTGGAGAAACCAACTGCGCTGGCGAAAGCCGAGCGCCTGGATTCCGGGCCTTAACAGCTACAGCGTCGCACTGGCCTACGACATGGGGGCCATCCAGCGCCACAAAACCCAGGGGGACGCCTCCGCGCACCTCTCCGGCGCAGGCATCGAACTCACTGCCCAGGGCAAGTACGTAACCGCCTCACTCACCTATGCCCACTCACTGGAACGCCCGAGGGGCTGGAAGCGGGAGCACCCCGTGTATTTCAGTCTCGGGCTGACGTATTGAATGAAATAAAAATCGACCGGCACGGTGATGACGCCCCGGCCTTTGTCATATAGGATACTGCCATGAACGCCCACCGCCCTCTTACTCGCAGCGTTGCGCTTCTTCTCTCCGGTGTCCTGTTCTGGAACCCGCTGCTCTCGACGGCGGCGGACCTGGCGGTTGCCCCGAACGCGGGCGGCAACACCCACGTCACGCAGGCGGGCAACGGCACGCCGATTGTGAACATCGCCACCCCCAACGGCAAAGGGCTGTCGCACAACCAATACACCCACTACAACGTGGGGCGTGAAGGGCTGATTTTAAATAACAGCGCCGGTCCGGCCAATTCCACGCTGGCCGCAGGGGCGATCAGGCACAACCCGAACCTGACGGGCGACACGGCCAAAGTCATCCTGAACGAAGTCACCAGCAACAACCCGAGCCACCTGCAGGGCTACACGGAAGTGGCCGGAGACAAGGCTCACGTGATCGTGGCCAACCCCCACGGCATCACCTGCGACGGGTGCGGCTTTATCAACACCCCACGGGCCACCTTGACCACGGGCCAGCCGGTCATCGAAGACGGCCAACTCAAACGCTACGACGTTCAACAGGGAAGCGTCACCTTCGAGGGCCAGGACACCAACGTCACCAACGTCGATCAGTTCGAGATCATCACGAGAAGTACGCAACTCAACGCCAAGCTGCACGCCAAAAACCTCACCGCCGTACTGGGCCGAAACGACGTCGACGCCCAAACGCTCAGTGCCACGCCCAAAGAAGACGACGGCAGCGCCAAACCCCAACTGGCGCTGGACAGCTCTGCCCTGGGCGGCATGTACGCCAACTCCATCCGCTTGATCGGCACCGAAGCCGGGGTGGGCGTCCACGCGGCCGGAGAACTGGCCGCCAGTGGGGGAGACGTGCGAATCGACGTGAACGGGCAACTGATGCTGGCCAGTGTGGCCGCCGCGCAGGAACTCGCCCTCAAAGCCACCGAAATCGCGCTTCAAAACGCCCAGGCGGGCAAAAAGGCCCGCATCGACACGGGCAAACTCACGCACACCGGCACGCTGGCCGCCCCGCAGGTCGTGATCGTTGCCGACCTGCTCCTGAACACCGGCAGCATCCTTTCAACGGACACGCTCAGCCTTCAGACAAACTGGCTCGACAACCGTGGCGGCAGTATTGTCGCCCAACACCTGCTGAACCTGGCCAGCGCCGAGTTGGACAACCGTGACGGCGAGATACTGGCGCGCAGCCTCGTGCTCGATCTGGCCGGCGCCGACTGGACGAACACCGGCACGCTCATTGCCAGTGGCGATTTAACCCTGCACCTGTCGAACCTCCAAAACTACGGCATTTTAGGCGCAGGCGAGCATCTCCTGCTGGACACCCAAAACTTCACCAACCATGCTGGGGCGCTCTTCTTCAGCGGTGCGGACATGACCCTGTACGGTCAGCGCTTCACCAACTATGGCGACATGCACGTCGGGGGCAACCTCATCGTGGCCCGCAACGCCGAGGGAGAACTGGCCGAACAGTTCAGCAACCGTTCGGGCACGATTCAGAGCGGAGAAAATCTGGTCATCTTCTCCAGGGTGATCGAGAACGTGCGCGACGTGTTCGAAGTGACTGAAAGCGTCAAACAAAAGCTCACCTTCGTGAGCTGCGACGACTGCGACTTTAATGGCCCCCAGGACGACGGCAAACGCAACGACACCTACCTGCATGAGAAGCGTGAAATCACCGAAGTCACAGCCAGCGCCCCGGCGTGGCTGCTTGCAGGCGGGGACATGACCCTTGTTGGGGGCGACATCCTGAACAGCGCCAGCGTGATGGGCGCAGTGGGCGACATCCTCATCCAGGGCGAGACCTTCACCAACGTTGGCGCCCAACCCGGCGAGACCCTCACCAAACAAACGGTGAACTCTCGCGTGAAGAGGAAAGACTACGACCGATTTACATCTTCGCTCAGAATGCTGCAGAACCTATTCGCAGAAGGCAAAAGCGGAGACGACCCGGTTCAATTGTGTTCCGGCATAGCGAGAGAATGTAGAGACTACACAGTAGACCAACTCTACAGCGGCCACATCAGCAGCGCCTACCACAGAATCTGGCTAGGCCCGCTCCAGGGCCCCGTCTTCACCCCTGCCGAGAACGCTGCGCAATACCAGGCGGTCGTGCAAGCGGGCGGCCACATCACGATCCACGCCGCAGAAAAGGCTGAGAACGCCATCCTGCGTCCCCATTTCACTTACGTGAGCGGAGGAGAAACCGCCAACGGACTGTCCACCCCGATCAGCTACAACCCGCAACTCTCGCCCGACACCGCCCGCAAACTCGTCGACCCGCTCAGCCTCACGGGGCTGCCCACGAGTGGGCTGTTCCAGCAAGCCGCGCCCGACCATCCGTGGCTGCTCGAGATCAATCCGCTCACCAAAGCCCAATTCCTGAGCCTGGGCATGGACTACCTCATCTCGCTGTTGGGGCTGAATGCGGACGACTTCCACAAGCGGCTCGGAGACGGCGCGTACGAACAATGGCTGATCCGTCAAGCGATCGTTGCGCGCACCGGCGCGTGGCTGTTGGACGGCCAGAACAACGAAGCCGCCCAATTCCAGGCGCTCATGGACAACGCGGCCGAGGAAGCGAAGGGACTGCAACTGACCGTTGGCGTGGCCCTCACGGCCGAGCAGATCGCCTCTCTCACGCGCGACATCGTCTGGCTGGTGGAAAAGGAAGTCGACGGGCAAAAGGTCCTATCCCCCGTACTGTACCTGTCACAAAACGCCGACCGCCTCGCCCCGAACGGCGCGGCGCTCATTGCGGGCGGAGACCTCCAGATCGTTGCCTCGACGTTGAATAACGCGGGCGCGATCAAAGCCGAGAACATCACTGCGCTCATCGAGGGCAAATTCGAGAACAGCGGGCTGACGCAAAGCAAAGAGACGCTGGCGGCGCTGGCCGAAGCGATTCACAACACCCAGGGCGGCGTTCTGAGCGGGCAGGACGTCTACCTTCAAGCGCAGGGCGACTTGATCAACGAAGCCCCGGTCACGGCGCATGTTGCCGACCGACACCCGAGCCTGCAGGCCCGTTTTGAATTCGTTGATGCGGCTGCGCGCATCGAAGCGGGCAACAGTCTCGTCCTGCAAGCGGGGGGCAACCTCATCAACCGCGGCAGCGTGATCCAGTCCGGGTCGGACGCCCAACTCCTTGCGGGCCAAAACCTGATTATCGACTCGGCCCAGACCGAACAGGAATGGAGCACCCGGCACGGCAAACGCAGCTACCACACCCAGGAAATCGCCCAGCACGCGGCCCGGGTCACTGCCGGAGGCGATCTGACCCTGATCGCCGGCCAAAACCTGGCCGTGGTGGGCAGCCATGTGCAGGCGGGCGGCGACGCCACGCTCTTGGCCGAAGGGCAGATCGTCATCGCCTCGGCGGCCAACGAATCGCACTACGAATACCACAATAAATCGGGCAAAAACAAACGAGACGAGATCAGCGACCACGTCACGCAGCAAAGTGCCACGATCACGGGCGATAACGTCCTGCTGGCATCAAACGGGGACATGACGGTCATCTCCAGCCGGATCGCGGCCCAAAACGACGCGCAACTGCTCTCGGGCGGAGAGATCAACTTCCTGGCGGCCAACGACGAGCATTACGACTATTCCCACAGCACCAAGAAGGGCACGCTCAACAAGAAGAGCAAGACCGACCTCGTCTATGACAGTCAGGCGGTGGCCAACCGGATTCAGACGGGCGGCGATCTTGTGATCGAGAGCGACGGCGACCAACGCTACCAGCGCGGGCAACTCGAGGTTGGCGGCGATCTGGCGATTCGTTCAGGGGGGGATCTGCGGTTTGAAGGCACGCTGGATCGTCATGAAGAAGTCCATAACAAGAGCAACAGCGACCCGCTCTGGCAGAAGAACTCGGACAAGGGCCAGACGCATGAAACCCTGAACCAGACCGAGATCGTTGTTCGAGGCGAGCGTCACATCGAGGCGTTGGGCAGGATCAGTGTCGACATCAAGGCACTGGCCCCCGAAAAACAGGACGTTCTGAAACGGGTCGTCGGTCAGATTGTGAGCTTGGCGGAGCCAAAAACGCAGATCGACCCGGCCCAACTCAGCCCTGAGCAACTCGATCGACAAAACATCACGCGCGCCATCGACGCGATGGTGGCGGAGAACCCGAATCTGGGCTGGATCAAAGAGCTCGATGAGCGGGGCGAGATCGACTACGGCAAGGTGCAGGAAGTCCACAAGGAGTGGAGCAAGAGTCACCAGGGGCTGGGCATGGTGGCAGCGGTCGTCGTGGCGGTGGTGATTTCGGTGCTCACCTATGGGGCGGCCATCGAACTGAGTGGGAGCATCGTGGTCGCCTCGGCGGCGGCGGGCGCGGCCTCGAGTGCGGCGGTGCAATACGGCACGACGGGCAAAGTGGACATGAACCAGGTGGGCAAGAGCGCCCTGGTGGCCGGGATCACGGCGGGGGTGCTGAACTTCGTGCCTATCAGCAATGGACAAAGTCTGAACGAGCTTGCCGGGTTCCAGAATGCGGCCCCTGTGACGGCGGGCAACCCCATCCCGCAAGCGGTGGGCGGGTTCAACGGCAGCGTGACGCAGATCGTGGCCATCGTCGGAAAAGGCTTGGTGACGGCGGGGGTGAGCACGGGCATTCAGGGGGGCAGCTTCGGGGATGCGCTCCTCGGCAGTGTGGTGGGGGATTTGGCGGCGTTGACGGCCAATGAGATTGGCGCGGCCTGGAGCAACAAGGGCGAGAACCCGAATAAGTTCATGCACATCACGACGCACACCGCCCTTGGGGCGGGCGCGGCCTGGGCCACGGGTAATGATCCGGTGGCCGGCGCGCTGGGCGGTCTCACCGAGAGCATCCTGGACAACACGTTGCAGCAAAGCAGTTTGAAGATCAAAAACGGCACGGCCTATACCGTGACCTCGATGCTTGCCGGAGGATTGCTGGCCGAAGCCTTTGACCGGGATGGGGTCACGGCGGCTTATGCGGCGCAGAACGCGGCGCAGAATAACCACCTGTGGGCTGAAGAAGCAAGACAGTTCGATAAAGAACTCGCGGAATGCAAAGCCAGGGGCGAGGATTGCACAGCCGTTGTGCAGAAGTACATCGACATCAGCAACAAGAATAGCATGGCGATCAGGGAGAGCTGCAGCAGCAGCAAACTGGTGTGTGCCAACTATGAGGATCTTGTTTTAGCACATTCGAACGTTCGCCTACAGGACGAAGACGCGAGAAAAATCGTTCAGTACCTAAATGGCGTGGATCTCAACTACTTCCAACAGAACCTCTCTACAGCCGATAGAGTGGCCGCGTGGGGGTTGAGTCCGGAAAATTGGATAGCACTCCTTCTTCTCAGAGGAGCATCCGCCAACGTTTCCAGCAAGGAAATGCTGATTGCAGCAGGCATTAGTGGCGGTATCAGTGCTGGAATGCAATATGCGGTTAGCGGTGATGTACGCATATCGGATGTCATGATTGCCAGCATTATAGGGGGGCTTACCGTTGGACGCGCCATGCAGCAAAGTGGGGGGACGGGGGTTGCGACACCTCCAAATGGCAGCTTTTCGATAATTGACTGGAGTGGCTATCCAACCAATCTGCCCAAACCAACCGGGCCGTTCAGAATCTTGGAAGGCGCGGAATATAGTGCAGCAAGGACACAGGCGAATGCTGCCAATCGGGCATTGCACCAAGCCGACCCGTCTCTAAAGGGCTTGCAACTTCACGAAATACAGCCGATAAAATTTGGCGGTAGTCCTACTGATCCTTTGAACAAAATTCCGCTGACACCACAGCAACACGCGCCTGCTACAAATTGGTGGAATCAGCTACAACGCGATATACAGGGCAGATGACCATGAATCTAGCAGACAAAGAAAGGCTACTTGCAAAGTTCAATGGCAATCCGCCAACGGATACGTCATCCCTCCGAAAGCTGGAAAGCGATGCCGGATTTTGCCTGCCGGAGGATTATGCGCAGTTCTTACAGCAAACGAATGGAGGCGAAGGTTTCATCGGAAGTACTTATCTCATCCTCTGGTGTGTCGGCGACCTAATCGAGATGAACGAAGCCTATCAGGTTGCCGACTATGCACCGGGACTCTTTCTCTTTGGCTCGGACGGTGGAGGCGAAGCGTTCGCCTTCGACATGCGCACTGATGCTAAACCCATCGTCTCCGTTCCATTCGTCGGCATGGAGTTAGAATTGATTCAACCGTTGGGATCAACCTTCAAGGCGTTTTTGGATGTGCTATTCGAGTCTTGAATAATGTCACGCGCTAACAACATTCGCATAAATCGTATCCAGGACTGCATCGGCAAAGAAATCTTTGAAATCCAGCCAGTGATTTTAGGTGGAAGTCCGACCGATCCGGGGAACAAAGCGATTCTCACGCGACAACAGCATATTGAAGCAGTGCGGTATTGGAACAACATCATTCGGGCTCTCCGCAGAACAAAGGGGGACAGACTGAGCTAACCCGGTTTTGAAAAAACAAAGGGGGATAGACCCCAATTACCCTGTATAAATATACTGAATAAATTATATGAAAATGGGGCAGGCCATGAATAATGACGAACAGGTTCAGCAAACGCGGCGAACAAAGGGGGACAGACCCCAATTACCCCAGATGAATATCCTAAATGGATTATCGGAGCAAGGATTTCTCCACTTTCAACCGGCACCGAACGAAAATCGGGGTCCGAAAATTATTAGAAAGCAATAACCGGGACAGACCACGATTAAATACTCAAAGCAATAGAAAACAAAGGGGGACAGACCCCAATTACCCTGTATAAATATACTGAATGAATTATATGAAAATGGGGCGGGCCATGAATAATGACGAACAGGTTCAGCAAGCGTAGCCTGAATGAACTCACCTCAACCTACACGCTGCCTCAGTTTCATCGCAGTGTTTCAGGCGGCATTGCCGCCACTCACACCATCAGGAGAAAAAACATGAAACGGATGATCGTGCCACTGGCCTTGGCGGCCTTACTCAGCTTGCCCTTCCTCGCTCAGGCTGAAGGGATGGGAGTCTACGTCGCCCCCAAGATGGGCTTTGGCTATCTCAAGGGGTATGACGCACAAAGTGTTTATTGGGATGATGAAGATAAGCATATCAGCAGTGACGACAGTAACAAAATC
>Ga0099364_10010869_pt1 | contig 12484 bp, 11 predicted proteins | sample TergutTh196P3_FD_73070 | JGI IMG/M metagenome (GOLD analysis project Ga0099364, IMG submission 73070) | Microcerotermes parvus P3 segment gut microbial communities from Pointe-Noire, Republic of the Congo - Th196 P3 | ecosystem: Host-associated > Arthropoda: Insects > Digestive system > Gut ... | reverse complement strand
AAATATTGTGTTTGTATTTTAATTAAAATCCTTAGAAAATAACAATAAAAACAAATTAAAGAGTATTTAAAAAACTATAAAAATTACAAAATAACAATCAAATAACTTATTTCAGTAGTATATTCATCTAATAGCTTACTTTTAATTCCTTTGAATAGATGGATTCAATACAGGAAATAGTATAAAAACTTTTTTATAAAAAAAATTATTATTCAAAGTATTCAGGAAATTCTGCACGAAAAGCCTTAAAATGAACAGGATTCTGTTCCTCTTCTAAACGAATATACTCCTCCCTATCTTTTCCTTTCAACCAAGACAAATAATTCTGAATAGCAGCTTCTTCAAGAAAAGGCTCATAATGATCAATATACATTGGATTTGTTCTAACCATATCTTTTTGAATATTAAGTTTAGTGCCTATGTTTTAAATGAATTTTTCATATTTAAATATCCATACTTCCAATAATACCACTATTATGTACTTTATATTTTAACAAATTTACCATATCTTCAGGATGTGGCAATGGTATGCCAGAAGTATGATTATGTATCATTTGAGTGGTTATTCTGCCTCTATCTGCTCTTGAGGTCAAAGCCTTGCTCAAGTAAACAAATGATTTTTCACCATCTTTTCTTCTAATTATCCTACTTCTATTTCCAGTTTCCCATAAAATTTCATAATTTGACCCAATTGTTTTTTTTATGTGTCTAATAGCATTATCAGTTAATACTGGATTATTATAAACAGTATTATTTAATTTATCTTTTAAATCTTTAAAATCAATATTATTCTTATTAAATCCATCTTGATTACTTCCCAGGGAATAATCTTTAGATTTAAATTCATTATCCCTTATTACCTCATATCCACAGTGAATTTTATTATCAAAACTATCTTTAATATCTTCTTCAGTTAGCAAATCAATTGACTTTTTAGAACTTGGATTATTATCCTCATTTGAATTGTTTAAAAAATTGTTTTTATCCAATGAAAATTGCCAACGATTCATGTTATAATCGTTATAATAATCTATATTTAAATTTAAGATATATTAAATCCTAATTTCACTAATAAATATTAATATTTCAAAATAATGATAACTTTATAAATTTAAAGTAATTTTACTATTAGAAAATGATTTTACAATATGAAAACAATAAATTTATTACCTTCTAATAAAATTATTAAATTTTTACTTTTTATCTTCTCTTTTCGTGAAAAAACATTTAAAATAAGTAATACATCACACAAAATATTTTTTTTGATATGTGAATTTTTGATACAGAAAAAGTTTCTAAAACCTTTCTTAATTTTAATGATCAAATATGATAAAAAGTATAAAATAAATTAAAATTATAAATAATTATAAATTCATATTACATAATGATTATTAATAAATAAATTATAATCTAGAATTAAAACTTATTAACAAAGTTTTTTTTCAAATAAAAAAACTAAAACTATTATTATTTATTCAATAGCTAAAAATTAAAAATTTATTTTTTAAAAAAATAATCAACATTTAATTATTTTTAATATAAGAATGAATTTGATTTTATAGTTTAAATAAGTTAATTAAAATATTATATGGATTATTATTAGCTTTTATTAGTTATTATTAGCTATTTGAGTAAGCAATAAATTATGAATAACTAGAATATATAAAAAAAAGTTATATGGAGTTCTTATAAAAACGAGATGATATTATGGCATGGGATGAAACTGGAAAAATATGGTTGAATGGAAAATTTGTAGATTGGAAAGAAGCTAATATTCATGTTCTATCTCATGTTGTACACTATGGTTCAAGTGTTTTTGAAGGAATAAGATGTTATGAGATTAATGGGAAAGCAGCTATTTTTAGATTGAAAGAACATGTTAAACGTTTATTTGAATCTGGAAAAATCTATAAAATGGAGATTCCATACTCACAATCAGAAATATGTGAAGCTATTAAAGAAACCATAGCTATCAGTGGTTTAAAAGAGTGTTATATACGACCAATTACTTATAGGGGCTATGGTGCATTAGGAGTTAACCCTTCTTCCTCTCCAATTGATACAGCTATAGCTGTTTGGAGTTGGGGGAAATATCTTGGAGAAGATGCTCTTGAAAAAGGTGTTGATGTTGGTGTTTCATCTTGGAGAAGAATGGCTCCTAATACTTTACCAAGTATGTCAAAAGCTGGTGCAAATTACATGAACGCACAATTAGCTAAGCTTGAAGCTATTGAAAATAATTATGATGAAGGTATAATGCTTGATATAGAAGGTTATGTTGGTGAAGGTAGTGGAGAAAATATATTTTTAATAAAAGATGGTGAAATTTTCACTCCCTCTCTTTCTTCAGCTATTTTAAAAGGTATAACCAGAGATTCAGTTATTAATTTAACTAGTGATTTGGGGTATTCTGTTAAAGAAGATAAAATTCCAAGAGAAATGCTTTATTTAGCTGATGAACTGTTTTTCACTGGAACAGCTGCAGAAATCACTCCAATTAGATCTGTTGATGGCATTAAAATTGGCACAGGAAAAAGAGGTCCAATAGCTGAAAAAATTCAAGAAGAGTTCTTTAATATTGTTGAAGGGAAATCTGAAGATAAATTTAACTGGTTAACTTATTTAGATTAATTTTTTTAAAAAGTTCTTGTATGGGCTTTGTGCTTGTTTGTTTAAGTAATCTAAAAGGAGTCTTTTAATGGATATTTTACAAGGAATAATGATAGGAATTGTACAAGGACTAACTGAATTTTTGCCAATCAGTAGCTCTGCTCACTTAATTTTCATTCAAAAGTTACTCGGAGTAGAGCAAGCTAATTTAGCTTTCGATGTTTTACTTCACTTTGGAACATTAATAGCTGTAGTTGGACATTTCTATAAAGATATTGTAGAAATGATAAAGGCTTTTTTCTCAAGCATAGTTGATATATTTAAAGGAAACTTTCAAAATGGATTTAAAGAAGATAGCTACAAGAAATTAGCTTGGATGGTAATTATTGGTACTATTCCTGTTGCTTTAGTTGGTATTTTATTTAATGCTGAAATAGAAGCTGTATTTCAAACAGTAACAGTTCCAGCATTCTTTTTAATTATTACTGGCACACTTCTCTATACTTCTGAAAGAATAAATCTTGGAAATAGAAATATTGAAAAAACAGGGATTAAAGATAGTATTATAGTAGGTATTTCTCAAGCATTAGCTATAATCCCTGGCTTATCTCGTTCAGGAACTACGATTTCAAGTGGATTATTTTTAGGTTTTGATAAAGAATTTGCAGCAAAATTCTCCTTTTTATTAGCTGTTCCAGCTATTTTAGGAGCTACATTAGTTCAGCTAAAAGATATTGGCACAGGATTAGATTCTAACATGTTGGCCTATGTCTTTGGTTTTTTAGCTGCTCTTATTTCAGGATACTTAGCTATTAGTTTACTTTTAAAGCTAATCAAAGAAAAAAGCTTGGATATTTTCGCATATTATTGTTGGATTGTAGGTGCAGCTATTTTGGTTTATAGCTTATTTTTCATTTAAATTTTTAAATAATAATAAAACTTATCAAAAACTTTATTTATTGGATAAAATTTTTTTTAAATTTTATTTATATGATTTAGTTAATTTTAATCTTTATTTATAGGATAAAATTATTTTTAAATATTATATTATTTCCTAAATTAAATTAATTAGTTACTAAATTTCTTGAGAGTGGTTAAAATTTTCAATCTTAATAATGTAATTTCAATAAAAGATTTTCAAAAAGAAGATATAAATTTTATTTTAGATGAAGCTGAAAATCTTGAAAAAGTAGCTATGTCTGAAGAAAAATCAGAAGAGTTAGCTGGCAAAGTATTGGGGATGATGTTTTTTGAACCTTCAACAAGAACAAGGTTGTCATTTGAAACAGCTATTAAACGTCTTGGTGGTAATTCTGTTGGTTTTGCTGGAAGTAATCTTAGTTCTGTTTCTAAAGGTGAAAATATAGCTGATACCTCCAAAATGTTTGAGGCATATTCTGATGCTTTAGTAATTCGCCATGATTTAGAAGGTGTAGCTAGATTCATTGCAGATATCGTAGATGTTCCTGTTATAAATGCCGGTGATGGTGCTGGTCAGCATCCTACCCAAACATTACTTGATCTTTATACAATGAAAAGAGAATTTAATAAGATAAAGGGATTGAATGTTGCTTTAATTGGTGATTTAAAATATGGTCGTACAGTTCACTCATTAGCTTATGCTTTAGGTATGTTTGGAGTTGAAATGTCTTTTGTTTCTCCTCATGAACTTCGAATGTCTAATGAAGTTCGCCATGATCTTAAAAAAAATAAAGTAAAATTTCATGAAACAAATAATTTAAAAGACATTATTGATGATGTTGATGTTTTGTATGTTACAAGAATTCAAAAAGAGCGTTTTCCTGATGTTGAAGAATATTCAAGAATAAAAGGAGCTTATTTAATTGATTTAGATCTTATTAATGGAAAAGACCTTATAGTTATGCATCCACTACCTCGAGTTGATGAAATAGCTCATGATGTAGATAATACAAAATATAATAAGTATTTTGAACAAGCTTTTCATGGGGTTCCAATTAGAATGGCTATATTGAAAAATATTATTCCAGACAAATTTTAAATTCCTTAACTAACTTAGCTATACTAATTTTTTCTAAAAATAAAGAAATAAAAAATTTTTAAAGCTTATTTAAATAATTTTTTTCTCATTAAAATATTCTTTTTTTACATATTCATTAATCTTAATCACTAGATTATATTCATTTATTTAATAATATGAAATTTTTTTAATTGAATATTCACTAAAACCTCATAAATTTGATTATATTTTCATTTATCATTATTAATCATAAAGATTTATATATTAATAAGAAACAAAGAAACTAATGCTTTAATAAAGCATGATAAAATTATCTTTTTTCTTGTATTTATAAAAATCAATCAATATTATAATTATTTGAGGTTCGTATATGGATTATGTAATTTTAGTTATAGTTTTTTTAATTTATTTTCTACTTGTAGGATATGTTGGATACTTAGCTTGGAAACAGACTAAATCTTCAGAAGACTTTATGATTGCAGGGCGAAAAACCCACCCTTATGTTATGGCTTTAAGCTATGGTGCAACATTTATCAGTACTGCAGCTATTGTTGGTTTTGGTGGTGCTGCAGGTCAATTTGGAATGGGTTTACTTTGGTTAACAGTGTTGAATGTTTTTTGTGGAATATTCATAGCTTTTATCATAATGGGGAAAAGAACTCGTAAAATGGGTCATAATTTAGGTTCTTTAACATTTCCTGAATTTCTATCAAGACGATTCAATAGTAAGTTTATCCAATATTTTAGTGGAGGAATAATTTTCTTTGGTATGCCTATTTATGCATCAGTAGTTTTAATAGGTGCTGCTCGGTTTATGGAAACATCTTTATCTTTAAATTTCCACTTATCTCTTCTTGTATTATCAGTAATCGTAGCTGCATATGTAATATTTGGTGGAATAAAAGGAGTAATGTATACAGAGGCAGTTCAAGGAACAATAATGCTTTTTGGAATGGTATTTTTACTAATATTTACTTATTGGATACTTGGTGGTGTTACAGAAGCTCACACTGCTTTAACAAATCTAGCTCCACATTTTCCAGCTGATGCATTAGCTATTGGTGGAACTGGGTGGACGACATTCCCTACTCTTGGAAGTCCTTTTTGGTGGTCACTTGTTTCTACAACTATCATTGGTGTTGGTATTGGAGTATTAGCTCAACCTCAACTAGCTGTTAGATTCATGACAGTAAAATCTGATAGGGAGTTAAATAGAGCTGTTTTAATGGGAGGTATTTTTATAGTATTTTCCACAGGAACTGCATTTATTGTTGGAGCATTATCTAATGTGTATTTCTTTGATAAACTAGGACAAATTTCTGTAGATGTTGTAGGAGGAAATATTGATAAGATAATTCCAGAATTTATTAACTCTGCTCTTCCTGAATGGTTTGTATATGTATTTTTACTAACATTACTTGCTGCAGCTATGTCTACCCTAAGTTCACAGTATCATGCACAAGGAACATCTTTAGGTAGGGATATATATGAAACATTGAAAAATAATAAGAATGTTGAGTCTATTACATTAAATCGTATTGGAATATTAATAGCTGTTGTTTTAGCTTTTGCTCTTAGTTTAATTTTACCTGTAGGTGTAGTAGCTCAAGGAACTGCACTTTTCTATGGAATTTGTGCAGCAGCATTTTTAAGTGTTTATGTTTGTGCATTATATTGGAAGAGAACTACAAAAGAAGGAGCTATTGCAGGTATTATTTCTGGAATAAGTTTAAGCTTGTTCTGGATAATATTCATATTTGGAAAAACAGCTGAAGGATTAGGTATTTGTAAACTTTTAACAGGTCAATCAATGCTTATTCAAGCTGCACCTTTCTCATCAATTGATGTAATAATAATAGCTGTTCCAATATCTTTCATTTTCACCATTGTTGTAAGTTTACTTACTAAACCAATGGATCCAGAATATATTGAAAAGGTGTATAAGGGCATTGGCTCAAAAGCTAAAGTTAGTGGAAAATAATTAAATACAAATGTTTTAAGGTGAAAAAATGATTTTAGGAATACCTGACCCGTGGGTTTTAAGTGGATATCTCTTATTAATATTTTCTACACTTTTATGTGTTGTTTATGGCGTTATAAACTGGAATAAAGGTGATGAGGAAAGTAGTTCTGAATAAATAGCTATTTTTTAGTTATAATATTGTTTAAAAACAAATATTTTTAGCTATAACTCATTACTATATTTTTTCATTAAAATTAATAGTTTATATATTAATAAAGAAAATTTTTAAGGAAAATTATTAGATTATTAGCTATTTTTCTTTATATTTCAAAATATTTTTTTTGCATTTTTTATAAGAAAATCAATAAACATTATAATTTAATAAAATAAATTATTTTTAAAAGTTTTTTTTATATGGAACTTTTTTATAAATTTCTTAATTGAATTCTTTTAAATAAATTTTTTTTATTAATTTTTATAAATTATTTAATTGAAATTTTTTTTTTAATATTTTTTTTAATAAATTATTTTTATAAATAATTAAATTGAAATTTTTTAATAAAAATGATTATTATCATATTAGGTGTTTTAATTAGGTGTTTTAATGTTTAAGGGATTAGAATCTTATGGGTCTGACGAATTATTAGCTAAACTAAAAGGAAAAAATCCTTTTTTCATTTGTACAATAGCTACAACAGCTACTGCAAGAATTCCAAATATTTCAGGAGCTGGACTTAACAGTGAACTTATGGAATACACTCCTGCTGGAGATGTTGAACTCATAGTCCATGGTGAAGTTCGATGTTGTGATGTTCCTCCTCAAACAACCATGGATGGAACTTCAACTCCAACACCAGCTATGATTACAAAAGCAGTTCTTGAATTAACTAATGCTTCTTATTTAGTAGCTAATGCAGGATCTTTAATCAAACCTGATGTTCCATATATTCAAATCAATGAAAAACATGGTGAAGATATAAGAACTGGAAAAGCAGTAAAAAACCCCAAAAAAATATTTGAAAACTCAAAATTAATAGCTCAAAACCTTTCAAAAAACAATGATTATCTGGTAATTGGAGAAAGTATTCCTGCTGGAACAACCACAGCATTAGGTGTTTTAACTGCTCTTGGATATGATGCTGATTTTAAAGTAAGTGGAAGTACTCCAAAAAATCCCCATAACTTAAAAAAAGATGTTGTTATGGAGGGAATAGCTAATGCTAATTTGAAAAATCATATTCAAGATAACAATGAGGATAACAATGAAGTAAATAGTGAGAATAAAAATAATAAAATAGATCCATTTAAAGCTGTTGAAGCTTTAGGAGATCCTATGATTCCCACTGTTTCTGGAATGGTAATGGGAAGTAAAGTTCCAGTAATATTAGCAGGAGGAACACAGATGACTGCAGTTTGTGCTTTTATAAAAGCTATTGATTCAAAATTTGATTTTTCAAATATTTGTATAGCTACTACAAAATTTGTAGCTAAAGACCCTACTTCAGATATATTTAACATTGCAAAACAAATTGGAAAGATCAATATCCATGTTGTCAATCCTTATTTTGAAAAATCATCTATTCAAGGTCTAAAAAATTATATAAAAGGCTATGTTAAAGAAGGGGTAGGTGCTGGAGGGGCAATGTTAATGGCTTTACTTTTAGGTTATTCAATTGATAATATTCGTGAGAAAATTGAGGAAATTTGTAAATAGCTTAATACAAAGTATATTTCAAGATATAAAGTAAATTGTTTAATATAAAGTATATATATTAATATAAAGAAAATAGTTTTATTCAAAGTAAATAGCTAAAGATTGATTTAGATTTTAAAAAATGGTTAATCAAAGTTACACGTTAATGGAAGAAACTTTTTTTCCAATATTCAAAATCTGTAGCTTATCTTGAGGAGATAAACTATAGCTTACGAGCAAAAAATAAATAGCCACTATGCCCTACCATTCTTGTTTTAGGTCTTGTACCTTGAGGTCTTACTTCTATTTCTCGTTCTAATGTTTCAACAATAGCTAAATTACTAAATCCAATTTTTTTAGCTACTCTATAAGATGTTTCAGCTTGATTAATATATGGAGCATAAACAACTAAGTGACCTCCAAGCTTTAACTTTTCAAAAACATCTTCAAAAATCTCATAGGGTTTTGTTAAATCTAAAAATACTAAATCAATAGCTATTTCTTCGATTCCTTCTTTAATATCCTTGTTTTTCACTTTAATAATATTTGAAAGACCAAATTTTTCAACATTTTTTTTAGCTACTTCTGCAAAGTCTTCTCTTATTTCATAGCTATACACATGACCTGTTTCACCAACAATATTTCCAAAGTTTAAAGCTATAGCTCCTGCTCCTGTACCTGCATCCACAATTATAAAACCATTTCCAAGACCTGTTTTAGCTATTACTGTTCCAATATCTTTTTGAATGAGAATTGAACATCTTCTATCCATTAAATCTATGAAATCATTAGTATTTGGTTTAATAACTTTGAATTCCTTATTTAGGTGTGTGGTTAAAATATCTCCATAACTAGAATTTTCAATTTTTTCTCTTTCAATAATTCCTAGATCACTTTGAAATTCTTTATCTTCTGTTATTAAGTATTTTTTACCGCGTCCATCCATTATAATTTTCAATACATCACCATATTTCAGTTAAAATCATTATAAACTTTTTTTAATATTATTTTTTTAAATAAATTGTACATGTAGTAAAATATTTTATTAAAATAAATTTACAAAACATTATATATTATATAAATACTATATTTCCTTTATAAAGATAATTTAAATCCTTATTATAATTTTTATTATAATTTATTATTTATTATTAATTATTTATTATTAATTATTTATATTAATCCTTATTTAAAATTTTAAAATTAGTGAAATATAGCTAATTATCTTTAATATATTTTGTAACATCTTTAGCTAAATTTTAAAACAATTATAATAATTTTTTATCATTATTACTTTTTTTAAAGTATAAATATTTACTATCCAGCACCTCTCTAATGTTTTTTGAAGTTTTTTTACCAATTCCCTCAACTTCTTGAAGTTCTTTTTCTGATGCTGTGATAATATTTTTAACAGTTCCAAATTTACCAAGTAGCTTTTTAGCACTAACTGGACCAATATTTGGAAGGGATTCAATAATAAATAGCTGCTGCTCCCAGAGATTTACAGGTTTCCTCTCAGTTCTAACTTGAATATCAACTTTAGTATCTTTTTGCACGCGAATAGCTATTCGTTTAATCATAGCTGCAGTATCATCAGAGTTCCTTGTTGGAATAATACTTATTCCAAAATCTATAGCTATGGAAGCTATTGATCCTCTAATCGCATCAGGAGAAATGAATCCAGAGTATAAATCATCTCCTTCTAGTATCATTATAGGTTTTTTAAACTCTTCTCTCATTTGTCTTGCTTGTTTAAACAATCTTTTATCAACAATAGAATCTACAAAGTCCTTAGCTGTTTTCCGCTCAATAGCTACTTCTTCACTTACTTGATAATCTCCAACTGTCATTGGTTTTATTTTTATCTTAACTCCAATAGTATCTAAAGCTCTTAAAACTTTTGAATTTCCTTCTCTTGAATCAGCATAAACAATAATTTCCTTATTTTTTAGATTATTATCCTTCTCGTTCTCATTTTTATTATTATTCTTATTATTTTTATCTTCATCCTCTTTTTTATTGCTATTACTATTTTTTCCACTACTTTCATCATCTATTTGGTAGCTATTATCATTTTCAGAATCTTTAGGTGAAATGATTTTAGAGTTAAGTTCAGTATTTATTTTTTCCAAAGTTCTTATATTTAATTTATTTAGAGAGTCTTTATCTATTAATTGTCTTTTCATTTGTTTTTCTTTGTGAATACTTGCCCAGTAATATCCTTCATCTCTTGTTCCTTTTGTAACTAAAACTTTCATATGTCCAGTTTTTTTCCTTCCAGTTCTACCTCTTCTTTGTATCATACGAACTTCTGAAGGAACTGGTTCATAAAGAATAACTAAATCAACTGATGGAATATCAATACCTTCTTCAGCTACACTTGTAGAGAGTAAAACATCATATGTTCCAATTTTAAATGATTTTATTATTTTATACTGTTCTTTCTGAGTTAAACCCTTTTCACCATCTCTTGTTCCTTGACCAAAGAATTTAACAGATTTAATTCCTTCTTTTTCACAGGCTTGATAAATCATTTCTAATGTGTCTCTAAATTGAGTAAAAACAATAATTCTTTGATGGTTTTTATTTTCTTTAACTTCATTTTTTTCTTTTTTTAGCTTAGTTTGATTTTGATCCTCAATCTTTAGCTCTTTTTTAAGTATATCCATTAATTTTTTAAGTTTCGGATGTTCCCAACCATGTTTTTCTGCTCTATAGCTACCCATAACAGCTTGTGAAAAATCAGCATCCATTAGTAGACCTTTAGCTGCTTTAGTATTTTTTTTTCTTAATCTAGATATGTATTTATTGAAAGTAGCTACTCCCTGAGTTTCAAGTAGTTCCAGAGAGTGTTGAACATTTATAACTGCACTCAATATAGAAATAGCTTGATAACATTCTTTTGGAGGAGTAACGGCTCTAGCTATTCTGTTTTGAACTTTTCCTCTTACTTTTAAAATATCAGTTTTATTAACAGAAATGGTGTTAATGATATTTAAATTCTTTAACATCTTTAATCTATGATTTAAAGCTTTGTTTAAATGTTTTCTTATTTTTTCAAGTTCACTAGTCATTTCAACTTTTACCCAATCAATTTCAATAGGGTTAAAGTATGGTTTCACATCACTATCATCTTCAGTTTTTACAACAACATACTGAATAAAAAGATTTTCACATACTTCTTTAATTTTTCCTTTATCAGATCCAGGTGATGCAGTTAAACCAAGAATAAGATGATTTTTACTAGTTTTTACATATCTATGAGCTAGATAAACATAAGAATATGAACCAACACCATGATGACATTCATCAAAAACAGTAAGTGAAACATTTTCAAGAGAGTATCTACCATTGAGCAAGTCTGATTCAACGGTTTGAGGAGTTGCACAAATAATTTGAGACTCATCCCAACGCTTTTTTCGCTCTTCAACTTTAATCGCTCCTGTAATAGATGTACATTTTACAGTTGAAAAATCTCTAAAACTTTCTTCATGCTGAATAGCTAATGGTTTGCTTGGAGCTAAAATTAAAACCTTAGAACCTTTAATTTTTTTTAGTCTATCAGCAGCTACTAAAATAGCTATTAATGTTTTACCTAAAGCTGTAGGAGCAACAATCATAGTATTTCCTTTTTTCAACGTGTCTGCAGCTAAAATTTGCTGATATATGCGGGCTTCTACAGTATTTGCTTTGATTAAAGGATGTTCAATGTATTTATCCATGTAATTTATTTCAATATTCCTACTTAAATAAGTTATTAAAAAAAATCTGATAAAATGATTAATTAACACTTTTAAAAATTTGATTAATATTCAAAAAGCTATTTAAACCATTTTTTCTTTTAATAAAAATAGCTTATTCCATTTTTTAATCCTTTTAACAATTTTTATAATTTTTCAGGATAAAGTATATAAGAAACTATTCACTAATATATTATGTTTATTTTAAATATGGAAATGAACATTCTTATGCCAAAATTTTTAAACATTAAAATTTTAGCTAGAAAAAAAATGTTTTATATGGGGATGTGTTCCTAATTAAGTTTTTTAATACTTTAAAGTAAGATTAATATTCATAATGTTCTTTAAATAATAAATAATTAGATAATATTTAATAATTATCTTTTATAATGGTTATTTAATTTAATTTTTATAAAAAAAATATATAATATTATTTAGAATATAAATTATAGTCCTAGAAAAAAAGTTTGAATAAATTA
>Ga0099364_10010868_pt1 | contig 12485 bp, 11 predicted proteins | sample TergutTh196P3_FD_73070 | JGI IMG/M metagenome (GOLD analysis project Ga0099364, IMG submission 73070) | Microcerotermes parvus P3 segment gut microbial communities from Pointe-Noire, Republic of the Congo - Th196 P3 | ecosystem: Host-associated > Arthropoda: Insects > Digestive system > Gut ... | reverse complement strand
AAACAGGTTATATTTTCAACGCTGGCTTTTGCTTCGCCGGGTATACGTCGAGGCCGTCCGGTAGGCTCATTTAAGTTGTTATGGGGGCGACCACTTCGAATGAGCGGTTCAGGGGGAGCTCCAGGCTGCTAGAGTATGGCTATACAATTTTAGAAGAGAGGGCCGCTTCAGCAGGCACAGCTACCGCATTGTCCTCCAGTGCGGGCGGCGGCACGGGGAGCGGAGCCGTGAACGGTGCTTTGGGCACAGGCGCGGGCACTAGCACAGGCGCAGGCACTAGTACGGGAACGGGCGCAATAAATGCGAGAGAAGGCGCAAGCGCAGGCACGGGCACAGGTACAACAAATGTGGGCACAGGTGCAAGCACGAGCCCAGTCACAGGCGCGGGCGCGGGTGGCAGTCTGGAAGGGGCTGGCTTAAGCGACGGCGGCGAGGGGCTGCCTGAAGTGGCTACAGAAGCGAGGCGTTACCTGTACCCTGACACATTGAACTTTTATAACCCCGTAGGCGGATTCTCCGAACAGCCGGCCCCCGACAATGAAGGCAAGGCTGTTTTCTCGTACGGCGACACAGGCTTCGGAGTAACGAAAAATGGAAAGGCAGACGTGATAATGTACAACGGCTTGTTATATGTCATCTCAAGAAGCGGGAGGGCAACGGAATTAACTGATGGAAAGCCTGTAGGGAAATCCGCTTTGACGTACATTAATCAAGACAAAAGAATTAACATAAGCGAAATTAGCAACATTGCCGAACTGGAAACGCTGCTCGTGGGCCAAATAGACGAACTGAGCGCAAGCTATTGTTTTAAGATAGAAGGAGAATTTACGCCTAAGAGAATTACTACGCTATCTGCCGGGGTTGAGGGGGATCGCGCCACAGGCAGGGTGCGCGGTGCAATCATAGGGTTTTGGATGCCGAACAGCCTATATGAACCACTAGCAGAGGGGCTTACCCTTTACTATATAAACGGTGACAGAAAATCAGGCGGTGCCCTGGTAGAAGTTGAAGTCCACAATGCCACAGTGGCCATCGACAAGCTTGAGGCTTTTGATTCAATAAGCGGCGGGACGACAATTACCATCGCAAAGAAACCGGTGTCTGATAGGCTGAGGGAAACAGAGGCGGGGGAATTGTCAATAGAGGATGAGGCGATGCGCGAGGAATTCGGCGAAGGCAGTACTGAAGCCCGCCTGGCAAGCTAAGACAGCACTGAAGCCCGCCTGGCAAGCTAGGGAAGTATTAACATAAATCAACAAAATACATTATAGAAAAGAGTTGTTTGCATTGAATGATTATATTGGACAGATTATTGGTTCTCTGGTTGAATTGCCGTTAACGGCAATATACATTATAATCGGGATACTTTTTATTTTCGTCTTTTCGCTTGTATTCCTGATTATTCTAAAAACCAAATTCGGGTTGATCTGGAAAGATTTAAACAGCAACGCCGCGATGATGCGTGGGGAAGACGGGTTTAGGCAAAAAATCCTGGCTACCATAGAAATCGAATTCTTGGAGGCTTGTGTCGATAGGCATGACGAAGTCAACACGCAGGCCATCATAGAGGACTGTTTTAATAGAAAACTGCGATGGCCGCTAATTGCGGAAAGGTTTATCAAGCACTCAACTTCGTTGATGATTGTACTGGGCCTGTTGGGTACTTTCCTGGGTTTAACAATATCCGTGCAGAGCCTTGTGTACCTCTTTAGGGACACAGACGCGTCTATGATTCTACAGGCTGTCGAGTCAGGGCTACTGTCGTCCCTTGTCGGCATGTCAACCGCTTTTTTGACAAGCCTGATTGGCATTGCGTGTTCGGTAGTCATCACTTTTATCAACGTGCTTCTTAATCTTGAGGGCATAAAAGAAAGAGTAATGGTGGGGATTGAGAACTATCTTGACAATGTTGTGTCGAAGATGGTCAACAGGGGCCCTGCTAGGGAATATGACAATCTAAACAAAGTGCTCAAAGAAACCTTTATTGAATTTGGCGAGAGGATTGCCGAGAGGTTTGATAAAACCATGGTAGAGATGCACAATGACATCAGGAGCATTGAAGAGGTCAACAATAATTTGCGCAATACAATAGCTATCATGGACGTCTCGTTTTCAAAAATTGCTGAAGTCATAAAAGCATCTACATGGAATTTTGACAGCAACTACAGGCAGATTGGGGAAATGTCTGAAATGATCACGTCTGCCCAAAAGCAGTTTGTCTCAAGCTCTGACTCAATACTTGCCGAATCCGAAGAGCTTATGAATGGGACGAGGGATGCGGTTAGTAGCATTTCAAAGCTTACGGGGGATTTAAACACTGAAGTAAAAAAGAGGCTTGAAACCCTAAACGATATTGACGCGGCGATTGAGAGGCTTCGGGGCGGAGCACCCGGCGCGGGAGCCGCCGAAACAGCGGCTGTCGGCGAAAAGCAGTACCCTGAGCCGTCGCGTTTCTCAGATGTGGCACAGTTTCCGGAGTCGGCGCAACCACCGGAAGCGCAGCAGTACCAGGAAACGGCAAAGCCGCTTGGGACGTCGTACCCAGAAGCGACAAAGTTGTTGGAGGTGTCCCGGTATCCAGAAGCGGCACAACCACCGGAAGCGTCACGTTATCCGGAGTCGGCGCAACCACTGGAGACGCCGCAGTATCCAGAATCGGCGCAATCGCCGGAGGAGCCGCAGTATCCAGAAGCAGGGCAACCGCTGGAAGCGTCCCGGTATCCGGAGTCGGCGCAATCGCTGGAAGCTGCTCAGTACCAGGAGGGGCTGCAATATCAAGAGGAGCCGCAATATCAAGAAGGGGTGCGGTTCCACGACGCGCAGCGGTTCAAGGAGACGCCACGGTACCCGGGTGAGCGCAGGTTCCCGGAAGGGCGCCGTCTTCATGATGAACGCCGCCTTCATGACGAACGCCGGCTGACGAACGAAAGGCGGCTGCGCGATAGCCGCCAATACCCTGAAGCATACAGGCACAGCGCGGCTTCACAGCCACAAACTTCTCTAAGGCATGCGGCTGCCCAGGCTAGGGCTTCTGATGCGCCCCAGCCAGCTACAGACCCCAGGCTTTCGGCTGCCGCGCCAGCAAGGATGGCGAATTTGCGTGACAACGCTCCCAGAACGGAACAACGCGGAAAGGAACAGGTTAGCAATAGTGAAGACCAGGGCTCGTAACTTTCGAAGAACCTCACAAGCGCAAGATTTTTGGCCGTCGTTCACGGACATAATGTCAACAGTCGCCATGATACTGTTTTTCCTGATGCTGTTGTCATATATACAAAACGTCATAACAGGGAACAGGCTTGAATTCTCTCTTAGCCAATTGCATGAAGCAGATCTGGAGCTCGACAATACACGGGAACAGCTTGAGAGGACTAGGGCTGAGATAGACGAGGCTCAGAAGAACCTTGAGCTTTTTCGGGGCGAAATAGAGCTGCGGAGGGCCGAGGTGGAAAAGTGCAGGATGGAGCTGTCGCTATCCGAAGCGGAACTGGAACTTTCAAGGACGGAATTAGCCCTTTCCCAGAACGAGCTGGTACTTTCTGAAGGGGAGTTGGCGCAAAAACAGAGGATCATTGACGAAACTAATATTGAATTGGGAAACCTAAGGGTTAAGCTGGAGGAAATCGCCGTTCTGCGCTTGACAACGCTAAACAAGGTTAAAGCCTCCATTGAAGCCACGATAGGCACGCATTCAGCCGCCGGGGAGGAACTGGTTACAATAGGGGACAACGCTAATATCATTATAAATGAAACGCTTGTGTTTGATTACGGGTCGGCGGAAATAAAAGAAGACGCAACGCCGCTTTTGGACCAATTTGCCGTTGCGTTTGAAGAATTGCTTGACGACGCGGAAACCAGGGACTATATCGATATGATAACAATAGAGGGCCACACGGACTCGCGAGGCAGTGCAGGGTACAACAGAAGCCTTTCGTCCGAAAGGGCAGTGTCGGTGGTTAACTACATGATGGAGTCAAACCCCACGCTTGAAGACAAGTATGCCCGGTATTTTGGAGTGACGGGCTTTTCTAAGTTTAGGCCGATTGCGTTTGGCGAGGACGAGGATGCAATGCAATTGAACAGGAGGATCGAAATATCCGTTATTGTCAAGGATTCCAACATCAGCAGGGTGATTGACGAATACTTGAGCGAGGTTGCCGAGTAATGAGGAGTTTATTTGGCGCAATAAGAAACAAAGCGCTAAAATATGGGACAAATGGCTTTCTGTTCCTTTTGGACGGGGTCTTTGTCAACGCCGCGACGATTTTGACAACCGGGGCGTTCATATCCGGTATTTTTGTTTATTTGAAGGCCCCCGACTCCATTGTTGGAATAGTAAACACTGCCAATGTTTGGGCTACGGCCTTTGCGCTTGCTTCGTGTTTCATATTCAACAAGGTTAAAAATACCAAACGTTTTTTAATTCTTTCTAGCATTGTGGCAAGGACCATGATATGCTCCATTGTCATCCTGCCGCACATATTTGGGTTTGGCGCGACAACTGTGGGCATAGCGGCATTTTTGGTTATCGGCGGGAACATTGTATGGAGCGTGTACGCTGTTGGGGCAAATATTTGGCTTATGGCGACAATTCCTAGGGAAGACCGATCGACATTCGTCTATTTGCGATCGCTTTGGCTCCGTATTTCGTTTGCGCTAACCAGTATAGTCATGGGCTTTGTGCTGGACGCGTTTGGAGACAGGCTGGCAGGGTTCACGTTGGTTTTCGCGTTGAGCTTTGTGTTTTCTATCTCGGATATTTTGGTGTTGCTGAAGATACCGTATACATGCGGAAAGGCAAAAGGCGTAAACACGATGAACCCATCGCTGTTAGTTGCGCCTTTTAGGGACAGGGTTTATAGGAACTACCTTATATTTACGTTTGTGTATTATATGTCGATCTATGCGTCGGCATCGTTTACTTCCCTGTACTTGATTAAATACATGGGGTTTTCATATAAATACATTTCGATTGCGACGGTGCTTTGCCACGTCTTGATGATAGTCAGCATCGTCTTTTGGAAGGGAATGGAGAGGAAGAACGGCGCGGTATTTGTTCTGAGGTGGTCGGCTGTCGTGATGGGTTTGGAGCAGTTTGCGTACGGGTTTTTATTTCAAGGTAATTTCGTCGTCCCGTTTATCGCGGCCTTCTTTGCGGGCATCGGCAGCGGGGGGTTTAACATTATAATATTTAGTTACAGGTACAGCATAATGCCGGAAAACAATGCAACCAACTACGAGACATGGTTTATGGTTATACATGGGTTGGGGATAATAGCAGGGCCGATTGTAGGCAACATTCTGAGGCCTGTTCTAGCCGGTGTTTTGGGGGGCACAGCCATGCTGTCAGAATTTCAGGCTATGTATTTCATTGCGTCAGCGGCGGCTTTTGCGGCTGTATTGATATTTTTTGGAAAACGGACGAAAAGGACGAAAAAGCTGAGATCAAATGTTTGTTAAACGTGAAAATCACTCGGAGAATTGTGCAATTTGCAAGAGCTTGTACTATAATACAAGAAAATTGATGTACAAAACGTGCAATTCCTAAAGAGAAGTTGACAAATAAATTGTGAAAATATATAATGTACCCTAGGTAATTATGGTCATTGGTTATATTAACTGTATAAGATTGACAACGAAGTAATTTGATGTGCTGATAGTTAGTTTTTAACATGGCTTTACCTTTGCCGGTACAAAAGATACGTAGGCATATCTGAACGACAGGAGGATAGAAGCGTGAAAACACTACACAAACTGATCGCTGCAATGCTCGTTGCGTCCCTTACATTTACTCTTATATTTAGCATTGCTGCTGCATCAGACAACGGGTTGGTGACAACCGACCTGCTCAATGTTCGTAAAGAAGCTGACAAGGACTCGGAAGTTGTACTTAAGCTATCAAACGGAACGGAAGTTAAGGTCACAGATATGAAAGGCGATTGGTATCAGATCGCTTTTAAGGACGCAGTAGGATGGGTAGCAGCTGAATACCTAAAAGTTGATTTTGAGGTTGTACAGATTGCCGGGGACGATGTTAATGTCAGGAAAGCCCCTAGCACGGACGACCTTGTCGTGGGCAAGGTGCAGAGGTTCGAGCGGTATTTGGTGCTTGACAAGCATATTGATTGGTTCAAGATAAAGCTTGCGAACGGAGAAAACGCTTGGGTAAACGACCAGTTTGCAAAGATAGTGGGCGTCTCCCCAAGGGGGCTCTTGGACGGTGTGGACGTCAGTACGCAAAGCACGGTTATGGGGAAAATAAGCGAGCCGGAAAAACCCACGGAGAAGATGGCAATAACCGGCGACAACGTCAACTTCAGGGACAATCCTGATCTTGAAGCTGATATTGTCGCAAAGCTTGACAAAGACGCTCCCGTCACGGTTCTTGAGAGGCTGGGCGAGTGGCGCAAGATCAAAACTTCTGACGGCCAGGTCGGATACGTAAACAAGATGTTTTTGAAGGAGATTAAACCAGAGCAAGTTGCCGTTTCGCCTTCTTCGTCGTCTTCGTCTTCGTCATCGTCGTCTTCATCGTCAGGCACCGCGAAAAAAACAACCACGGCTGCTAAGTCCGAAGCCAATGTCAAAGCAGGGAACGGCTCATCGGCTGCTGGTAGCGACCTTATTAGCTATGCAAGGCAGTTTATTGGGGTACGTTACAAATGGGGGGGCACAACCCCAAAAGGGTTTGACTGCTCTGGGTACACTTCGTATGTTATGAAGCATTTTGGCGTCTCTATCCCAAGGACGTCGCAGGCTCAGTCAAAGAGCGGCACCGCTGTTTCAAAGGCTAACCTTAGGACGGGGGATCTTGTGTTTTTTGGCAGAAGCTCTAAGAACAAAACCGTTTCTCATGTAGGCATATATATCAGCAATGGCAACTTCATCCACTCGTCGTCAGGCGGGGGGGGAAAAGGCGTTACTATAAGCAATCTCAACTCCGGCTCTTACGCTGCAAGGTATGTCGGCGCTAGGCGGTATCTAAAAAAATAAATATTGGTATTAACGATATTAATGATATTAATGGTATTAATGGTATTAATGGTATTTGAAAATAAACAATGATATTAATGGAATTAATGGTGTTTGAAAATAGACAATGGTATTTAAAAAATTAACAATTACGAAGGAGGAGAAAAAAGTTTGCCAAATACGAAATCAGCAATTAAACGCGTTAGTGTAACAAGGGCAAAATCAATCAAGAATGTAATGAGGAAGTCCGCGCTTAAGTCTTCCATCAAGAAGTGTAAGGCAGCTATCAGTACGGGGGACAACGCGAAGGAAACTCTAAACAATACAGTGAGTTTCATAGACAAGGCTGCGTCAAAAGGCCTCTTGCACAGGAATACCGCAGCCCGCAGGAAATCAAAGTTAGCAAGGGCGTACAACAGGTCGGTTGAAGCGTAATGCGAACCGTATAGGGGCGGCTGGTTACCATCCGCCCGCCCGCAACCGGGCGGCAGGGTTCTGGCTACGTCAGACCCGTCGGGACACATGAAGGGGTAGGTTGCGTCTACCCGCAACCGGGCGGCAGGGTTCTGGCTACGTCAGGCCCGTCGGGACACATGAAGGGGTAGGTTGCGTCTACCCGCAACCTGGCAGGGGGTTCTGCTGTGTTACGCTGTATCAGCGGCCACAGCATTTTTTATATTTCTTTTTGCTACCGCATGGACAGGGTTCGTTTCTGCCGACTTTCGTCACTTGTACAGGCTCGTTTTTTTTCGTAAAAACTGATCCGGCATCGCCGTACATGTCGCCATCGTCGTCACCATATTCATCGTTATATTCATCGTCATATTCGTCGCCATATTCATCGTCATCGTCGTCGCCATAGCTGTCAAAGTCGTCTTCGCCCAACCAATCCAATGCTAGCCTCTTGTCCATGTGCTTTAGTTTTGGCAGCCGCCGTTTTGCTTCGTCATATGCCTTCTGTTCGTTGTATTTGTTTGCTGTTTCCAGGAAGGGGGCCGAATACTTGTACAACTCGTTAAAATCTTTCCTTAGCTGCGCAATAAACGGTTTTAGCCCCCGATATTCCAGCAATATGTCAAACTCAAAAGCTATAACCTCGTTTCGGTATGATTCCTTTGTGGCTCCATAAAATATATCTGACTGTGAATAGGCGCATACAAGCGAGTGTGCGGCAAGTATTTTCGGTATGCCTGCCTGGACTGCTTCTAGAGCTGTGTAGCTAAGCGACACCATTTTGAATTCCGATGATTGAAATATGCTTTCATTTGCTCCAAGATTCGAAAACGCCTGTTTTATCTGGGGGAAAACATCGAAACGTTTGGACATGAACACCACGTACAAGACGGATTCGTGCATTAATTCGATAATGTTAGAATTTTCGTTGCTGTGGGCGTCTGTTGTATGCTCCACAAGCTTGTTTGCAGTAAATACCGGATCATCCCAGGGCTGGGGCAACAGATAAGGGTGGGGGAAAGGGCTAACTTGTCCCAAGGGCTTCAAAAGAGTCGACATGGAATAATTGGCTAAACACTTACCTAAAACATACGCACATAAATAAGGGGTTTTTTTTTCAAGCATTTCGGCAGTTTTGATCTGATCTACATAAGCGTTCAGGGGCATATTAAAGTCTGTGGCGGATGATTGAAAGACATCATCGCTACCTGGGTCAAGACTCATTAGGTCGTTCAGGTACCCAAACGCTTTCATCGTCCATCCGCGCTGAATGCACGCATCCATAGCAAAGCGGAGGTATTCTAGGTTTTCAGGGTCAAGTTCAGTCAGTTTTGTGGCTATGCTAGCGGCTTTTCCGCTCTTTCCCATGCTCAAATAGGTCTTGCCTAGCGCTAGCAGCAATGCCAGTACAGAAGCCCTGTCTGAAGTGTTGCTTAATGCTATATCCAAGAAGTCTTTTGAAGAGATTTTCTCTACCCCGCTTTTGAGGTGTACGTTTAACTCGCGCAATATCAAGCCGAGCGCGTCCGAACCAAGCCCTTTGTCCGTCAACCGCTCAGCCTCCATAATGACCGCCGTCGTTTTTCCGTGTATGCCTGTAAAACGGGCCAGGTCTCCATCGTATGCAGCCCGTTTTTTTTCATCTGACAATTCTTCATATGCCTTACGGAGACGCATAAATACTTCCGGTTCTTTTTCGGGCGTGTGTTGACGCACAAGGCGGTAATAGGAGCGCTTGATTTCGTCTTGCGTTGCAGTCTGTTCGACCCCTAATTGTTCATATAAGTTCACTTGCGCCGTCCCTTTCTCAGGTAGATTAATGCATCCTTTGCAACAACGTTCCCTGTGTCCATCGATAGCGCTTGCGTAAACGATTCCAGAGCCGCACGCCGACGGCCCAGTAAGGCATATAATAAACCATGGATGGTATGGGATTTAGATGTTGGGGGTAGCTTAACTTTCAACGCTTTCTTATATTTGCCTCCCTCAATCAACCCCCGTAAAATGGTAAGCGCACCCGCGCCCGCGCCTTCGCCCAAGTCGGCGCCTGCGCTGTCTTTTAGTAGAGTGAAAAGCCGCATCGCGGAAGGTGCGTCTTCTTTCAGAGCAAGGGAGCACTGGACAAGCCGCGAGGCGGTTTCCATTTCCCCCTTATTTGCGGCTGCCAATGCCGCGCGATAATAACTCATTATTGTGCTATTCCTTTCTATTCCCAATACATTCCAAAAACAACAAACGTTAAAAATCAATAGAATCTATTATGTCAACTATGTCTATTATATCTATTATGTCTATTATATCTATTATGTCTATTATATCTATTATGTCTATTAAGTCATTTGAGTCAATAGAGTCAATAGAGTCAATAGAGTCAATAGAGTCAATAGAGGGCGCTTACTAATCCAACATTTCAAGCATTTCTCTGATTTCATTGGCTTTTTTTTCAGCTCTTTCTTTGTTGCCCAGTAACAGAGCCGCTTTTAAACTATCGCACATGTCGTGAATCACGAAAAATTGCCCATCAATGTATTCCACGCTACCAGTGTATTTTTCATATAGTTTTTTTGCTTTCCGCAAAAGCGGGCGGTATTTCGAAGCGCCGTCAGCCTTGAGCCAACCGTCTAGCTTTACCGGCTGGCTGGCAGGTAGGTTGCCTTTATTGATATCAATGACAGTGCCGGCGGTATTGTCGTTGCCCGGGGAGCGTGCTTTCACGCTCAACAATCCGTTTACATCGTAAGAGAATGTTACTTCAACAGCCGCTAATTCGTTTCGCCTTTGCGGCAGTTTGTCCAGATCTACCTGGCCAATAAAGGTGTTTTCATATGGATTAGTGAATTCGCCCTGATATATTTCAATAAGGACGTGCTCCTGGTATTCATACGTTGCGGTATACATTTTGCTGTACTCGTAAGGGATTGTGACATTCCTATTGATAAGCTTGTCTACATTGAATCCATCTGTTGTCAATACTTTTACCCCCAGTGAAAATGGGCAGACATCGGAAAGCACAACGCTTTGCTCCTGTTCAATAACGCCTTCAATTATTGCCGCTTGGACAGCCGCGCCCCGCACAACCATAAGATCGGGGTTAAAACTTATATTCGCGCCCTGTTCAACCATGAGATCGGGATCAACGCCTGTGTCCATGCCTTGGTACTGGATGCTTTTGAGCCCAATCTTTTCTTCTACAAATTTCCTTACTGATGGTATACGGGTTGATCCGCCAACCAAAATTACCCTATGAAGATCGGAAGGCTTAAGCCCTGCGTCATCCAACGCGGTATCGATCTGTTCCCCGGTAGACTCGACCAGGTGCCCAATCAACTCCTCAAATTCGGCACGCATGACCGCTCGGTCAATGGACACGCCATCCGCTATCAATGGGATGCGCACCTGCACAGAGTCTTCGCTTGACAGGGCGGTTTTACAGTCGTTTGCAGCCTGCTTCAGCTTCATGGCGGCTCTGGGATCCTCCATGAGCGTGCTATAGTGCCTACCGCCGATATGCTTCATTAATGCTTCGTCAAAATCCTTGCCCCCCAAGCGGTTATTGCCGCAACTTGACTTAACGTCGATGACGCCTTCAAACAGTTCCAGGACAGTGACGTCCAGCGTGCCGCCACCAAAATCATATACTAGTATATACTCGCACTCAGACATGTTTTGCAAGCCATAGTCCAGAGCGGCGGCAGTCGGCTCATTGATGACCCGTTTGACATCTATTCCTGCAAGGCCCCCTGCCTTTATTGTTTGTTTTCGCTGTATATCGGTAAAATATGCTGGCACTGTTATGACTGCGCCCGTCACACTTTTGCGGGTGTATTCCTCGACACAGCCCACAAGGTACTCGATAATGCAAGACTGTATTTCCTCTGGGGAGTAAACCTTTCCATGCGCAATTAGCTTTTCGTCGGAGCCGAATTTTCGCTTAACCTCCATAAAAGTACATTCCGGGCGGGTAAACAGGTACTCCCTCGCTTCACTGCCAACAATAGCCTTGCCATTGAGCTTGATGTGTACTACGGACGGGATCACAGCCTCGTTTTCGCTATTGGGGACGACGACAATATTGCCGTTTTCGTCAACATAAGCTACTTCAGATGTACTTGTTCCCAAATCAATGCCAACAATCATGTTTTCACTTCCTAAATATAATTATAACAATTTCTGCCAATGAGCGGGTTTTCCCTGCATCAGTTTCGGCAATCTTGAGTCTTCGTTTCAAGACTTCGGCAGAAGTCCTGCAGTAGCCTAGTAGTAGCCTAGTAGTAGCCTAGCAGTAGCCTAGCAGTAGCCCAGCAGTAGTACTTTACCTGTAGCCACCCTCTGGCAATCACTCGCTTTCTTTTCCTTTGCTGACTATGACAGTTGCTTTACGGATTACATTTCCTTGATATGTATAGCCGCTTTCCAAGGCGCGGATAACCGACTCCAACGGAGCGTCACTGTGTTCTGCAGATGCAACCTTATGCCTGCGGGGATCGAGTAGCCAGCCTACGCCATCGTATCTTTCGAGGCCGCTGCCGCTCAGTATCTCGTCCCTTTTTGCGTTTATTGCTCTTATATGGCTTTCATCGCTGAACCGAAAGAAGTATAATAAGCTGTCCAACAAGTCATTCATTTCAATTAGGCTCCCAAGCAACTGGGCTTCACATTTTTCCGCATCACGGGTTTCCCTTTCGTGTTCGTCAGCCTCTTTGACAATGTCATACACTTCCTCAGTTTGCAATGAAATATCGGAGCAGGTTTTTTGCAAGCCTTCCAGCAGCTTAGCCTGTGCCTGGGTTATTTCTATAAGCGGGTCGGTGGGGGGGCTCTCTTCAGCATTAAGTAGTTTTTTAAGTTCGGCGGCAAAGTCCATTTGTATTTTTCCCTCATTTATATCTATTATAATGCTTGAATAATAGCGTAATATTGGCACAACGTCAATATGTATCACAAAATCATTTTTTTTATTTTTATCGCTTTGTCTCTATTCAAATACCCCCTCTTCGTCATTGCGAGGAGCGTAGCGACGAAGCAATCTAGTCTGTGAAATCTCTGTTTTGCTGTATTTT
>Ga0099364_10010867_pt1 | contig 12486 bp, 11 predicted proteins | sample TergutTh196P3_FD_73070 | JGI IMG/M metagenome (GOLD analysis project Ga0099364, IMG submission 73070) | Microcerotermes parvus P3 segment gut microbial communities from Pointe-Noire, Republic of the Congo - Th196 P3 | ecosystem: Host-associated > Arthropoda: Insects > Digestive system > Gut ... | reverse complement strand
AAATCCTAAAAATATTTTTAATATCGCATAACCTATCGAATATTTCTCAACGTTGTTTCTACCCATTTTCGGTTAATACTTCCTAAGTTTTGGGGCGCAATGTAGTAAAAATTATTTGAATAGTTAATTTTTGTTATACTCAACGCAATAAATTTATTGCAATAGCAATTTCATATATTCGTTCTCATTGGGGAGTTGAAAACAAACGCTGAACATGCTAAAAAAAGAATCATTACGAACAAAAAGCTTGGAATAAGAATTTCTTAATAAATTTGCTTAAAATTTAATGCGTTGACCATGAAACAATACATCTGTGATAATATATTTGTGCCGTTAAGGTCTGGTCCAAGTCATAAATCGGAAATGCTTAGCCAGATATTGCTTGGCGAAAAATACTCGATTGTCGATAACATAGGCTCATGGATAAAAATTGAAACGGTGTTTGACAACTATACAGGCTGGATAGACGCCGACCATAACCATTTAACACCCGACAACGCTGATGATAAAGGATTTGTTTTGAACCGGCAGCTTGCGTGTTTCAAAAAAGATAAAATGCAATTAACGCTTGAGGCGGGCTGCGAGATATATAATCCCGATTTCTCAACCGGAAAATTCACTCTTGCGGGAAACACCTACACTGTTGCAAATAAGTTTTGCGAAGATTATGTAACCGTCAATGAATCAATTTCCGAAACAGCGGTAAGATACCTGAATTCCCCTTATCTGTGGGGCGGCAGAATTCCTTCGGGTATTGACTGTTCGGGTTTTACTCAACTTGTTTTTAAAATACACGGCATTGCGATTGCCCGCGACAGTTGGCAACAAGCGAATGAAGGCGAGCCTGTTGATTTTATAAATGACGCCATTCCCGGCGATTTGGCTTTTTTTGATAACGAACAGGGAAAAGTTACCCACGTAGGAATGATATTATCACAAGGATTAGTCATTCATGCCTCAGGGCGAGTACGCATAGATCCTATTGACCATCAGGGAATTTTCAAAAAGGAGATAAACGGATATTCTCATAAACTTAAAATGATATGCAGGATTCAGTAGTAACAAATTAAAAGAGACTGCCATTTCTGAACAGTCTCTTTCCCATGAAAAAAGTAATCAAATGAAAAAAGTAATCAAAATTTCTTTTCGCGGATACGAGCTTTTTTTCCGGTTAATTTGCGCAGATAAAAAATCCTTGCTCTTCTAACCTTGCCACGCTTATTAATCTCAATCTTATCAATAAAAGGTGAAGCAACCGGAAATATTCTTTCAACTCCAATATTTCCCGACATTTTTCTAACAGTAAAAGTTTCCGTATTGCCCGATCCGGCTCTTTGTATAACAACACCACGAAATTGCTGAATTCTCTCCTTATTGCCTTCTTTAATTTTATAATGCACAGTAACAGTATCTCCTGCTAAAAATCTGGGAAAGCTATTTTCAACCGCCAATTTCCTTTCAACAACATCCATTAAATTCATTCTGCAATATATTTTATATTCTCAATCGAAATTTTAAAATTTCAGCTGCAAAGGTAGTAATATTTTTAATAAAAAAATATTTTTAATAAAAAATGATAGGACAAAACGCACAGATTTTTTTGATTTTTCCTAACCCATGACCAAGAAAAGAATGATTCTTGTATTCATAAGTCCATCAAAAGTCAATTAAAAATTTTTAAAATCAATCCATTTTTATTTTCATCCTCATATATATGATATACGGAATCATCCAGGCAGCCATGATAATTGGTACAAAATGAGAAAAATATACATTAAAATAATTAAAAGCAAAATATCCTGCCAATAATGAAAAGCCCATGCCCCATAACATGTTTTTCATGGCTCTGCTTAATTTAGTCAATTGATCTTTTGTGATCTTCTCTTTTTTCTCCTTTGTCATTGTATTATAACCAGCTATTAGATCATAGCATTTTCCGTAATGAATAAGAGCACCCAAAATTATTAATATCAAACCACCATATGACATATTCACATTTTTTTAACCATCTAAAAAGTCCTATTTTTACGATTATTAAACGGTATAATTTACTATATGGATAAGTTTGGTAGTACCATTTCTATCTACCTCGCATTTTTTAAATCGGTTATTATCACTCCCGGATAATAAAACAAAGTGATTTCATCATATGTATTCCCTTTTACCGCCATCTCCATAGCTCCTTCCTGACACAATCCTACCCCATGCCCGTAGCCTCTGCCTCTTAAAGTTACCGAGTTGTTATCGGCTGCGACAGAAAAAAACGCCGACCTTAATCCGAGATCAGACCGTATTGTTTCAAAAGTCATGGAAAATGTTCCGACTTTATATTCAACCGACCTGCTGTTTTGAGAAAAGTTAAACAACGCCGCATTGTTTGTAACGCCGGTATATCCCGATTTTTGAAGATAATCTACCCATTCGCGTAAAGTGAATTGCCTTTCCCATGTCGCATTTCTCGACCTTACGCAATGCGGGTCTGAAACGCTTCTAAGATACGGCAAATCAGACACCCACACATCTCTTGAAAACGCTGTCATACCTCCGCAGTTGGAATGATATGCTGCGCTTATAAAAGAGCTGTCTTTATCTAATATAACAACTCCTTTAGTTTCCTGCACAGCTAAATTAATTGCCCTGTCATTGGTAATTCCATGAAAAGCCTGGCAATGCGTAGCGTCGCAAAAATCGTATGCTTCGCCTAAATGCTTGTTGTCTAGATACCTGTATAAATAGGTTCGCGTAATTATGGTTTGCGTTTTAATAAACTCTCTGTGCCTGTTGGCGCCACCTTCGGTTCTAACCACTCCTGCAATATAATCATCAACGCTGCAATTATTTATCATCAATATAGTCGCCAAATCGGGATAGCATAAAAAATCACCTTTATAAACCTGTGTAACAGTGTTTACCCTTAGTGAGAAAGATGAATTATTGGAACTCGCCTTAAGAGTTATTGAACCGGCAATAAAGCCGTCCGTTTGTCGAGGTTTAATCGCCAGCTTATCGTTATATTTTGAAATTACTATGATGTCATTTTTTCCGTAAACGCCGTAGCCCTCAACCGAATATTCTCCTTCGACAACTGTAAAAATCACAAAATCTGGCGATTGAGCGGCGAATAAACGTATTTTTACCTGTCCCGTTGCAAATGAAACAGAAAAAACTGAAAACAGTGTTATCAACATAAAATCTCTCATCGCAAAAGTTTTAAAGCAAGCACAAGCAACGCCCACATTATTGTAACAGCAAGAACGCCCCTTGTTGCATTCATTATATTTAACCTGTTGAATATAAGAAAAATCACTATGTTGGGAAGAACACATAATGAAATTGAATGAGTCATGATATTAGAACGGTTAAGCTGTTCCCAGTATTTAACAAGACTCATGCCGTCTGTCGAAAAAAAATAGATAATAAGAGCTGTTAAAAACGGTAAAAAAAGACCTGCGCCGACTCCGATAATCAGTTTATCATATTTCGAAATACGTTTCATTGCCTAAATTTTTCTTTGAGCGTATCAAGATATTCGTAGGCAGTCATATCAACAGATACGGGAGCCATCGAAACATAGTTATTTGCCAGCGCCCATTCGTCGGTGTCGGTCGCATCGGGTTCGTGATTCACGTATACGCCTGTAAGCCAGTAATATGTCTTGCCCATCGGATCTTTGCGCTTTTCAAACTCCTCTTTCCACGAGCCTTTGGAATGTCGACATATCTTTATGCCGCGTATTTGATCGGCTTCCGTTTTAGGGATATTTACATTAAGGCAAATTCCCTGAGGCAAAGGATCTTGCGCAATCGCCTGCATAATCTCCCTGATATATTTTTTACAGACAGAAAAATCGGCTGTTGAAGAGTAATTATCAAAAGAAAAACCTACGGACGTTATTCCGTTAAGACAACCCTCGATAGCCGCCGCCATAGTGCCTGAATATAAAACGCTTGCCGATGAATTTGTGCCATGATTTATTCCCGAAACAACCCAATCGGGAGCGCGGTCAAGCAGCTGACTTATCGCCATCTTGACGCAATCGGAAGGCGTTCCGTTACAGAGATATACTATACGTTTTTCATTCTCTTCAAGCATTTTTACCCGCAAAGGGGTTTTAACGGTAATAGCCTGCGACATACCCGACATGCTTTCGGCAGTAGAGATAACTACCACTTTTCCAAACTCTTCCATAACCTCAAGCAGTGTTTTCAATCCGCCGGCATATAACCCGTCATCGTTAGTAACCAGAATAAGCCTCTCTCCTTGTTCAAGCGTCATAAGTTGTTTTTTTAAAGCGCAAATATAGCTAAAAAACAGTAGCGTGATATTTTTTGTAAAAAACGGGGTGTATGACAAATTGCACTATGCCGTCATTTTGATTTGTTCAATTACGTTATTCCAGCGTTTACTTTTCCTGCAAGCCTTAAGGCTTGCAATTCTTTGTTCGCCTTGAACAGACCATCTTTGAATTGACAGTTTTAATTTCTGCGGTATTACATTTCGATGTGCCGATTCGATGGCACCGCCGGAACTGAGATAACCTTTTTCCTCCAAAAGTGAAATATTGCATCAATCCCGAAAACTGGGAATTGGCAAAGTCGATGTTTGATGAATTGATGTGTCGTTTCCGTTCCGGCGAAAAAAAGCGTAATGTCCAAACTTAATTCTCTCTAAAAAGTTCCTCTCTGTTTTTTATTTCTATCAAAGCGCTGTCCGACAGTCTTCTGCTGATGGCGCTATAAGGGGCGGATATAACCTGTGCGCCCGTTTCAATTCCCGAAATAATTTCAATGAAACCGTTATCCTGAATTCCTGTTTCAACATCTTTTGCCAACGCATATTTTCCATCGGTTAAAAAAACCAGTGTTCTTATTTGGTCATCGGTTTCGGAAACAATTTTTGTGGTATCAAGTCTGGTGGTTACCGATTGTATGGGAACCGCTATTACATCTTTTTTGGTTTCCGTCAATATTCCCACGGTGGTCGACATTCCGGGACGGAACGGATTAGACCTGCCACTGTTTGTAAGTTCTTGGTACGACTCAGGCAGTATAAATATTTTAACGTCAAAATTGGTTACCTGGTCGGCTGATACTCCGGTTGTTTTGGCTGAATTGGCAATTTCGGTAACAACGCCTTTGAATTTATTGCCGAAATAGGCGTCAACCTCAACGGTAGCGGTATCGCCAAGTTTCACCCTGACAATGTCGTTTTCATTAACTTCAACCCGCGCTTCCATTCTCGAAAGGTCAGCTATCCTTAGCATTTCGGTTCCCGCCATCAGATTTGTTCCCGCCACTCTTTCGCCGAGTTCAACCAACAACATGGAGACTGTGCCAGACATAGGGGCGTAAATAGAGGTTTTGGTCAGGTTTTCATCTGCCTCCTTAAGCGATGCTTCGGCGCTTATAACTGAAAACTTTGCGGCGTCAACTTCGGCTTTTGCTACGGCGTATGACGCTTCAGCCTGCTCGAAATCAGACTGTGAAATGGTTTGCTCGGAATGCAACTGGCTGCTTCGCCTGTATGACAGTTCAGCCTGAATAAACTGTGCCTCGACCTGAACAAGCCGTGCCTTTGCCGAATTCAGCGTGGCAATCGACCTGTCCCGTTGTGAAATATAGGTGTCGGGCTTTATCCTGAGAAGAAGCTGTCCCCGTTCTACGCGATCGCCCTCTTTTACCGTAAGTTCGACAATTTCACCCGAAACATCGGGAGTCAGTTTTACCTCTCTTTCGGGCTGTATTCTGCCGTTTGCCGTTACTGTTTCAATTATTGTCCTTCTTTCTACATCTTCAACGGCAACTTTTACAGTTACCGCTTTGCCAAACCATCCGGCTTTTTTGCCAATTACTGCAAAAACAATCATGACTACCACAACCGAAAGCAAAATTTTAAGTATTTTATTGTTCTTCATGTGTTTTATAATTTTATAAGTTGCAGTATAATCGTACTTCGCTTTCTTTGTTATTTTGAATGCAAATATAACACAACTCCTCATAAAACCGGCAAAATTCGGATAAATAATAATAGATGGTTAATGGAAGAAAAGAGTTTTTAGTCGGTAGTTAGTAGCAGGGGCGTCACGTCTAACAACTAAAGACTAAACAAAGGGGCAGGAAACAGAAAAAATCAACCAAATCCAAATGTTTTTTAAAAAAACATTATATTTACCGCGTTTAAAATTTGAATTATTGGTTATGCGTTTTACTGTATTAGACAGAGAAGCCAAACTTAGCCCCTCAGAGCCATTTTAAAGGGGTTCTGAGGCATTATTTTTTGCAGGGCGCCCCACTTTACAACTTTTTTCAAGGGGAAATAAGGAAAATTCCTCCCCACTTGGGAAGCTCTACCCAGTCAATGGAAAAAGACCCTAACGGGTCGTTTCCCCAGCGAGGCAAGACTGTGAAGTTGCTGGCAGTGTGTCGAATGAACAATCACAAAACCTCTATCTCATTATCAAACCTGTCGAAAAAGCGATATTCGAGCATGTGGTATGATGTTACGGCTTTTAATTTCAGGTTTATCCTGAATCGGAAGATCCATTTTATGTATGTGGGTATCAAGCCTTTTTTAAGATACGCCGCAATAAAAGGGTGAACGTTTAGTATAACTTTTTTTGTTTTGATTTTACCAACAACAACTTCCAAAGCGTTTTCCAACTCGTCAACAAACAATATTGTAGGTTTGGCTTCGCCGCTTCCCCGACATGCGGGGCATTGCTCTTTAGTTACGATATTCATTGCAGGTCTAACGCGCTGCCTTGTAATCTGCATTAATCCAAACCTTGTCAGCGGCAGTATGTTATGTCTTGTTCTATCGGTGCTCATAATCTCTTTCATCTTTTCAAACAGCAGCAGTTTATTTTCCGTCTTTCTCAAATCAATGAAATCTACTATGATGATGCCTCCCATATCTCTAAGCCGCAGTTGTCGGGCAACTTCAACGGCAGCCTCCATGTTTACATCTAAAGCGTTTGATTCCGTATTTTCCGATCTCGTTCTGTTGCCGCTGTTTACGTCAATAACATGAAGAGCCTCCGTATGCTCTACAATAAGGTATGCTCCGCGTTTAAGAAAAATCATTCTCCCAAAAAGGGATTTAATCTGCTTGCTTACGCCGAAATGTTCAAAGATCGGAGTAGCGCCTTTATAGAGTTTAACTATTTTTTCTTTTTCGGGAGATATCTCTTTTATATACAGCTTAATCTCTTTTGCTAAAGCGGCGTCATTAATATGAATGCCCGTAAATGTGGCATTCAGCATATCTCTGAGAATTGTTGACGTTCTGTTCATTTCGCCAATGAACATTCTTGGCGCCTTATGATCTTTTTTAAGAGAGTTGAATGCCGATTGCCATTTTTTTATCAAATCGCGCAGTTCGGCGTCAAGAGCCGCTACTTTTTTTCCTTCGGCAGCCGTTCTTACAATAACGCCGTAATTATTTGGTTTTATGCTTTGTATTATTGTTCTAAGCCGTACTTTTTCTTCCTGACTTTCTATTTTTGACGAGACTAATAATTTGTCTGAAAATGGTATCAAAACCAAATTTCGTCCGGCTAACGATATTTCGGACGACAGTCTCGATCCTTTAGTCGAAATCGGCTCTTTTGTTATTTGCACTATAACCGTTTGTCCATGCTCAAGAATATCAGATATTTTACCGCCTTTATCTATATTAGGCTCCGGTTTAAATTTATGTACCGGTATCCTTTTGCCTTGCTTTTGCAGAGCCGTATGATAATATTTTTGATACGTTTTGAATTGATAGCCAAGATCTTGGTAATGGAGAAACGCATCTTTCTCATGACCAATATCAACAAAAACAGCATTTAACCCGGACATAGTTTTTCTTACCTTGCCCAAGTAAACATCTCCCACCGCAAAATTAACGTTGCGTTTCTCTTTGCTTAACTCTACCAGCCTCTTTTCTTCAAGCAGAGCCAACGAAACTTCCGAATCGCTAACATTAATGATTAAATCTTTATCATCCACAACAATAATATACTCACAATAAACACGTTGAACATACATAAAATAAACCTAAAGACTTTCAGATCCTTAGGTTTAATATGAAATTAAATGACCGTCAACCTATTTATTTCTTTTTATGTCTGTTTTTCCTTAAACGCTTTTTGCGTTTGTGAGTGGCCATTTTATGTCTTTTCCTCTTTTTTCCGCTCGGCATAAATTATTTTTTAACGTTATTTTTTACTTTTGTAACAAACGATTTCGCCGGTTTGAAAGCTGGAATGTTGTGAGCCGGAATAATGATAGTCGTATTCTTCGAAATGTTCCTTGCGGTTTTCTTTGCTCTTTTCTTAACAATGAAGCTTCCGAAGCCTCTGAGATACACGTTGTTTCCTTTTACCATGCTGTCTTTAACGGCATCCATAAAAGCCTCAACCGTTTTTTGTGCGGTTACTCTTTCTACGCCAATACTTTTGGCAATTTCATTAACAATGTCTGCTTTTGTCATTTCACTGAGATTTTAAATTCAACAAATTATTTTTAGTATTAATGTTTTTCAATATCGTGCAAAGATAGAAATATTATTTATTTAAAAAGAAACACTTACATAAAAATTTTTTTTATTTTTTTTTAATGTCATTTTTTTTGTAGTTTTACGCCTGCAATTAATGGTTAATTTAAATCAAATTTTATGTCGATAAATAAGGTAATACTTGTCGGAAATGTTGGAAAAGACCCTGTTGTACGTTACTTCGACAGTGGTAACGCCGTAGCCAACTTTCCAATGGCAACATCAGAACGCGGTTATAAACTTGCTAACGGAACTGAAGTTCCTGAACGCACTGAATGGCACAACATTGTGGTTACGCGAGATCGTGCGCAGTTTGTAGAGAAATATGTAAAAAAAGGTTCGTTGCTTTATGTAGAAGGCAAAATTCGCTCACGCGACTATGAGGGCAAAGACGGTGTCAGACGCTATATTACGGAAATTTCTGCCGACCGTGTTGAGTTCTATTCGCTCGGTAGCGGGACACGCAAGGGGAATGAAGATTCTGCTCAAAACACAGTTAATGAGCCTGCTGCAACATACAACGAAGGAAATAAAACGCAAACAGGCGATTTCCCTTCGGACGATAATAATTTCCCTGGTCAGAACGAAGACGATCTTCCGTTCTAAAAAAACGGAAACCTGTTGCAATATGGCATATATTATGCTTCCACAACAAGGTTTCCTTTATAATATATATAGTATAGTCCGTATAACGGTCGTATGGCGATAGACTTCGGTTGTTTTTTACACTCAGACGTTCCTTTCACTATTCAACCCGTTATACACTCCAACTACGGATAAGTATTCCCGACAATTGTAGCGCCGGCGCCTATGGTTAGCGCTCCGATGCCCGAATAAACCGCATAGTTGCCAAGCGCCGCTGTTGTGCTGACCGTGCCGCCTGTTATGTTTACCGCGCCGGTGGAAGCGTTGTAAATTGCGCTGCCGGTGTCGGCGGTTGTAGTGTTGCTCACTGTGCCGCCGGTAACTTCAAGACGTGCGGCAGTGGCTGTGCCGCTGTTTGCAATAAGAATTGTGCCTCCGTTTGATGCTGCGTTTGAAGATGTAATAAGCGCAGTTCCCGATACGGTAACTTTGCCGGTGGAACGGTTTCTAACCGCCATGCCGCCTCTTGTAGCCGAAATTGTGCCGCCTGTGATGTTTACTATACCCGTGGAAGTGTTGTCAACCGCTATGCTCGCTGACGCTACGCTGGAAATCGTGCCGCCCGTAATGAGTATTGCGCCTACTGAATGGTTGCTGACCGCGTTGCCACCTAGATAGTAGGTCGAAGTGTTTTGCACCGTGCCACCTGTTATTTCAAGCCGCACGTCTGTCGCTGTGCCGCTGTTTCTAAGAAGAATCGTACCTCCCCCTGTGTCGTCTGAATTGCTCGAGGTAACAAGCGCCGTTCCCGATACGATGATTTTACCTGTGTAGTTGTTAATCGCTACACCCGCTGACGATGCTGACGAAATTGTGCCGCCCGAAATGACAACAGCGCCGGTGGAGCGGTTGTGAATTGTGTTGGAGTAGCTATTAGTTGCGGTGTTTTGTATCGTGCCGCCTGTTATTTCAAGCCGCGCGTCAGTATCTGTGCCGCTGTCCCTAATATAAATCGTGCCGGAGCCTTCTTCTTGTACTGCCGAAGTAACAAACGTTGTTCCCGATATTCTGATTTTGCCGTTGGTATAATTGTAAATCGCCAAACCTCTTATTGCCGAAATGGTACCGCCTGTGATGTTTACCGTTCCGTTGTGGGCGTTGTATATCGATGCGCCCCATGTAGCCGTTGTGGAAATCGTGCCGCCTGTAATATTTATCATAGTGGAGGAGGCGTTATACAATGCGTTGCCTATGGATCCTGTCGAGGTGTTCGCTATGTCGGCTTCGCTGCTTATTGCAATGTTCGCGTCAATAATTACCGTGCCCTGGCTCTCTATTGAATTTGCCGAGGTAATTCTGCCAGACAGTTTGACTGCGCCTATGCCCCAGCTTCCGCCGACCGAGTTAAAACTTGCAGATTCCGAACCTATGTTCAAGGGAGTTATGCCATCTCCCAACTGTATATTGCAGTCTGCACCGCCGGCGTGGGTTCTTATGGCGTTAATAACGGTTTGTATAGACCCTGTTCCCACTGTCGCATCGTTTATTGTTGCCACAAGCGTAATTCCGTCACGAATAATCATGTAGCCGGTAAAGCTTGATCCGGTGGTTACAGCAAGTGAAGCGCCTGCCGCGCCTGCTTTATATCTGTCGTTTTCCACAGAGCGGGCAAAGATGTAATAGGCGGTACTTTCTGTAAGACCGCTAAAAACTGTTTCCGCCTGCCAGCCTGTTTCGGGCGCGGCGTCTGTTTGGCTAATGGCGTATTCAACGCTCTGACCGTTAGTAGGAGCTGTTACGGCATTGATGCTTATTCGGGAAGCTGTTTTGGCGTCTAATGTCGGGACGTTTACCGCCGCACCGGCGGCTTTATCAACCGTAAACGACACATTAGCAGTAGCCGTTTCGCCCTCATCGTATGTTACGGTAATTACGGCGTTATATGTTCCAACGACAAGCCCTGCGTTGGGGCGCACATTAAAATTGGCTGTTGCTCCCGCCGTTATGCTCGGCGTTAAATTGCCGCCAAGGGTAAACGAGCCGGCATTGTCGCCGCCAAGTGAAATACTCGACACTGTTGCCCTGCCGGTACCCGTATTGCTTATCGTAACGGTTTCTGCCGCCGGCTGGGAATAACCGAACACAACATCGGTAAAAGTTACTTCCGAAAGGGAAAGGTTAGGGGGTAGGACTTCAAAAATAGCCATTATTGTTACAGCTCTATCAGGCATAATAAACCTTGCGGGGTTTGTCAATGTGTCCGGAGTTATTTCCAGAATGTCGCCAATAACCCGCCATGCGCTGAATTTATATCCGCTGTAAGCTAGTGCTGTTATTTCCACCGTTTCTCCTTCGCTTGCAGGTCTAGGGTATGCGTTTGCCGTTCCGTTGCCGTTATTCTGCACGGTAATGGCAAAAAGCTCTTCAGTCGGCTCGTTAACGGTTATTCCGGGTACGGTTGTCGTAACGGTTTTGTCCTTTTCGGTGTAGGTAACGGTAACGGTTTTGTTTGTTCCCGCAGTCGAAAAGTCATACGAAATCATTTCTGTCTTAACAACTACCTGCCTGGTCGCACGGTCGCTGTACGTTGCCGTTACTACCATTCCCGCGGGGTTGAACGCCTCATTAACGAGATACTCTCTCTTAGTTGGCGGCGTGGTTACGGTGATAGACGCAAGCGTAGCTTCTTTCTTCTTGCATGATGATGCAAAGGCTGCCGCTATTAATAAAAGGGCTGCCATGGTTTTCAAAATGTGTCTGTTCTTTCTCATTTGTACTAAAATTTAATTTGTGATGTTTAACATATATTTAATTATTAATTACATAACATAATTACCCTGTCAGAGTCAAGACCCTGACAGGGTGTATAAGGAGTATAAGGTGTATAAATGGGTGTATAAATCCAAAGTTGCGGAACATGCGTCCCAAAGTTATCAGCGGCTCTCGTAACTACCTGAAAATCAGTGGGGGGGGTAACTCCGTTATAAATAAAAATTGCGCCGCAACCGTAAACGCTGCGCGTTGTGGAGCCGTTGCGCGCAACAGTTCTACCATTATAATAATAATGGGCGGTTATATGTGAATTACGGGTTGTCAATTTTCAATATAATTTTGCGGATAAATATACAAAATTATTAATAATGCGAATCAGTATTAAAAAACTCTATGTTTCTATTTAAAATAAAATGCTTATTATCATCAAAATAACTGATTAAAAATTTGTTCAATTCTCAGGTAATCACTAACTTAGAAGAATAAAACTACTCATTTTTCTAATTATGATTCCCGAGAGAAAAGAACTTGAATTGATACATATTTATATGTATATCTGCGATTTATACGATTCGGAATTGAAGTATTATT
>Ga0099364_10010866_pt1 | contig 12486 bp, 11 predicted proteins | sample TergutTh196P3_FD_73070 | JGI IMG/M metagenome (GOLD analysis project Ga0099364, IMG submission 73070) | Microcerotermes parvus P3 segment gut microbial communities from Pointe-Noire, Republic of the Congo - Th196 P3 | ecosystem: Host-associated > Arthropoda: Insects > Digestive system > Gut ... | reverse complement strand
AGCTTGTGAATGAGCGAGTCTCCGGCGCCGGCGTGTTGCTTGTTTCGCTGGAACTTGACGAGGTTATCAATGTCAGCGACCGTATACTCGTAATATACGAAGGCCAAATCGTCGCTGACGTGAAGCCGCATGATGTAACATTCCAAGAACTTGGACTGTATATGTCCGGCTCGAAGCGGGCTACATCCGCAAGGGAGGAGGGGACGACTGTATGAACAAGGTGCGCCGCACGCTTGCGTCTGCAGGCGGCATGAACGCTCTTTCGTCTATATTGGCTATTTTGGTTGGACTTCTTGCCGGTTTCATCGTTTTGCTGGTATCCAACCCGTCCCAAGCGGTCGCCGGGTTCGTGACCATACTGACCGGCGGGTTTTCCGATATGTTCAACTTCGGGCAAGTCCTGTATTATGCGGTGCCGATTATCATGACTGGCCTTTCGGTGGGATTTGCCGGGAAAACGGGGCTATTCAACATTGGCGCGTCAGGGCAGTTCACCTGCGGAATGTTCGTTTCGATTTTGGTTGCAGTGAAATGCGCATTTTTGCCCGGTCCCTTGCAATGCTTGGCGGCGCTGATTGCGGGGCTGCTTGCCGGAGCGCTGTGGGGTCTGGTTCCGGGTATGCTGAAAGCGCTGCGCAACGTTAACGAAGTCATATCGTGCATCATGATGAACTATATAGGCATGTACCTTGTAAACCAACTGATTAGGCAGATGGGGATATATGACCAGCTCCGAAACATGACCGTTAGGGTGCCGCTTGACGCAAATCTTCCCATGCTTGGTCTCAACACCCTGTTCTCCACGACGACCGCTCAAGGCGGAATACGCGCTTCAAGCGTCGGCAGCGGCATTATAATAGCGATTGTCGTCTGCGTGCTGCTCTACATCGTTCTTGAAAAAACCAAGTTCGGTTATGAGCTCAAGTCCTGCGGATATAACCGTGAAGCCGCGCGATATGCCGGAATCAACGAGAATCGCGGCATCATGCTGTCAATGGCAATAGCGGGCGCATTAGCCGGTCTCGGAGGCGCGCTGATTGCCCTAGCCGGCGCCGGCAGGGGCATCGCTGTGGTCGATGTATTGTCAAACGAAGGCTTCCAAGGCATACCCGTTGCGCTGCTGGGCCTGTATAATCCCATCGGGATACTGTTTTCGGGCGTGTTGATAGCCTATTTTACGCAGAGCGGATTCCTGCTTCAACGGCACGCATTTGCGCCTGAAATCATAGAAATCATTGTCGCCGTAATCATCTATTTCTCGGCGCTTGCCTTATTGCTCAAAGGCGCAATCCAGTTTTTCCTGCGCGAGCGAAAAAACCTGCCACATATAACAAGCGAGGTTGCCGGCACGGACGAGGATGCTCCGGCACAATCGGGAGGTGACGACTGATGGATCTTAATGTTCTCATCTTTTTAGTGCAGCAGATGATGTTTTTCTCGATACCGCTCTTGATAGTCGCGTTGGGCGGGATGTTTTCCGAACGCAGCGGCGTGGTCAACATTGCGTTGGAAGGCATCATGATAGTGGGCGCTTTCATAGGGGTTTTGTTCATATACTTCGTTCAGAACGTGGAGGGCGGAGGAACAGGGACTTCGATGCCCGCGCAGCTTTTGCTGATCATCGCTCTGCTGATCTCTGCCGCGGCAGGGGTCATAATCGCGCTGCCGCACGGCTATGCGTCAATCCACATGAAAGCGAACCAAGTCATCAGCGGAACCGCAATAAACATGTTCGCGCCCGCCTTTGCGATTTACGCGGCGCGCATGATTCGCACGGTGCAGACCATTCCGTTCAACAATGTGTTTTTCATCGAATCTGTGCCGATTCTGGGCAATATTCCGATAATCGGGCCGTTTTTCTTCCAGAAAACGTATATTACGACATATCTGGGATTCTTGATTCTGGCGGCGTCATGGATTGTGCTTTTTAAGACTCCGTTCGGGCTGCGGCTGCGGTCTTGCGGCGAACACCCGCAGGCTGCGGATTCCGTTGGCATCGGTGTGTATAAGATGCGCTATATCGGCGTGATGCTCTCAGGCGCGCTTGCCGGGATCGGCGGTCTGGTGTTCGTTGTGCCGACCTCCGTCACGTTCGACGCGACTGTCGCTGGATATGGATTCCTCGCGCTTGCCGTTTTGATTTTCGGACAGTGGAAGCCGGGCAGGATATTGCTTGCCGCGTTCTTCTTCGGGCTAATGAAGACCATTTCTGTGGCGTACTCCAGCATCGCGTTCCTCAACGCCCTGCCCATAGTCAGCGCGGTTTATAAAATGATTCCATACATCGCCACGCTGATAGTCCTGACATTCACCTCCCGCAACTCAATGGCCCCCAAAGCGTCGGGCATACCGTATGACAAGGGAAGCAGATAGGAGTTTAGTTATGCATATGTATGATGTTATCTCTAAGAAGAAGAGCGGCGAGGGGCTTAGTGATTCGGAGATTCGGTTTTTTGTGGAGGGGTTTACGAAAGGCGAGATTCCGGATTATCAGGCGGCCGCGTTGTTGATGGCTGTGTGCCTGCGGGGTATGGACGAGCATGAGACCGCCGTTTTGACCGATGCTATGCTGCGCTCGGGCGATGTTGCGGACTTGTCCTCGATTCCCGGGGTCAAGGTTGACAAACACAGTACAGGCGGGGTGGGCGACAAGACCAGCTTGGTTATCGGTCCAATCGTCGCGGCATGCGGCGTCCCGGTCGCCAAGATGAGCGGGCGCGGACTTGGGCATACGGGCGGCACTGTGGACAAGCTGGAGTCGATACCCGGACTGCAAACAGGCATCGACCCCGAGCGGTTCTGCTCGATTGTCCGCTCCACAGGGATTGCCATTATAGGTCAGTCGGGCAACATTGCCCCTGCGGACAAAAAGCTATACGCGCTGCGGGACGTGACTGCAACGGTCGATTCGATACCGCTCATTGCGTCGTCGATAATGAGCAAGAAGCTCGCTGCCGGCTCGGATGCGATATTGCTCGACGTTAAAACCGGGAGCGGGGCGTTTATGAAGACACTGGATGATTCCATTGCGCTTGCGCAGGCGATGGTGTCGATAGGGATTCGCTCGGGGCGCCGCGTAATGGCGCTTGTCACCGACATGGACGCGCCGCTTGGCAATGCGATTGGCAACGCTCTGGAAGTGGAGGAAGTGGTCGCTACGCTGCAAGGGCGCGGTCCCGATGATTTGGCAAGCTTGTGCATAGAGCTTGCCGCCTATATGCTCCTGCTTGCAGGTGCGGGAGATTCCCTTCCCGTCTGCACAGCGCTCGCAAAGGATGCTGTTGAGAGCGGGAAAGCGTTTGAAAAACTCTGCGCAATGGCGGAGGCGCAGGGCGGCGACGCTTCCGTGCTGAAAAACGGGTTTGCGAAAGCCTCGGTCATATCATCATATAATGCTTCCGCCGACGGGTATATAACACATATGGACGCCGAGGCGTTTGGCATGGCTTCGCTTGCTCTGGGCGCGGGGCGGGTCCGAAAAGAAGACGCCATCGATTACAGCGCAGGCATTGTTTTGCAAAAGAAACCCGGAGACCATATAGCCCCCGGTGATACACTCGCCTTGCTTCACACATCCGACAAGGCGAGACTAGGCGAAGCGGAAGCAATTTTGTCCTCCGCAATAAAAATCGGCGACGCGCCCCCACAAGCCATGAAAACCATACTAGCCGCAGTTTCGCAGGACGGCGTTACTATGATGTAGTTTTCAATTGCGATACCAACAGATTAAGGAGCTGCCTAAAATAAGTTGCGCAAATTATTTTGGGGCAGCTCTTACATTTCAAAAGTCTCGTTAAATGAGTATGGCAGCAGGTCGCTTACTTTATACTCTTTGATGTTTCCTGAATCGTCAAGGCCGACTACTGTTATCTGCGGGCAGAAGCTATTTAGGTATTGCCTGCAGGCGCCGCATGGCGTACAGAAAATCAGTTCGTCCATGCCGCCGACCACCGCAATTTTCTCAAAATCCCTGCAACCTTCCGACACTGCTTTTATTACGGCGCATCTTTCGGCGCAAATATTCGTGACCCCAATCCCCGACGGGTCTTCAATGTTGCACCCCAAATAGACCTTGCCGTTTTTCGCAAGCAGCGCCGCCCCGACCTTAAACCCCGACACCGCCGGATAAGCGAACCTCCTAGCCTCTTTTGCCATCTCAATCAAATCAATATTATCCATAACAAACGCCTCCGCAAATTACAAATTACAATGTACAATGTATAAATAGAGTTGAACGATTGGTAAGTAACAGGTAACAGGTAACAGGTAACAGGTAACAGGTAACAGGTAACAAGTAACAGGTAACTCCTAACTCCTAACTCCTAACTCCAGCCCCTGTTCCCCATTCGCCACTTCATTCACTTCCTTCACTTCTTGCGCTTCCTGCATGTTCTGAGCGTGCGGGGTTTCTTCTTGTTCGGTTTGTAACGGGATGATTTGCTCTTTGCCGAACGCCATTGGGAGCAGCTTTTCGAGTTTGTAGCTAACGTAGCGTCCGTCCGCGCGTACGCTGAGTATCTCCATGTTCGGCGAGAACTCGTATAGCATCTGGCGGCACGCGCCGCAGGGGAAGCGGTATGTGTTGCCTTCCGAGATAATCGCGATGCGCCTGAATCCTCGGCAACCTGCGGAAACGGCTGACGCGACTGCCGACGCTTCTGCGCAAATCGAGCTGGCGACCACCGCGTTTTCTATATTGCATCCTGTGAATACCGAGCCGTCGGCACATTCGACAGCCGCTCCGACCTTGACCCTCGAATAGGGCGAATATGAATTTTCCATAGCTTCGGCTGCCATGCTAATAAGCTTTTTGTCAGTCATACATTGCTCCTCCCTAACTCCATTATACTACTTTTATATACCTTTTTAGAAATAAAATGTCAATAACAGATTTCTTCGCGCTTGCCATATTTTCAGCGCTGTGGTAATATGCTTAAAGAAACCGAAAGGGGTGAATTTGTTTTGGTAGATATTGCTGTACTTGGTTTTGGTGTTGTCGGCTCCGGCGCCGTTGAGGTAATCGACAAAAATTCCGAAAGAATCGCGCGCAATGCCAATCAGAGCATACGTGTGAAGTACATACTGGATGTAAGGGATTTTACCGGGAGTCCATACGAGAGCCTGTTTGCAAAAGATTTTGACACGATAGTCAACGACCCTGACGTAGCGATAGTGGTCGAAACGATAGGCGGCGTCGACGCGGCTCTGGAATTTACGCGCCGCAGCCTAGAAGCAAGAAAAAGCGTCGTTACCTCCAACAAGGAGCTCGTGGCGATGCATGGATATGAGCTGTTGAAGCTTGCCGGTGAAAAAGGCGTCAACTATCTGTTTGAAGCCAGCGTCGGCGGCGGTATCCCGGTGATTAGGCCTATAGCGCAGTGCATGGCCGCGAACCAAATTGGCGAAATCTATGGAATACTCAACGGCACGACCAACTATATTCTGACCGAAATGGTGAAAAACGGAGCGGAGTTTTCAGACGCGCTCCAAGGCGCGCAGAAAAAGGGATACGCGGAAGCCGATCCGTCTGCCGATATCGAAGGCCATGACGCTTGCAGAAAAATATGCATTCTGTCGTCGCTTGCGTTTGGGCGGCATATATATCCAAATCAGGTTCCAACAGAGGGAATACGGAACGTAACGATGGACGACATGCGATTTGCCGCCAAGCTGGGCTATAAAATAAAACTGCTCGGCAGGGCGCGCGCCGTCGGCGATAAAGTCGCGGCATACGTCGCTCCGCATTTGATAAGCAGCGACAACCTGTTCTCAGGCATCGACGGCGTGATGAACGGCGTCGTAATCCGAGGCAATGCGGTGGGAGATGTTATGTTCCATGGCGCTGGGGCGGGGAAGCTGCCTACAGCGAGTGCCGTTGTAGCGGATGTCGTGGATGCCGCGAAGCATTTCTACGCCCGAAAGCTTCTTGGATGGGCTGATGGCGGCCCGGATGCCGTGGCGGATCCCATGCTGCTTGAGTCTGCGTGGTATATCAGGACAGATGCCGCGCGCGATAAAATTGAACGCGAGTTCGGCGAGGTCGTATATGCCGGCGAGACAGATTCCGTAACTGCTTTTAAGACTGCTTCAATGAACGGGAACAAAGTCAGGGACATAATGGAGCGAGGAGTCCCCGCATTGTCCCTATTCCGCATACTAGGCGATCACTAAACGAGGGGACAGGGGACAGGGTAGTAATTGAAAGTTGAGAGTTGAAAGTTGAAAGTTGAAAGTTAAGATTGGTGTTATTGAGGGTTGTAGTCCAATGTTACCTAACACAGAAAATGTTTATTCAGCGGTGTCAAGTTAAGAAGTGTATTAGAACTGCAAAAGCACCTACAAAAGCACCTGCTATAAATATGTGCGGTAATGCCTTTTTGAGTTTATCGTTCATCACTTCGCCTCCTCATTATATAAGTTCTTCATTCTCAATTTTCAACTATCAATTATCAATTATGCTAAACAGAGCGCGTCCCTGTCCCCTGTTACTTGTTACCTGTTATCTGTTATCTGTCATAGAATTCGCGACTATAAGCGTACATTTCCGTGGTGAGCGTCCAGAGCGCTTTGGGGTTCGCTTCGAATATCCACGGATAGTAGCCGCCGCCATTGGCGTAACGGTCGACGTTTGCGCGAACTATTTCTATGATCTGTTCGTCGGTGTATGGGAAGCCGGGGATATAGTCTTCGAGCGGCGCCATAATGCCGGTTTTGTCGCCGAAATCCTTCTTCATCTTGGGGATATCCACGGCGCTGACTTGGATTTGGTTGTAGTCAATCCCTAAATCGCAGATATACGGCAAAAAGCTGTCTACTTTCCCGCAGGTGTGGAAAAGGAAGAGAACTCCGTCGGCCTTTATATGGTCGATGATTTTTTTCGTCGGCTCGAAAACAAGCTCTTCCATCATCGCCGGCGAGAAGAATGTGGCGCGTTGCGTACCCCAGTCGTCGTGATACGTCACCATGTCGAGCGGGTAGAGGCTCTTCATCAGGTCGTAGAACGCAATCATCCTGTCGGCGAAATACGCGAACAAGTCCGACACCGCTTCAGGCTCTTCGGCCATTGCAAGCATCCCTTCGCCATATCCGCCCAAAAAGGCGACGAGCATTTCTGTGAGGCCTTGGAAGATGTTTATGTGCAGCGCTTTTGTTGGGTCATATTGATTCTTCATGAACTCCTCGGCGACTTCCACATACGTCCATTCATCATGGACCGGCCACTTTATAACTTTCTCCCATTGCGTGATATCATCGAGGATTTTTGTGCCCGGCGTCAGCATCGCGCCTTGAGCCGACGCAACCCACGACCAACTGTTGCCGTAGGGGTCGAGAAATGTGTAGTCAACCTGCGACGGTCTCAGGAAATCAGGGCCTCCCTGAAATTTGCCGAGCTTGTGCGTTCCGAGTTCGTTGAACTGGAATTCCTGCGTATCGGTGAGGTGATTGGGGACCCACATTGGTTTGTCGCGCTTCGCGGCGCGGATAAAGTTCTCTTTAGGCGTGATTGGCGTGTCGAACTTTGGGAGCGTGGATTCGACGCCGCCAAACGGCGAGACCACGTTACAAGTCGGCATGCCCGCCTCCATATAAGCGGGGCGCGGATATTTCATAATATACTTTCCTTTCTTTTTATTATTTTCATGGAAATCGCTCGTGAGAATTTTCAATAGCGTGGATTATCAGGTGCCATTTTCTTGTTTTTTGTTTGCGTTGTGAATCCGTCAGTTACTAAAGCGCCAATTCCGTGCGAGTGATGAAGTCTTTTTGCACGTCAGGGGTAAGTGCGACGAAGTATGTTGAAAACCCTGCGATGCGAACGACGAGGTCGGTATGTTCCATCGGATTCTCCTGCGCGGCGCGAAGGTCTTCTGTTGATACTACGTTGAACTGCATCTGCATACCGCCGAGGTCGAAATAGGTTTCAATCAGCTCTTTCAGCTTTTTTGCTCCATCTTCGCCTTGAACGGAGCTAGGACTGAGGCGGATGTTCATCTGGTCGCCGTTTGCCAGCTTAGAGTGAGGCAGGCGCGAGGCGGAAAGCAGATATGCCGTCGGGCCGTTTCTGTCAAAGCCTTGACGCGGCGAAATTGCGTCAGCAATCGGTTCGCCGGCTTTCCTGCCGTCAGGCGTGGCGCCGAGGCTCAAACCGAAAGGCACATGCGCAATCATCGTGAATGTGCCGCCGCAGTAGCGGCCGCGCGGGCCATATTGATTTTTCATAATATCCGCGAATAGCCCCAACGCCCAAGATGCAAGCTCATCGACCTCTGCAATGGCATTGCCATAATGCGGAACATCATTGATGATGGTCTGCCGCAGCTCATCATAGCCTTCCCAGTTTGCCATGATTGCGTCGTAGAGCTTTTGGAGCGGCACGGTTTTATCGTCAAAGCAAAGCTTTTTAATTGCCATCAGGCTGTCAGCGACATTTGCGGTTCCGCAGGCTGTGAGACCTGTGCGGTTATATTTCGCGCCCCCTTCTGTCGCGTCCATACCCGATTCCATACAGCCATCGATGAGCGCAGAGGCAAGCACGCACGGAAAATTCGAGGAATAGGCAAGTTCATACATAGACGCGAAGGAGACAGACCAATCAAGGCAGTATTTCATCAGGGCGGAAAAAGTTTCCTTAAACTCGTCAAAACTCTCATACTCATACAGTTTTTTACACGGGAATGCAGTGACTCCCGTGCGAGGATTGACGCCGCCGTGAACGGCAAGTTGGATTATCTCCATCATGTTCCACACCGAATCCCCTCCGGTGTTGCCTGATGCAGGCCACTCGCAGCCAGTTCCCGCAGGTTCGACGCATCCGACGATGCTATAGTTGTGCGCGTCCTCGCTGGAAAGCCCCCATTCCATCAGCATGGGTATTATTACCTCATCGTTCTGGAACTGCGGGATTCCGCCGGATAGTTTGCTTGACTCTATTCCAAACCGCCAAACATCCTCGGGGGTGTATTTGCCGACTCGGAGCGCAATCGTTGGGTCGGGCAGTTTCAAACGGCCGACGGATTTGAGGAAGAGCCTTGTTGCAAGGTTCGAGCCGTCGCTGCCATCAGCCAGACATCCGCCTAGGGTGAGTACATTATGTCCGGAGGGAATCTGTCCTTCATATATTGACGAATAGAGGTTGCCGCCTGTCTTGTTCAGTTCGATTATACGCTTGTTGTTCAGATAGAAGATAAAGCAGGTCATAATATCCGTCAAGCGCAGCACGAAGGCATCCGTGAGTTCCTGCGCATCAGGCAGGGAAAGGTCGCCGCATGCCAGTTGGCTGTCGAGCAGGTTCCCGATATACTGATCGATACGGCCTATTGACTGCGCATGCTGCTGCGCATCGGTCAACTGCATTATCTGATATAGGATGATGGCCTGAAGTCCCTCCCAATATGTACGCGCGGGACTTTCCATTATCCAGTCGAGGGAATCAGCCATTTTCAAAAGCTCTGTGCGCCGCGCGCCGTCTGTGACGTTTTCCGCTGTCTTGCGGCAAGCCTCCGCGTATCGCTTCGAGAGCAGCATCGCGGCGTCGCAGACCTTGGCGACGGCATGGTAGAAGACATGCTTCTTTGCCCTGTCGCCGAAGATTTTGCCCTTTTGCTCCTCGATTTTCGCAAGCGCTTCGGCTTTGACTGCTGCAAAACCAACGTTCACGACCTTGTGGAAGTTGCCGATATAATGCCCCTGCGCAACTCCGCCCAGCCCATAATAGTCTGCATTGGGCGTGTCGGAAAATCCCGAGCCAAAACAGCCGCCGTTGCCGACCGCCGCCCATACGTCGTCTGTCACGACGCCCTGTATCACTTTGCGTATGTCATTGTCTTTCCAGAAATCATATGCGTCGCTCAGCGTCTCGAGCTGTTCCCTGCTCATGTAGACGTTTCCGCCGGACTGCCATGCCTCCTCGAATGTTTCTTCGTCGGCGATATCCGGTATCCAGCGCGCGCCCCATTCGACCCATGTGGAAATCATCCGCTTCTCCGGTCCGGGAGAGCCTACAAAAATATCATCTTCCCATACATTCGTCTCGCGGTTTTCCACCCAATAATACATAGCGCCCGCGCGGCGCAGCAGTGGATGCTCATGCATATGGGTCTTGTAATACTCCGTGTACAGTTTCGTGCGCTCTGTATTCAAGGTAATGTTTTTTCCCTGAGTAAATGCGTCCTTATCTTCGCGTATCCGTGCTATGCGTGATGATACCGCCGGCCAATCAAACATATATACCTCCCGCCAACCGCTGCGCCAACAGACGCATGTACGGAGTAATTGCATGTCACAGTTACGTTATTATTGCATAAATATGATAAGAATACAAGTAATTGTCAGGACAACCGCATCAATTTTTTGCGAAAAGGGTTGACAAAACATAATTGTCCACTCTCTCAATCTAAGATTTTCATTGTTCCCATTCTCTCATTTTGAAAAGAAGAATATCTCTAATCAAATCAAGCTCCAACGGCTTATCCACAGGTAAAAATATTTCCGAGCTGCCGTTGTTCATATATTTTTGTATTCTGTCGGAAAAAACCTCAAATATCCTTGGGCTATGCGGATAAATGCAAATGCTTTTATTGCCGATGATTGCCTGTTGGGAAATTATCGGATAGAATTGATTCCCACGCATCAGCAAGTATGCAGGGAAAAGAAGGGGTTGATATATTACAGGCGTGACGTTGGGAACGGTTAGCAAAATCAATTCATGTATCTGTTGCATCAGCGGACGTATGGTGCTGTTTTTTGAAGCTATGTATTTTTCAACTGTATTCAGCTTTTTGGATTTATAAATCGGAAATATCAATAGTGTTAAGCAAATTATCACCATCACCGATATGCCGATAACGGCATTATACATACACAAAGCTACCACGCCACCAATAACGGCAAGCGTTATTACAACCGATAAAATAGCTGTCTTCATTTTCCTGATTTTCATGCAGGCTCCTTACTATTGTATCAGTTTGTTCCTCTTAATCAATATAACTCCTGACCAACCAATTTCTCAAGCCAAAGAGATTTCAAAAGCGTCAAGTCCGCTTGAAATTCTTTGTCAGACTGTGTCTCGCCCTTTTGCAATTCTTCTAAAATCTCAAACTCAAAGGCTTCGCCTTTTTGCTCCTTATAGTCTTTCGCAATTTTCATGAAGGAGTCCGCCATGAAGTTAAAACGGTTATTTGCCGCCGCCAAATCAGCCGCGCAGTCAACATACCATTTATTTTTCGCAGTATTTTTGATAGCAAACACGCCCCCGATTTGGGTGCGGTTTGTATATTGCTTTACCAATTCTTTTTTGTCCATACAACCATTCGCCTCCCTTTACATTTGACGGTCTTCTTGGTACAGGATTTCTTGTATATGACGGGGCTGTGCGTTCTCCGTCCCTGCATACTTCCGATAACAGCATAACACGAAAACATGTATTTTTCTACAGAAAGATTCCAAGCCCCTTTGCGGTCAGACGTCGCCGCCGAGGGGCTTTTTATATCTGTTGATTTCACTGATTCACCTCCGCATACATTTGGACAACGGCGTATATTTTGAGTTTCTTACGTTGCAGGAGGAAGCGCGAAATCAGGATGAACTGTCTATCCAGATGACCATAAAGAGAACAACTTGGTACTATTATGCGGATGCTACAGGAGGATACTATTATCTGGAATATGGAAACCCCGAAACGCTTACGTTCGCAATACCCCTTAGTGTAGGCTAAGTGAACGTCCAAAAATCGAACATTGAGATTATCAAAGAGCCAGACGCATAAGGCGCAGAGCCAAAAGACGCAGAGCCGATAATTAGTGAAGCAATCACAGTTATCGGCTCTGTTTTTAATTGTAAAGCGTAAACGTACTGCCACTTGGTTTTTCAAGGTTCATTTTGCCAAAAAACTATTTTTGAAACCTCTTGACAAAATTGGTCTGTTGTGATAGACTACAGGCGGTCGATATAGACCAACTATCATCAGGGGGTGCATATTGCCTAATGGAAAATCTGCTAAAGTTGTTTGACGCGGAGTATAAGTTCATGAGCATTGTTTGGGAGCATGAGCCTGTCAATTCCACTGAGCTGACAAGGCTATGTGAGAAAGCGTTAGGTTGGAAAAAGCCGACTACCTACACAATGATAAAAAAACTTTGTGATCGCGGTATAATGAAAAACGAAAAAGCCACTGTTACCGCACTCATAGCGCGTGACGATGTGCAGAAGTATGAAGCCGAGGTTTTTGTGAATAGGGTGTTCGACGGTTCAATCCCCTCTTTCATCACGGCATTTTTGCAGGATAAAACGCTGTCCGAGGAAGAAGCGTTGACGATTAAGACTATGATTGACGGGGTGACAAAAGTTTGAAACAAGTTTCAAACTTCATTATAATTACGCAAGCGGCTCTCGCTTGCGCGAAACCGCCGCTTATGCGACATTTTTATGACCTTTCATGGTCGTTGATGTCGTTTGCATATGGAAAGGACAGGTCATAAAAATGAGCGG
>Ga0099364_10010865_pt1 | contig 12487 bp, 6 predicted proteins | sample TergutTh196P3_FD_73070 | JGI IMG/M metagenome (GOLD analysis project Ga0099364, IMG submission 73070) | Microcerotermes parvus P3 segment gut microbial communities from Pointe-Noire, Republic of the Congo - Th196 P3 | ecosystem: Host-associated > Arthropoda: Insects > Digestive system > Gut ... | reverse complement strand
TCGCTCGTTTTGTGAACGATAACTCGTATATCTCCCGAGACGCGTACCGACCAGAAATTTTTATCCTTCGCGCGGTCCAGTTTATGAAAACTCAGACTAGGTTTGTCAAGGTTCGTCTGTAAGTCGAAAGCCGTTATCTTGACCTGTTTTTGTTCGTCGTTATTAAGCCGCGCCAGGCTTGCTGTGAAGGTGTCGGATATGAGAAAGTTCATGACTCAATTATCCGACCATAGATGAGCAATCAGAGAACGCATGGTTCAATCTGACGCGGTTAACATCGCTTAAGCCATGGGAAGATATATAAGTATTTTGTACTGTTCCCGCATGTAAATATTCATGGACATGTATGTCCGAATAATCCGTCCGCAAAAGACCGTTTATATTGTCCACGTTTTTGGAAATATCTATATTTTTTACTACAAAACCCAATATACAACTAATTCCATAATTCGAGTGATATTTGGGAGAATCACCAACAAAGCGCCGGATACCTTCATTGATATACTTCCGATTCAAAGTCAGTTCCCCATCTATCCGCTTGCACTCAATAATAAAGTATCGCTTGCTATGGCGGAACGTCTCAAAACCGATTATCTTCAAATCTGCCCTGCCGACAGGTTTGTTGTCAATATAATTCTCAGGCGCCTCCGGGATAAATATGAAAGTATCTAATCCGATGCTCTGCCTGACAGTGTCGTTATCAAGGTAATTACAATACAGGTAGTCCCGAATAACGATCTCATTGTTAGCGATTTTTTTAGAATAAACCGCGCAATCTTCACGCATCATCTCCAAACACTGAAGGACTTTATCAACTATAAAATCCAGGGATTTTACAGCAATCAGCCTATTTAGGGAAGCGTCTTTGAAACCGCTCATGACGCCGCCTCATTTCCCGTAAAAATTGAATCCAACACATCCGCCAAATCTACTTTTGCCATCGCCGGATGCCAATTTTTATACTCGTCTGTTTTAAGGATAAAAAACGAATTTTCTTCAAAATTAATAATATCGTGTGTTTGATAGAAGAAATCATTAATTTTTTGGGGGATTAATTTACTGACAAAAGCCATATACGCATTATCTTCCTTAATTTCTGCTATCGGAGTGACGGGTTCAGTATTTTGATAAATAAACTCCACAGCGCAATAATGATTTAATATATTTGTGTATAAATTTGCCCTAACATACTTTTCATTGCTTGAGAAAATTTTAGCGAAGTATTCGAGAAAAACATTGGAATAAGCGATTAATTGCCGCGTACTGGCTTTTTCCCATATTAACTTGTTTTCAGCGATCAATGGGATTTGTATATTTAAGGCGTAGTCAATAAAACAGTCATCTGATAATCCAAACTTTTCGAGAATCAACTTGTCAAGGTCACGTCTTAAGCGATCACTTTCCGAAGCATTATTTAAAAATGCTTTCTCTGCTTCTATCGCATTTTGTATCATCTCAACCAAACAAGCTATTTCACTATCCGCAAGCGCGGGGTATTTGAATATTTGCGACGGTAAACCCGTTTCACGCTCAATACCGGAAGACGAACCCAACATCAAGTTGAAATATGCGTAAAGGGAAGAATTAAACAATCCGACTAAAGAATACAAAATATCCTCATTATTATTTCCTCCGCTAATTCCTGTTACGGCATCGGGAAAAATGATGTTGGCATTTGTGAAAGCGGCACGTAAGCGATAAGTGCGTATATCGAAACCCTTTTTTATCAACGCGTATGGCGGAAAAAAAAGCTGAGCGTTTTTTTCTCGCGTTCTGTCAATTTTATCTTTTTTGAATTCAATCGCTAAAGATGTATCTACATTGAAAGGGGAGATTCCGTTTTTTGCGTCGATTAAATATCTGTCATGCAGGTGTTTTGCATCTTGGTTCCCATCGTTTGCTTTGATTCCTGTTCCACTAGTGAGATTATTGCTTTTTTTAATAGCTTCAACTGATGAATGGGTTTGCATCAAACCGCGAATCAGCCGATAGTCGTGGCTGTATCCAAATACAAGGGTCTTCCATGCCCAATCATTTTCCAGCAGCAAACTCTGCGGAATAAATTTATAATCGTTTTTTTCGATCATTATAAAGTTGAACAGCTTAAAGAACATATTGGGCTTTAAGGTCAAATGGCACATTTCGCTTGTTTCGTTCTGTATTTGATCAGAATGAAAATTATATATTATTACGCCGGCGGGCCCGCGGGCTTTATCAAAAATAAGCTCCCGAACGGCGGCAAATTCGATATATTTATTTATTTTTGATTTCTCCAGCAACCATTTTCGAAATTTCACGGCCGGTGATTTGGTATTATAAAAAAGCTTTGATGTAACGATCAGGCAGCAACAAGTATTTGGTTGCGCAAAGTCTTGGGTGCGCAGAACAAAACTTCGGGAAATCTCTTTGTTTTGTAAGGGTAGTTTTCTTTTTTTGCAATATTTAACATGTAATCCATCCATACTTCCCCAGGGAGGATTGCCGATAATGAAGTCGAATTTTTTTTCACCTAAAACTTTATCGGCTTCGTCAGAAAAGAAATCTAAAGCAAAAAAGTTATGATCTTTAAGTAATGGAAGCTTAAAATCCCTTAAACTTTTTGGTTCCTTATAATCCAAAATGGTTAAATAAAGTGAAAAAACAGCGACGTCAATAGCATCCGGGTTTTTATCAACGCCCCAAATGTTATCTGTGACGCTGGAGACGAGCGCATCATCGTCAAAATCCGTCCATTTTCGCCGATTGTTTTCGATAATCTTTCTCGCCGATTCCACTAAAAATATTCCCGAGCCGCAAGCCGGATCAAGTATTTTGCAGCTTTTGCCTGAGGATAGAGAAGGGATTACCGTTTGTTTCAAAAGATAATCCACCAAATACGGCGGTGTGTAAAAAGCCTTGTCTTGATCCTGTTTCTCGTCCCCTAAAAAACGCTCATAGATATTACTGATTAACTCAACGGGAATAATATTAAAATTATACAAAGGAAACAGCGAGCGCTGCCGCGAAGATAAGACCAGATTACCGGACAATAAATCGTGTAAAATACCCAATGACTTGTCATCTATCATGTCTGGTTCGGATTTTGAGTTTTTTTGATAAATCTCGAATAGATTCCCGTTAAACTTATTATTCAGATGAGCAAACAAATGATAAATCTTTTCTTTCGATTTCAAGAGTTCCAGCAAATACTCCTGCGAACGGGCAACATTTCCATTTAGTCCTGAATAATCCAAATCAACGCCACGATCTATCAAATATCGAATGAAAATCAACCTTAACACAAGTTGAACAGCAAATGGAGCACATGTTGATCGCTTTAGATTGTCTGTCGCATATTTGATATTTTCAAGCATATCGGCGTCAAGTCTGCGCGCGGCAAGCTGTTTTGTATATTTTTCCCAGAATGAAGCTTTTGAAATGTTCAAGTGTGAAAACGGCGACTCTTTATTTATTTGATTTATTTCTTCAATCTCCTCAAGCGGGATCAGATCGTTGTCTTCGGTTAACGAGCAGCCATTATATATTCTAATATGATTTTCAAAAGCACATATAGCCAAAGGAATTTGGGCGTTCCACACTTTGTTAACGATATCGGCGGAAATATTATTTCCATGACATTCAAAAAACAATATAAATGGCTTATCGTCAATACAATAGTATGCTGTGGGGTTAAGCTCATCAATTATTCTTTTCGAAAAGTGATTATTCATCAACTCATTGGCTAAAGCATCGCCAGGATAATATAGATTCTTTGAATTTGAATACCCTAAAGACTCTATTATCGTTTTAATATCAGCCATATCATAATCACTCCTCCGTAGCATCTTTACGAAACTAAGTATTTCACACTCTATAAACCTTCATAACCTCATCCCCCAGATGGTTAATCACCTTCACGGCGATTCTTCCGCTTTCGGGTTTTTCGAAGGGGCGGGAGATTGCGCTGTGGAGAGTTGCCCAGGCTTCCTCGTTTATCTCCGCTTTCAGCGTAGTTTTAAGCGCCTTGTATGGGTCGTTTGCGCCGAGGAAATAGGCTTGGCGAACGAAGAAGCTCTCCTCGTTGTAGTCTGTGTCGACGAACCAGCAGGCTATCTCGTCGGGTTCGTTGCTTCTGATATCTCCGGTGTTTGGATCGAACACGTCCACGCCGTTGATTCTTACCTGTATCATACCATCCGAGGCGTCTTTTATGTCTATGTCCGGTTCCCCGAATATCACGAACAAATTGCCCTTGCCGGTGTTTTTCAGATCTTCGGACATGTGGAGGTCGGCGTTCATCCGCGCTTTTAACACCGGGATTTTGCCAAGTCTGTCGAAGCCGGTGGAATGGGCGTCATAGCTGAACGCGCAAGAGATGAGGGAATCAAATCCGGCGTCCGCCACCTCGCGGGTTGCGGCGACGAGGTCTTCCCGCCGCACCGTGCCGAACTCGGGGCCGATGAATATTCCCACGCGGCGCAGGGCGTCGCCTTCCATGTAGCGTCCCTCCGCGCAGATGTTTATTCCGGGCCACGGCGTAAGGTATGTGAAATCGATCTTATCATCCTTGCTCGCTTGCTGAACTCCCGATGTCTTCAAATTTTCGATGATCATATTCGCGAACGACTGCGCGTCGGCGCGGGAGTCTTTTATCTTCAAGCGCGGATCGATGATGTTTCCGTCGTCGTCCATATCGGCGTAACGATGCGGCGACATGCTTTCGACCGTAAACGGCCCGGCGACGCGGACTTTTTTGTTCTCTTGGTAAGGTTTGTCGTAGAGATACTCGAAATCGGCGCGGGAGGCTATCGAGGCGTCTATCTCACGCTGGCGGGCGATGCGCGCCTCCCACCATTCGTCGTGTGTCTTCTTCGCGTCGTCGGGCCAGTTTTTCCCGGCTTCACGCGGTATCTCCCACTCCCGCCATTCCTGCCGCAGAATTTCGTTCAGACTCTCTCTCAACGGTTCCAGCGTATCCTGCCATTTCTCCCATATCACGTCTATTTCCGCGTTGTTCGCTATCGATTTCAGCGTTATATGAGGAACCCGTTCGTAGACGAAACCGCGCCGCACGCTTCCGTATGTTGGCTGAGTTGACGGGATTGCGTTCGCTATTTCGGCTTCTTTAAACTGTCCCTCGGGAGAATCCTTCAATATGTAATACGGATAACGCGCACCCATTATCCGAGCGCGAGCGAGCGCCAGAGCGACGCGCGACGTGTCGATGGTTATCCAGCGGCGGCCCCACTGTTCGGCGACGTAAGCGGTAGTGCCGCTGCCGCAGGTCGGGTCAAGGACGAGGTCGCCGGGGTCGGTGGTCATGAGGATGCAGCGTTGGATTACTCTTGGATTAGTTTCAACAACATATCTCTTATCTGATGCATCAAACCCCCACCGTACATCCATCCATAGATCCGCTACAGGTACAACGGGAAAATCATTTAAAAATCGTACATATGAGATACTACGATCACGGGCCATAAGACGGTCTGATTTAGATAATCTGGAAAATCCACTCGCATTTGTTTTCCAACCGCCAGGACCAGGAGAAAATACTTGACCATTATATGTAAACGGAAATCTAGTTGTCTCAGAACCAGATTGGCTTGTTGTAGGAGACGGCCGGAATCTAGGTAAATTCGCAACACCAATCTCTTTTGCTTGCTTTTCGGTTAAATATACTCCAAAGCCTTTCCAAAAATTTTTGTATTCGCCTGTCTGCCCATCATCAATATTAGATACTTTTGATACATAAAGTTGCTTATATTTTAGCAATGAATTGCATTTAGAATACCAGAGAATAAAATCACACGTAGTTGGTAAAGCGTTAGAGGTTTGAGAACTAGTTTTCCAAACAATAATCGAAGAAATACTATTTTCTTCCCCAAAAACCTCATCCATCAACGCTCTTACCCGATGTACATTTTCATCCCCAATTTGCACGAAAATCGAACCCGAATCCGACAGCAAATCCCGCGCGACCGTCAATCTGTCCCGTAAATATGTCAGATAACTGTGAATACCGTCGCGCCACGTATCACGAAAAGCCTTCACCTGTTCCGGCTCGCGCGTTATCTGCCGCGCATCGCCGTCTTTGACGTCGCGGCTCGTCGTGCTCCATTGAAAATTACTGTTGAATTTTATGCCGTATGGCGGGTCGATATATATGCACTGGACCCTTCCGCGAAGTCCCTCGCGCTCTGCAAGGCTCGCCATAACATGCAGGCTGTCGCCGAGGATCATCCTGTTGCTCCAGTTCTGGTCATGAGCATAAAACTCGGTCTTGTCCACACCCTCGGGAATGCCGTTGAAATCGCTGAAGAGGTCAAGTTGACGGAATGGCGTATGGTGTTCGTTCTTCTCGGTCTCACGTCTAAGGTCGTCTATAAGAACTTTAGGATGGATTTTTTCCTGAATATACAACGCTGGAGCGTTTACAACCAAATCGCTCCAATCCTGCTCGTCCTTGCCCCGCCATACAAGCTGCGGGTCGAGGTCGCGGTTCCTGTTCGCCTTTTCGGCGTCCAATCCTTCCATTCCTCGCTCATAGGAAACCGGTATCGGGCGAACGTCAGTTTCTCTTGCGAGCGGCTCCAATTCGGCGGTCGGTATGACCTTCCGCTTTGCTTCACCGTGGATTAATGTCTCGACAGATTTTTTTACGGGCTGTTTTTTTGCCATAATGATCAATCCTCATTCAACGATTCATCAAAATAATATTCATGTTATCCTTCTCGCAAAGATGCAATCAGTTCGCCAAACTCCCTCTCTATTTCGAAAACGTCCGTGAATTCGGCGAATGCCCAGCGACCGAACGTGCCGAGGGCATTTACTCCCGGAATCCAGTAAACGTCCATCGTCTCTTTTTTCGTCTTCGCGTCCTCTCCTCTATACCCTTTTATTTCGACTATCAAGCGCAGCAAGTCGCCGCTCCCGTGCCCGTCATCCACGATCAGGATAAAATCGGGGATGTAATTTTTCTGAGCGCCGCCGAACCGATATGGAACGACAAACCCGAGGCTGTGATTTTTGACGTATGAATAAATTTTCGGATGAGATTCCACGACGCGGCAAAACTCACCCTCCCAATCGCTGTCCAATATCACCCAGTTTATGTGGCACTTGCGCGAATCGGTCTGCCATCTATGGGATTTTGACGTGGTGAAACGTACATACCTTGTTGAACCCTCGGGATTGTACGAGTCAAGAATGACACTGACCGGGCGCTCGTCGGTATACGCTCTCAGTATTGCCGCGTTTATCCGCTCGCAGGCCATATCCATAAGCTGCAAATAACTTAACTGGGACGGGTTTGTACCTCCAGAACAGACCAGACAGTTATCCAGCCATTCCCGGACGATTCCCTTAAATTTCCCGAACATGTAATAATCGCTCGTTTTCCCTTCTTCCCGAAGCTGTTGGTCGAGCAAATGTTTCGTCATTGTGTATATCAGCGTCGATTTTCTTGTGTCGGATTCCATGTGGCGTAAATTCATATTTTCCGGCCGCCCCACGATTCCGGCGTTGAGCGTCTCCGATGGGCCGACCAGTTCGGGAGTCAGATGCAGGATGGAGTCTTCATTAAATTTGGCCGTAATTTTTTCTTCGGGAAGATCCACCCTGTATCCTGAGACTCGCGGAAAGCGTATCTCAAGGGCGTCCCGCTCAGGGCTGACCGCTCTCACTTGGACGATGCCGACGGGTTTTTGCGGCGGAGCGACGACCGGTTTCGCCGTAAAGTCGAATGGAACGCCGAACACATCCGCGTATTCGACGTCGAACAATTCCTCGGCATTCATCTCGTATGAACGCCTGCGGAGCGCGCGGCCCACTACCTGCTCGCAAAGAAGCTGCGTACCAAAAGCCCTCACTCCGAGCACGTGGGTTACCGTGTTGGCATCCCATCCTTCCGTAAGCATTGAAACGGAGACTACGCAGCGTATATCCTGCCCCAGCGTCCCGGGTTTTCCAACGGTATTCATAACCTCGCGCAGCAATTCGTGGTCCGTTACGTTTTCCCCCTGATTCGCGTCCCCGGTTCTCTCCACGCGTTCTCGCTTGAAACGTTCGATTTCATCCCCGGCTGCTTTGCGGAATTCCGGATCAAGTCCTTCCCCCGATTCGAGCTGTTCGCTGTCGATCAGGATCGTCACCGGTTTCGGCAGAGGCTGGCCGAATTCGTCGAAATTCCTGAACAGTTCAAGCCTGCCGCGTTCGATGTGTCCGTCCGGATGTTCAAATCCGGAAATATAGTCATATATCAATTTGGACGTCGAAGTGTTGTTGCAGACAATTATGAAACACGGAGGCACATCGATTTTTTCGGTCTCCCACAGTTTGAACGTCTTTTCGTAGTGTCCGTACAACGCTTGAAGCGCGTTTTGCAGCATGATCGGTATAGAAAGAGGATCGAGCGAACCGGCCTTGCCGCGTCCTTTTTTCGGCATATCGCGCCTGATATTCTCCCACAGGTCTCGGAATTTGGGCATGTCTTTGCTTGGGATATTTTCAGCCACTGGAACGCGCGGCAGCTTGACTATACCGCACTCTATCGCGTCCATCAGTGAAAAATCGCTCATGGTCCACGGAAACACAGTACCTTCCGCATAGCCCGACCCGCGAAGGAAAAATGGCGTGGCTGAGAGGTCAACGGCTTTTATTACGCCGACTTTGCGTGAGACAGCCTCCAGCCCTGATATCCATAATCTGGCCGCTTCGTTGTTACGCGAGGCTTCTTCTTTTTCCTCACTTGTTAGTTTTTCGCCCTCACGTTGTTTGCGGGGATTTTCCCTGTAACAGTGGTGCGCCTCGTCGTTTATGACGAAGATATTCCTGATGCCCATAAGGTCCGGCATAACTCGCTGGAGCATCTGTCCTTCCGTCTCGGTCGATTTTATTTCCTCCTCCGAGTGACCTCCTTTGAGCAATCGCCGTCCGCTTTTAGAAATCTCGAATCGTTCGCGAAGTTTAAAGGCATGATAATTGGTAATGACAATTTTTGCCCTTTTAATATCATTCACCATTTCGGCGGGGATCAATTCCCGTGTCGTATAATAATTTTCCGGATCGTTCGGAAGAAGGACACGCAGCCGGTCCTTTATCGTTATACCCGGCGTTACGATCAAAAAACCCTTTGTGAAACGGCGGCTTTGGGGATGTCTTATAGCATTGATCGTTTGCCATGCGATGAGCATTGCCATCACGGTTGTCTTGCCCGCGCCGGTCGCAAGTTTGAGCGCGACGCGCATAAGTTCGGTATTGGCGTCTTTGTTCGCGTTCCGCAAATGCTCAAGAAACGAACGTCCTTCCCTCGAATTAGGGGCGGCTTCCGTGAGCCAGATCAACGTTTCCGCCGCTTCAACCTGGCAGAAGAAGGGACGGATTCCCGCGAAATTATGATTCCGCCAATAATCCAAAAGGCGCGCGGTCTCGGGAGTAACTCCCCATTTCGACTGATCGGGAATCATTCTCCATCTGTCAACGCACTCTCTGACTTTGTTGATGATTGCCAAATTATATTCCTGTTCGTCTGTCGAGAGTCCTTCGTCATCGGAAAACCCTAAAGTTTTTTGACGCTTATCCCAGCCTTGTTTCTTTGTTTTTGGTATAGGGGAATAGAAATCCGCTATGCGGCGAGCTTCAATAATTCGCTGCGTCGGTTGTTTCGTCACGGGATCGAGTTCCCAATGGCGAGTTGGGATTTTATATGGGGAATTAAGAATCGGATGGTCAAAAAACAGATTTTCCATGCGCGCACCCTCCACATGGAAATTATATCGTATACGGGAGTCTCGACGGGTTATACTTTATGAAAAAGTTTGGATTATTTGTGATTTTGTAAATCTCAGCTACGACCATTTTCAATACTTTGTTTTCTTTACGATAATAATTTATCACAAGTTTCGCACATGAAAAGTAGTGTTCGTACCTTGAAAAATCAATAACCGGCGAATCCAAACAAACGCTTCTCCGAGTTCGGTATCCATCGGAGTAGTTTCGTTTTTAATGTTTCGGGTAATTTCGAAATGAAACATTCGAAAAGCGCATCCAATTCCCCTTTCGCGAGGAACAGCTTTTCTGCTGCCGCATCGTAAAACGCCTTCATCAGCAAAACGAAAGCTTCGGCAAATTCTATATCAGGTAACTCGTTACACAAATCGTAAAACAATTTACCAAACGAGCGCTCATCTCGATGCGTCCGATTCTCCAACGCCAACATCGCATAACGTGCGAACACTATCGCCGTATAGGCCGTCATCGCGTCGTACGAACGTGAAACACACTCCTTGTTCAGTTGCAGGAAACTCTTGCAAGCCTTGAAGAATACCTCTATGTCCCAACGCTTGCCGTAAATCCGGATTATCTCCTCCTCCGACAGGGAGACATCTGTCGAAAGCAGTATGATGTATTCCTTTGGCTTATTCTTATTGCGTACGAAGACGAGCTTTGCAGGAATCGCAACTTTTCTGTCGGCGCTGCATACCTCGATAGAAACGGACAGAAGATAGCGGCTGCGCCCCCTGCGTTTCTTATTCCTTCTGTAAATCTTCGATACACAGAGCATTTCTTCGCCGTACCGATAATGTACCTTCGGTGTATTCTTGACACGCGCTATAACATCCAGTTTCTCTGCTTTGAGTTTCAGGATATGACAGGGGAAAGAAAACCATGAATCGAAGAGTACGTATGGGGCGCGAAGTCCTGCATCCATCGCCTGACGAATCATCTCCATCATGGCGCTTGGAGCGCCCGACTGCGCAAGGCGCCTCTGTTTATAGCCGGAGGTACGCTTGTCTACAGTGTTCGCTTCACAGAAGCGTTTTTTCTTGTCCTCCGACGCGAGAAGACACGAGTTGACAGGCAAAAACGTGTTTCCGTCACTGAAACCCAGCGTCAGAAGCCGGAATCCTCGGTAGTAGACATTTTCGCTGTGGTCGTAATTCCGGCTCAACAGCTCGACTTTTTTCGAACGATTGCGCTCGTAGGGTGTGTCGTCGACTATGAAGACATTAACCCTCGTCTCGTCGGTCAAAGGTTCAATGATATCGCGCACGATTTTGGCCGCAAGGAGCGTCGTGAAGCGCATCCAGTTTATACGGCAGGAGTTGATGAAACGGTAGAACGTGTCCTTGCCTGTCTTTTGAGAATTTGATGAAACAGACCGAAACATCTTTCGATGTTGGAAGACGAGCGCGAAAAGTTCGCGAAAGAGTTTTAAGGCAGGGACGCCCTTCATCTTGCAGGCTCCGACGCACTTGAGAATAGCGCCAAGTCCGAACGCGTGAAAAAACCCGTCGATCGTTGAGGTGAGTTCGTTCTCAAAAACGTTAGTCTGTGTTATTCTTGCCATGGCATGGGCCTCCTCGGGATAAGTTTGTTTTGACGATATAATTTTACCCCTAAAAAGGCTCCATGCCGCTTCTTTTTCGCCGGTCGTTATTGATTTTTCAACGCTCCATGAAAGATTATCACAGCTTGGTATGAAAATACCGTGATGCAGGAAGGTTTATTTTCGTAGCAAGGTGCGTTATGCTATTTCAGCGTGCGAAGTTTGAGTTAGTATTTAATCTATTTTCGTTTTTTGCTCCCGCGCGCGGTCTCCTGAGCGAAAATGTTGTAAAATAGATATCGGCGGTGTTGAAAAAATATTTCGAAATGAGGCGGCTGCATGGACGGTTTGGAAAAATTCGAGGCCCTTTACCGTGAGTTGATTGATTTGCGGGGCGAGCTTGCGTCGTTGTTCGAGGAACTTGAGTTCGTAAACCGTGTCCTGATACCGCGCATTCAGACGAATTATCTGATAAAAGTCGGCGCGCTCCGCGTCGAGCTGCTGCAAACGCAGTTAAGCGTTCTGAAAACCCGCCGAAGGATTGCCCTTCTGCGCTCCAATATAGACAGCGGGGAGATGATGTTCGATGACTCGATCAACGAAAAAGTCGACGCCGAGTTCACCGATTGGAACTCGCGCCTGGCACACGAGGTCTCTCAGATAGAAGGAGCCAAGGCGCGCTTTTCGTCACTCGCGCCGACGGAGGACGAGAGCGAGATCCGTGAAATTTTCCGTGTCTTGTGCCGGAAACTAAACCCGGAGATAAATCCTGATCAGAGCGACGAGGCGGGATATTTCTGGCCGAGCGTGTATTCCGCGTATACGGGAGGAGACTTGTTCCACTTGAAGGCCCTTCTGTTAATGTCCGACGATTATCCTGACAGTTACGACCTGCCGTCAAATATAAGCGCGATGAGAGAGAGTCGGTCGGTACTGAAGGAAAAGATAAGGCGCGCGAGATCCCAGCTGCAGAACGCCAGGGCGCATCCGGTTTTCGAGTGGTTTGCGCTGCTCAGTGACGGCAAGCGCCTTTCGATTGAGCAGAACCGCCTGCGTGATGAGATAACCCGTATGAAGGCGCAACTGGTCGCGCTGCGCGATATGCAAAAGTCGTTGGAGCTGCGGGTCGCGCGAAGCTAATTTTTTACTTAGCCAAATCCAATAAGGCGAACCGGATGT
>Ga0099364_10010864_pt1 | contig 12487 bp, 12 predicted proteins | sample TergutTh196P3_FD_73070 | JGI IMG/M metagenome (GOLD analysis project Ga0099364, IMG submission 73070) | Microcerotermes parvus P3 segment gut microbial communities from Pointe-Noire, Republic of the Congo - Th196 P3 | ecosystem: Host-associated > Arthropoda: Insects > Digestive system > Gut ... | reverse complement strand
CAAGCCGAACGATTACTTCAACATCATAGCCGCCGACAAAATCGCCGAAATCGGGTTGGCTTTGTCTTGACCCGCAATGTCGGGCGCGCTCCCGTGGATGGGTTCGTATAGTCCTTGTTTAGTCTCACCGAGAGAAGCCGACGCTAACATTCCGATTGAACCGGTGAGCATAGCCGATTCGTCCGAGAGGATATCGCCGAACATATTACTCGTGAGTACCACGTCAAACTGTGACGGATTCTTCACCAGTTGCATAGCTGCGTTGTCTACCAACATATCGCTGACTTCAATTTGCGGAAAAGATTTAGCCGTTTTATGCACGATTTCCCGCCAGAGCCGACTGCTTTCGAGGACGTTTGCCTTATCCACGCTGATGACTTTCTTGCCGCGAACCCCTGCGATTTCAAATGCGACCTTCGCAATCCTCTCGATTTCTTTTTCGCTGTATCGTTCGGTATCGAACGCTTCCGTGCCGAATCCGTCGGTCTGTGCGGGTCTTCTTCCTCGCTCACCGAAGTAGATTCCCCCGGTGAGTTCCCGCACGAACACTAAATCAATCCCTTTTTCGACTATGTCGGTGCGTAAAGGAGAAGCGTTCTTCAGTGGTGCGAACAGTTTAGCCGGGCGAATGTTAGCGAATAGCTTCATCGCCGCACGCAGAGCGAGCAGCCCCGCTTCCGGGCGTTGTTCACCGGGGAGTCCCTCCCATTTCGGGCCGCCGACCGCGCCTAACAACACACTGTCGGACTTCAAACACGAATTGAGGGTTTGTTCCGGTAACGGAATACCGGTTTCGTCAATGGCGCATCCGCCCATCAGAACATACTCAAAATTAAACGTATGCCCGAATTTATGTCCTATTGTTTCGAGGATTTTGACTGCTTGCGGGGTTATTTCAACGCCGATTCCGTCACCGTTGATTACGCTGATATTATAAATCATATTGATTTTACCGCCCACCCTGCACGAATTTCGTCAAGAATTTCGGCATGGTGGTTCGTCCTTTCTTATAATTTTTTCTTGTTTCTGTTGAGGAGTCCGCCGGCTGAAATGATTTCTTGAATAAACGGCGGAAACGCTTGTACGTTGAAGGTTTCTCCGGTGCTTTTGTTGAGGATTTCGCCTTTATTGAAGTCGATTTCAAGGGTTTCACCGTTTTGAACGGCTTTCGCCGCCTCAATACTCTCAATTATAGGCAGACCTATGTTGATTGCGTTGCGGTAGAAAATCCGTGCGAAACTTTCGGCTATAACGCATGAAACTCCCGATGCTTTTATGGAAATCGGTGCGTGTTCCCGTGATGAGCCGCAACCGAAGTTTTTTCCCGCGACGATTATATCTCCTGCCTGTACTTTGTTGATGAAATCTGCGTCAATATCCCTCATACAGTAGAGTTTCAACTCGTCCGGGTTGGGGGTGTTCAGATACCTTGCCGGAATAATCACGTCGGTATCGACGTTGTCACCGTATTTGTGAATTTTTCCCGTTACTTTCATATATGTCAGGTATTTTCTTGCCATCATATCAAATCCCCCTTAAGAATCCCCGTAACAGCAACCTTCGCGGCGACATACGGGCTTGCCAGGTACACCTCCGAATTTGGGTGTCCCATTCTGCCAACGAAGTTTCGGTTTGTAGTGGCGATTGCGCGTTCGCCTTCGGCTAAAATTCCGGTATGACCGCCCAGACACGGGCCGCAGGTGGGGGTACTGATTATCGCCCCCGACTCCACGAAGATTTCGGCTAACCCGTTCCTGATACATTCAAGATAAATCTTCTGGGTTGCGGGAATCACGATACAACGAACGTCCCGCGCTACTTTTTTGCCTTTTAAGACCGCCGCCGCGACTTCCATATCCTCGTAGCGGCCGTTGGTGCAAGAACCGATTACGACCTGGTCGATTTTGATTCCCTCGGTGATTTCGTTCGGCGTTCTCGTGTTATCAGGCAGGTGAGGAAACGAGATTGTGTGGGTGACTTCGCTCAAATCTATGCGGATTGTCTGTTCATATTCGGCATCTGAATCGGGTTCATAAACGGTATAGCTTTGGTCGGCAACCCCCGCTTGTTTCATGTATGCGATTGTCTTGTCATCAACCGGGAAAATGCCGTTTTTCGCCCCTGCTTCGATTGCCATGTTCGCTATGCAGAGTCGGTCGTCCATCGAAAGACTCCCCACCCCATCCCCGGCGAACTCCATCGATTTATACAATGCCCCGTCAACCCCGATTTTTCCGATTATATGCAGAATCAAGTCTTTTCCGCTCACATTCGCGGGGAGTTTTCCGGCAAGCTCGAACCTAATCGCCGCAGGGACTTTGAACCACGCTTTCCCGGTTGCCATTCCCGCCGCCATATCGGTGCTGCCCACCCCGGTTGAAAACGCACCCAATGCCCCATAGGTACAGGTGTGCGAATCCGCGCCGATGATACAGTCCCCGGCTTTGACGAGACCTTTTTCGGGGAGGAGTGCATGCTCGATTCCCATTTCGCCTACATCGAAGAAGTTGATGATTCCGTGATACCGCGCAAAATCCCTGACCTGTTTGCATTGTTCCGCCGCTTTAATGTCTTTGTTGGGGGTGAAATGGTCCATCACGAGGGAGATTTTCTCTCGTGAGAAGATTTTATTCAATCCCGCCTTTTCAAGCTCATTAATCGCGACCGGTGCGGTTATATCATTGCCGAGAACCATGTCTAAATCGGCTTCAATCAATTGACCCGCACTTACGCTTTCCAGTCCGCAGTGTGCGGCTAAAATCTTTTGAGTCATGGTCATTTTCATAACTTATTCACCCCATTCAAATAGGCTAATATGCTGGCTTCGATTATATCGGTGCTGTTTCCTCTGCCTACCGCTTTTTTCCCGTTGAAACTGATTTTCACAATGACTTCACCCAGTGCGTCTTCACCTTCGGTCGCCGCACGAATCGAGTAGTCTACGAGTTCGATTTTTTTGTCAAGAATCAGGTTAATCGCTTTGAAAGAAGCGTCAACCGGGCCGTCGCCCTTCGCGACTTTTTCGATAATCCCGTTTTCTCCCGTGTTCAGACCTACGGTGGAGGTTGCCGTGATATTGCTGCCGGAATTGATTACAAAGGTTTCGAGCTTATAGTTCTGTTGAACTGCTTCTAACTTCATAGCGACGAGAGCGTCTAAATCGCCGTCCGAAATAACCTTCTTTTTATCTGCCAACGCCTTGAATCTGATGAACGCTTCGTCTATTTCCTGCTTGGTGAGGGTGTAGCCGAGTTCGGTTAATCTGTCGTCGAAAGCGTGTCTGCCGGAATGTTTCCCTAACACAATCTTGTTTGCGGGGATTCCGATATCCTGCGGTGTCATGATTTCGTAGGTGCTGCGTTCTTCGAGTACGCCGTGCTGATGGATTCCCGCTTCATGTGCGAAGGCATTTGCCCCGACGATTGCTTTGCTCGGTGCGACGGGAACCCCGGTAATGGTTTGAATCAGCTTGCTTGCACGATAAATCTGCCGTGTATCGATGTTACAGCTTGTGTTGTAATAGTCTTTCCTGGTGTTCAGATTCATTACGAGCTCTTCGAGGGAGGCATTTCCGGCACGTTCACCGATTCCGTTAATAGTACACTCAATCTGGGTCGCCCCTGCCTTGACCGATGCAAGTGTATTACTTACCGCTAACCCCAAATCGTTATGGCAATGAATCGAGATGTCGGCTTTTTCGATGCCGTCTACGTGGCTTTTGATATATTCGATAAACGCCGCCATTTCTTCCGGCGTGGAATACCCCACCGTATCGGGGACGTTAATCACGGTTGCACCGTTGGCAATCGCCGCAGTGAACACCTTCGCCAGGAACACCTTGTCGCTCCTCGAAGCGTCTTCCGCCGAGAATTCGACATCGTTACAGAGTTTCTTTGCGTAGGCGACCGCGTGTGCCGTCCTCTCCAGGACTTGTTCCTCCGACATTTTCAGCTTATACTTCATATGAATGGGCGAGGTTGCCAAAAAGGTATGAATCCGCGGCGAAACAGCGTGTTTTACTGCTTCATACGCGCGGTCGATATCTTTGTCAACGGCACGGCAGAGACTGGCAACGGTCGCGTTTTTTACGACTTTAGCGATTTCGGAGACACTTTCGAAGTCCCCTTGTGAGGCGATGGCGAACCCGGCTTCGATTACATCAACCCTCAACTTTTCGAGGGTTGCGGCAACCTCCAACTTTTCCTGCAGGTTCATGCTGCATCCGGGCGATTGTTCTCCGTCTCTCAGTGTTGTGTCGAAAACTTTGATTCTGTTTGACATTATAATTTCCTCCATATTTTAATTACAGTTGATTAACACAAAAAAGAGAGACCCTCGTCGGCGTTTTGCCGACGTGAGCCTCTCTTAAAAGTTCTTCCTTAACAGTTACAGCAAGGAGTACCGTGAGAGTTATCGCTCCACCACATCGACTAAACGCAATCGGACCTCACCCGTAAGGGCAAGGCTAAGTAGAGCGAGTAGCAATTTCGTTGAGCGGGTTGTACTATACATGATTCATGGCTCTCCTTCAATGAATGGGGTTAGTATATCACGTTTTTTTCGATTTGTCAAGAGTTTTTCGAAAAAAGTTTATAGCGGTTAAGTTGAAACTTTAATTGTCCCCGCTAAATCTTTAATCGCACGTTCGGACAATTTTTCGTAACGCTCCTGCTTTCCCTTGATTGTTTTGTTCAACGGAGGTAACAATCCCATATTTGCACCCATCGGTTGAAAATCCATCACCGATTTGTCGCCGATGTAACTCACCAATGCGCCCAGCATGGTTGTCCTCGGAAGGGCGGGAATTCGTCCGGCTAAAGCCAACCCCGCTATAATGCCCGAAGCCGCCGATTCCATATACCCTTCAACCCCGGTGATTTGCCCGGCAAAGTACACTTGATTCGAACCGCGTAACATGAACCGTTCGTCGAGTAAGCGAGGTGAATCTATAAAGGTGTTCCTGTGCATGACCCCGTATCGGACGAATTCGGCGTTCTCCAACCCGGGAATAAGAGAGAAAACCCGCTTTTGTTCCGCAAACTTCAAGTTAGTCTGGAATCCGACTAAATTATACATACTCCCGGTTACGTTCTCTTTGCGGAGTTGCGCGATTGCATATGATTTCCCGCCGGTATGCGGGTTCGTCAACCCGACCGGTTTCATGCAACCGAACCGTAACGAATCCACCCCGCGCTTTGCAAGCACTTCGACCGGCATACAACCTTCATAAACCTTATGCTTGTCTATATCGTGCAGGGGGGCAGATTCGGCGTTAATCAGCGCGTTATAGAAGATGTCGTACTCTTCCTTTGTAAACGGACAGTTGATATAATCGGGGGTGCCTTTCCCGTAACGCGATGCTATGAACGCTTTCTTCATGTCGATACTCTCGGAGGTTATAATGGGAGCGGCGGCATCGTAGAAGTTCAGGAAACCGCCGCATTTCGCCTTGATGGATTCTGCAAAAGCATCACTTGTGAGCGGACCGGTTGCAATGATTGCGTTACTTTCGGGAAAATCGACCGTTTCGCCCGTAACGACTTCAATGTTAGAATCGGCTTTGATTCGCTTTGTAATCTCATCCGAAAAAGCAGTCCTGTCTACCGCGAGCGCGCCTCCGGCAGGGACTTTTGTGAGTTCGGCAACCTCCAACGTCAATGAGCCTAAAATCCGCATTTCGGCTTTGAGAAGTCCGCTTGCGGTTGACAATCTGTCGGCTTTGAGTGAATTTGAACAAACCAACTCGGCGAATCCGCTGTGACTATGCGCCAGTGAATACATCAACGGTTTCATCTCGTGCAGGCGGACTTTTATGCCGTTTCGCGACAGGGCGTGTGCCGCTTCAACCCCTGCAAGTCCTGCCCCTATGACTGTAGCCGTCATGGACATTTCAGTCTCCTTACTATAGATATAGTTATTTAATTTCCTTGTGATTGATATGTTCTCCGCAATCGATGAGTAAATCCACCCCGGTTATTCCGTTGTTTTGACACATGAACCATACTGCATGGGCGATTTCGGCAGGGTCGAGCCAACGTTTCAGCAGATTTTGCTCCGCGACAGCCTTCCGCTTCTGTTCATCGCCGAGGATATGCCGATTCATCTCGGTCAAGACCGGGCCGGGACTTACGCTGACCGCTCTTCCCCCCCATTCGGACATTCGTTTCGCCAGTTCTCGCGTGTAACCGAGAACCCCGGCTTTACTCGCGACATACTCACGATTTTCTATTCCGATATATGCCGAAGTCGAACCGATGTTCACAATGCACTTTGTATCGTGCGACATATACCTGTCTTCAAGCGTGAACAATGCGTTCAGGTTTACTGAGATTGCCTTGTCGGGGGAATCCGTCCCGGCATTGTTTATGATGTAAGTGATAAGCTCCGAGATATTCGGCAGTTGAGATTCATTGGTAATATCGCAGATGAAATGATGATAGTTCTCGTGAGCGGCTGTTTTCGGATTAGGAGGGGTCAAATCCAAGCCGTATACTCTGCACCCGTTTTCGAGGAAGATTTCGGCGGTTGCCGCACCGATTCCGCTACTGCTCCCGGTTATAAGAACTGCTTTCAAATTGACAATCCCTCCTTTTGTCTTGCCCATTTGACGACTCGATAAGACAGCGGAAGCGCGAGCCATTCGTATGTCCATTTCAGGCAGATTCCGAGAATAATCATGCCGGGCAGGTCTCCCCACGGGATTCCGTCCATTCCGAACGCGGGCGCAAACGCTATTGTGCAGAATAAAGTCGTGTCGAGAATATGCCCCACCAACGATGAAGCCAACGCACGGAACGCGAATCCTTTCATGCTGTCTCGGCCTTTCCGTAAGGCGCGGAAGATTCGGTCATCGGCTAAATCCCCCACACAGTACGCGATTAAAGAAGCGAGGACGATTCGCCATGAGCCGCTGAGGGCGATTTCGAAAGCCGAACCGTCAAAATGTTCCGGTGTCGGGAGTGTGACAAGCAATTTAATCAACAGTGCGAACACGGCATTAATCGCAAGGGAAGTCCAGGCTATTCGCCGTGACCATTTGTATCCGTATACCTCCGACACCACGTCGGAAAGTATGTAGGTCAGCGGAAACAAGAAGAATCCGCCGTCAACCGACCACTTGAAAATGACGAACATATAATTCGCCATGATGTTCGCCATTAACAGCGAACTCACGAAGATTACAGCGATGAACATGAGTAACGGTGAAGTTTTCAAAGAATTGTCTTGCATAACAATACCTTTCTTGTCTTGTTTTTATTATACAGTGGTTTTCAAGCACACTGTTTATGGGTTTTCAGGGTTTTCAGGGAAGCCCTATTTTTCGTTTTAATGTAAAGGAAATCGGAAGTACTGCGGCGACATGGGATTGACCGACAACCTCCCAACCCTGCTGTCCTAAATCGTTGAGTGTTTTTTGCGCTTGTTTCAGACTTACCGATATCACGATATATTCGAATTTATCCATTTTGATTAATCCCTTTCCTAACTTATATCCGCAACCTCCGGATATTGCGAGCCGTATTCGCTTATACTGCTTAACTGTTCGTGTAACAAGGGAATATGTTCCAACACAATATCCCGGAAGATATTCAAATTAACCCCTTCATATCCGTGTGCCATTCTGTTTCTGACTCCTTTTATGTCGAACCAAGGTATATTCGGATGCCGCTTTCTAAACTCGTCATCGACTTTTCCCGCTAATTCTCCAAGTTGCAACAAATCAAAAGCGAAAGCTTTGAATATATCCATATCCGGTGTTAATTGGGAGAAACTTTCTCTGACCCCTTTACTTCGTTCAATTATACTGTTGCAATAGCTGAGCATTTTTTTAACAATGATTTTATTTCTCATAAATCACCAATCCGGTTTCACGAATTTCGTTATCTACTTTAGAATTTCGGTTTATTTCCGAGATGTCGAACAGTTCAACCTTTTTATCTATGCTTCCTGCTAATCTTTCGTATAACCCGAAAAATTTGAACCCTGTTAATCCGCTGTCAACCAGTAAATCTATATCGCTCTCGGAAACGGCACAGCCTTTAGCGTATGAGCCGAACAACACGGCTTTACGCACACCGTATTCCTTGAACACGGGTAAAAATGCCGTTTTTAATTCTGATACCGTCACTGTTTTCATATGACACGCACCCCTTTCCTAACTTATATCCGCAACCTCCAGATATTGCGAGCCGTATTCGCTTATAAAGTCTTTTCTGCCTTGCAGATTATCCCCTAACAGCAAATCGAACATTTCCTTTGTGCGAATCGCGTCGGTAGGGGTGACTTTGATTAGCCGCCGTGTTTCGGGATTCATGGTAGTCAGCGACATCATGTCGGGTTCGTTCTCGCCGAGCCCTTTCGAGCGTTGGAGAGTGTATTTCTTCCCGTTAAACCCGCCCACAATTCGGGATTTCTCTTTTTCGGTATAAGCGAAGAAGGTTTCTTCTTTTGTATTGATTTCAAATAGCGGAGATTCGGCGATGTACACGTACCCTTCTTGAATCAAACGCGGGGTAAGGCGATAAAGCATGGTCAAAATCAGCGTACGGATTTGGAAACCGTCTACATCCGCGTCGGTACAGATTATAACTTTACTCCACCGCAGATTCTCGAGAGAGAAGCTCGATAAATCCTTTGATTTAGCCTTGACTTCCACCCCGCACCCCAGTACTTTAATTAAATCGGTGATGATTTCGTTTTTGAAAATCTTGTCATATCCGCTTTTGAGACAGTTGAGGATTTTCCCGCGGACGGGGATTACCGCTTGATATTCGGCATCCCGTGCGAGTTTTACCGCCCCCAATGCCGAATCACCCTCCACGATATACAATTCGCGGCGGTCCAGGTCTTTACTGCGGCAATCAACGAATTTCTGTACACGGTTCGCTATATCGATGTTCCCCGCCAGTTTCTTCTTCAGGCTTAAGCGGGTTTTCTCGGCGTTTTCGCGGCTGCGCTTGTTGACTAAGATTTGTTCGGCGATTTTGCCTGCAAGCTCCTTGTTTTCGAGAAAATAAACCTCAAGATTATGTTTCAGCCATTCGCTCATTGCTTCATAAATAAACTTGTTGGAAACGGCTTTCTTGGTCTGGTTCTCGTAACTCGTCTGAGTCGAGAAGTTAGACGAGATGAACACGAGACAGTCTTCCACGTCAACGAAACTGATTTTCCCCTCGCCTTTGTTATATTTGTTAGACTGTTTCAAGTAGGCGTCAATCTGCGAAACGAACGCTTGCCGTAACGCTTTGTCGGGACTTCCTCCGTATTCCAGCCAGGAAGAGTTGTGATAATGCTCAATCACCCTCGTTCCGTTGGAAAATGCAAAAGCACATTTCAACCGGACTTTATAGTCGGGCTTGTCTTCACGGTCACGACCGGTTCTTTCGGCTTCCCATGATTGCGGAGGTGAGAGTGGCTCGTCCCCTAAAATCTCGCTGAGATAATCGTCTATTCCGTTTTTATAGCAGTAGATTTGTTCGTCGAAAACGCCTTCTTCGATTTGGGTTCTGTAAAGAAACTCAATCCCGCCGTTTACTATCGATTGTCTGCGCAGAACATCCCGGAAATAGTCGTCGCCTACATCTATATCGGTGAAGACTTCGCTGTCGGGTCTCCACTTGATTCTCGTGCCGGAATTTCCTTTAGATTTACTTTTAACAAATCCTTTTTCATCGCCGCCCGCTTCAACAAGAGAGATTCCGCCGGTTACATTGAACCCCTTCTCGAACCTGAGTTTGTAGTTCCAGGTTCCGTTATCGGATTCAACTTCCATGTATTCGGCGGCATACTGGGTCGAACACAGTCCCAGACCGTTCAGCCCCAATGCGAACGAATAGTCTCCGCCGTCATTGTTATCGTACTTTCCGCCTGCATAAAGGGTGCAGAAAGCCAGATACCAGTTATACTTGTTTTCGTTCTTGTTAAAATCGATGGGGATTCCCCGCCCGAAATCGGTGATTTCGATTGAACCCTCAAGATATTTCGTTATGATGATTTTTTTTCCGTAGCCTTCACGCGCCTCGTCTATAGAATTCGACAGGATTTCAAAGACCGAGTGTTTGCACCCCTCAATCCCGTCCGAACCGAATATGACGGCGGGGCGTTTTCGGACACGGTCGGGCCCTTTGAGGGATTTCAAACTGTGGTCGCCGTAGTCGTTCTTTGTTTTGGGCATTAATAAAGACCGTACCTTTCCGACATCAACGAATCGTAGAGATTCGCCGTGTCTGACAGCCGATTCCGGGGCTAATTCCCGACCTGCTGTTATTCTTAATCTATTATAGTCAGACGAGATGAACATGAGACAGTCTTCCACGTCAACGAAACTGATTTTCCCCTCGCCTTTGACATTCTACACGAAAAAAAAAGATTTGTCAAGAGAAACAGCGGTCGCACCTTTTTGTTATCTTACTTCAAGAAAATCAAGCAAAATTTCCAATATCCCTTGACAGTCACCCGGTAACGTGATATAATAACCCACATGAGAATAGTAATAGACGGATTCGGCGGGGATAATGCTCCCGACGAAGTCATAAAGGGTGCGGTTGAGGCTGTTCGGGAATACGGTGTCGAGATTATGATTACCGGCGACCATAAAATCTTGAAATCACGGTTCGCAGAGTTAAAGTTACCGCAAACAAATATAGAAATAGTCCACGCTGACGGGATTATTCAAATCGAAGACGAGCCGACCTCAATCAGAACCTCCAAATCGGGGACATCTATGGGGGTGGCTTTTCAGTTGGTGAAAAAAGGCGATGGAGACGCTTTTGTTTCGGCGGGAAGCACGGCGGCGTTAATGGTCGGCGGTACGATGCTAATCGGCAGAATCAAAGGGGTGAAACGTCCGGCACTTTCGCCGATTATGCCGAGCGTTACAGGAAAGTACATCCTGCTTGATGTCGGCGCGAATCTTGAGTGTCGCCCGGAAATGCTGTTGCAATTCGGGATTATGGGAAGCATATATATGCAGAAGGTTATGGGGGTCGGAAACGCACGGGTCGGGCTGTTGAACATCGGTACGGAAGAAGAAAAAGGCCGTGAGTTAGAGCGTGAGTCGTACAAGCTCCTGCGTGATTCCGGTTTGAACTTCGTCGGCAACGTCGAAGCGCGGGAAATCCCGCTCGGTGCGTGTGACGTGGCGATTACCGACGGATTCACGGGGAACATCTACCTCAAGACGGTTGAGGGCATGGGCAAATACATGAAACAATCCCTCAAGGATTTATTCGGGAAGAACGTTTCAACGAAACTCGGCTATTTATTTGCGAAGTCGGGGGTTCGTGATATCGCAAAGCGGACGGATTATCAAGAAGTCGGCGGCTCTCCTCTGTTGGGGACTGCGCGACCGGTGATAAAAGCACACGGTTCGAGTAATGCGAAAGCCTTCAAGAATGCGATTCGTCAAGCGGTGGAATCAGTCCACGCCGATGTAAACGGTGAAATCGAGAAGGCTTTAAAAAAGTAAATTTTTAATTAGATTCAAAAAAGCTATTGCATTTCACGTCTGATTATGCTATACTGTAGTTCGACTGCTCGTGGCCTAATGGATAGGGCACCAGACTCCGACTCTGGCGGTTGTGCGTTCGAGTCGCACCGAGCAGGTTCGCATACCTATTGAACCCCTGTTTCGTAAAGAAGCGGGGGGAATTTTTAACGAATTTTTACCCGGCAAAAATAATCTTGACAAGGTAGGGAAAATATGCTATACTTCATTGTCGAAACAAGAAACTCATCGGAAATCTATGAAAATCTATGAAAATCAATGAAAATCGGAAAGGCATGGCAAAAATAATGTCGAAATCACAAACAAAGCAATCCGGCGGAGGTCTTACCGTCGTTTTCGCTACAATCGCAATTCAACTGACGCTTGGAATAGCGTATCTGTGGAGTATATTCCAACGCGGAATATCGGGGAGTATATTTGAGGGCGATAACGCCGCCGCGGGAATGACCTTCTCGCTGTTACTCGCCACGTTAACGGTAGGGAGCGTTATCGGCGGGAAATTAGCGGCAAAGTTTTCTACCCGACTGGTGGTCTTTATCGGCGGGATTATTCTGTCACTGGGATTTTTTCTGGCGGCATTTGTTACCCCGCAGTATTCGTGGCTTTTATGGGTGACTTACGGATTCATGGGCGGAACAGGTATGGGGTTCACCTATTCAACCACGATTGCCTGCGCACAGAAGTGGTTTCCGCATAAACGCGGACTGGTAACGGGAATCATTGTTTCTGCACTGGGATTCGGCGGGGTCGTGTTCACCCCCGTAATTGAAGGGCTGATTAAGGTTTTCGGCGATGAAGGCACGGGAGAACAGAAAACGTTCATGGTTTTAAGCGGAATTTTCCTTACGGTATGCACAATCGGGTGTTTGTTTTTGAAGAATCCGCCGGAAACAACTTCTGCCGCGGGGGCTTCCGCCGCGAACACTCCGACCAACGATATCGCACCCGGTCAAATGTTGCGTGATGTTCGGTTTTATGTCA
>Ga0099364_10010863_pt1 | contig 12490 bp, 13 predicted proteins | sample TergutTh196P3_FD_73070 | JGI IMG/M metagenome (GOLD analysis project Ga0099364, IMG submission 73070) | Microcerotermes parvus P3 segment gut microbial communities from Pointe-Noire, Republic of the Congo - Th196 P3 | ecosystem: Host-associated > Arthropoda: Insects > Digestive system > Gut ... | reverse complement strand
AGAAGAGCTTGTTCTATCTTTTCGATCATATAGCTCTGTGGTATGCCCTTTTCCCTTTCAATATCCGTTATAGCCGAGAAAAATTCAGCGTTCATTGCCGTGATCCTCCAATATTAACTAGAATATCCGCAGGCGGACACTTGCGATCTCAGATTTTTCAAATCTGCGGCGCTCTCCTGAAATATCCAACTCGACGGCGTTATCTATCCAGCCTTCGAGATTACCAATAAAAACCTTTTGACCGTTTTGCGATTTATACAGTCTCACCTCGGCAAGCCGTCCCTTAAAGCGGTCAAAATCGGAAGGGCGGCGCAACCGTCTCTCCGCGCCTGCGCTTGACACCTCAAAGGTATAGCTTCCGGGGATCATATCCTCACGCTCGTCAAGCAGGGGATCCAAATCACGGCTGACGGCTTCGCAGTGCTCGATCGACACACCTTCCGGATGGTCAATATAGACACGCAAAACCCGGTTGCCGGCTTCTTTGACATACTCGACATCCCACAGTTCACAGCCGTGACCGCAAACAATCGGGTCAGCCAGAGCCGTTACAGCGTCAATGATTTTACTCATAAAACTACTCCGCAGCAAAGATAAAATTACTTCCCGCAACACCGCAAGAAAAAGAGTGGGGAGGTTCCCACTCGGACTGGTTCGCTTCGTCAGCGTACGTATTGTATCACGCCTCCGCCGACAATGCAAGCTTTTTCTTGTATTTTCTGTTGTAATAAAACGGCGTGTTTGATATAATCCAATGACAACAGCACCTCTTTGGGTTATTAATTATCAATTACGGCTAGTCCGGGCAAGGTAGTACAACTATGAAAAAGAAGCCGCCGCAATTATTCCAGCCGCGAATGAGACTTTATTTCATCCTGTTGCTGGTATTTGCAGTCGCGACGTTTTTTATCGGCGAGTACAGCCGCATTCTGGCGGCAATAATGCTGGTTATTTTAATGCTCCTTGTGTTATATTCGCACATAAGTGCAAAAAACCGCACGGCGAAGCTGCTTGATTATCTTGAAACGATTTCGGACGGGATGGACTCGACTGTGCGGGACACACCGCTTCCCGTCGTGATTTACAACTCCGGAACGGGTGAAATACTCTGGTCAAACGATAAGTTCATGTCTATAGCCGATATACGGGTACCGCTGTTTGAAATGCGGATAACCGATGCTGTGTCCGACTATTGCGGGGACTGGCTGCTGGAAGGGAAGAACGAATGTCCCGAACCCGTATCCGTTGGCCAGCGGAAGTACAGGGTATACGGAAGTGTTATGCGCTCCGAGCGCGAGTACATAGCGACGACTTACTGGGTCGATGTAACGGAGTATACGCGTATCAGCGATGAGTACTATGAATCGCGTCCGGTTTTTGCTATTATTGTGCTTGATAACTATGAGGAACTGCTCAAAGGCATGAACGAAAAGGAGAAATCCGTTCTTCTGTCCGATATTGACGAAAAGATAAGGGTTTGGACGGATGACAATGAAGGATATTTGTGTAAGTATGATAGGGACAGATATATTTTTCTGTTTGAGGAACGGAGATTAAATGGCTTTATACAAGATAATTTCACATTGCTCAGTTCTGTCCGAAGCAGCGTCGGCGCCAGGGGAGTGCAGGCAACGCTGAGCATAGGAATGGGCAAGGACGGAAATACGCCGCAGGAAAACTATCGCTTTGCCGGACTTGGCGTTGAGATGGCTTTAAGCCGCGGAGGCGATCAGGCTGTTATCAGGAACAAATATGGATTTGAGTTCTTTGGAGGGCATTCCCCGCAGAATGAAAGCCGGACAAAAGTTAAGTCGAGGATAATGGCAAATGCGTTCGGCGAACTGATCAGCGATGCGTCCATCGTGTTTATTATGGGTCACAGCTCCGCGGATTATGATTCGGTAGGCGCGGCTATTGGGATCGCATGCATCGCGCGGGCAAAGGGCATCAAGGCGCGTATAGTTATTGACATGGAAAATAACTACGCCCATAAACTGATCGATATGTTCTCACTAATGCCGGAATACAGGGGTGTGTTCATTTCGGATCATGACGCAATACTGGAAGCGGACAACAGATGTCTGCTCGTTGTCGTGGATACAAGCAGACCGGATATGGTCGAGTCCGAGACGCTGCTGCTTAGTTGTACGCGCGTCGCCGTGATTGACCATCACCGCCGCGCGGCGGAGTATATCGATAACGCGGTGTTTAATTTCCACGAACCTAAAGCGTCATCTTCCGCCGAACTTGTCACAGAGATGATACAGTATCTGGTAGAGGCAAAAGACGTTTTGCGTGCGGAGGCCGAGGCGCTGCTCGCAGGTATGGTTCTTGACACAAAAGGATTTGTGATAAATACCGGCAGCAGAACGTTTGAAGCTGCTGCATTCCTCAGGCGTGTGGGAGCGGATGCTGCGTCCGTGAAGCTGCTTATACAGACCGATCTCGAAACAGCTATATCTCGCTGCGAGGTCATGCGAAACGCGGGAATATACAAAAGAGGTATTATCATCGCATCGAGCAAAGAATCGCATAGTAGGGTCAGTGTTGCTCAAGCCGCCGACGAGTTACTTAACATTGAAAGCATCACTGCATCATTCGTTGCCGCGCATGACAAGGAAGACGTCTTTGTATCGGGCAGGAGCATGGGCGATATTAATGTTCAGGTCATACTTGAAAAGCTTGGCGGAGGAGGCAGCAGGCTGACAGCGGGCCTCCACCTGCGCAACACCGGCGTCGAACAGGTTTTAACTGACCTGAAAAGGGTAATAGATGAGTATCTGGAAGAAGATGAGCGCAAGGTATGAACCACCGGCCGGATTAGAAATGAGGAGCGACTATGAAAGTTATACTTCAGGAAGATGTTAAGGGGCAGGGTAAGAAGGGGCAATTGGTCGAGGTATCGGACGGATACGCCAGAAACTACCTTCTGCCGCGCAAACTCGCCGTCACCGCGACGACGGAGAACATAGCAACAATGAAGCAGCAGGAAAAGGCCCGGCAAAAGAAAATGGAGTCAGATAAAGCGGCTGCCGCAGAGATCGCGTCAAAGCTCGAAAGTCTGGTTGTCAAGATTCCCGCGCGAGCGGGGGGCGCCGGCAAATTGTTCGGAGCGGTGACCTCAAAGGAAATATCCGAGGCCTTACTTGAACAACACGGCGTTGAGATCGAAAAAAATAAAATAGTTCAAGATGAACATATCAAGACATTTGGCCCATATGAGGTCAAGTGCAAGCTTGGGTTTGAGATCGGCGGCGTGATTCATGTGTTGGTAACTGAGGCGTAAACTGCAAGTAACAAGTGAGTGGGAGAAGGTTTTGGACGATATTCTCAGTAGGCAGATACCGCACAGCACAGAAGCTGAGCAGGCGGTGTTAGGGTCAATACTTATCGACGCGCGATGTGTCACAGACGTTATAGGCGTGCTCAGGGCGGAAGATTTTTACTCAACCGTCAATAGGGATATTTATGAGACGATATTCTCAATGTTCAACTACTCGTTGGCGATAGACCCTGTGACAGTTCTGGATCATATGCGCACAGGCGGAGTATATACAGACAGTTCGCCCGGTTACATACGCGACCTCATGCTCATTACACCCACGGCAGCTAACGTGATGGAGTACGCCGCGATCGTCAGGGATAAATCCCTGCTTCGCGCCATTGCGGACACAGGTGGTGAGATAAGCGCTATGGCCGTCTCCGGTGAAGGAGGCGCTATGAGTATCCTCGAAGCCGCAGAAAAAAAGGTCTACGCTTTGCGTCAGGGCAGGAGCAGGGAAGGACTCGAACCAATATCAAAGGTTCTCGTAGGGGTATATGAGCAGATTTCACACGCAGCAAAGAGCGGCAGCGGGATATCCGGACTTGCGACCGGACTTTACGATCTGGACAGGTCTATTATGGGCCTTAATAACTCCGATCTGATCATTATTGCCTCCCGGCCCGGCATGGGCAAAACGAGTATCGCGCTGAACATTGCATTGCACACAGCTAAGACTTCCGGCAGAACAGTCGCCGTGTTTTCTCTTGAGATGTCGCGAGAGCAGCTCGCTATGAGGCTGTTATCGGCGGAGAGTTTTATAGACGGTAAAAGGCTCCAGACAGGACGGATAAAGAGCGATGAATGGCGTCGTCTGACGGATGCGGCATCTTCAATAAGCTCTGCGGATCTGCTTATCAGCGACGACCCTTTGCTGACAGTCGCGGATATGAGCGCACAATGCCGAAGGCTGTCGAAACTCGGGCTTGTCGTTATTGACTATATCCAACTTATGCAATCAGCCTCCGATCAGCGTGGTCAGCAGTCCGAGAACAGAACGCAGGTCGTGTCCGAGATCAGTCGTATGATGAAGATAATGGCAAAGGAGTTAAATGTGCCTGTAATATGCCTTTCGCAGCTTTCGCGCGGGAATGAAGCGCGGCAAAACAAGCGTCCGCTCTTGTCCGATCTCAGGGATTCCGGCGCTATTGAGCAGGATGCCGACGTCGTGATCGGGCTTTACAGGGACGATTATTATAATAAAGAAACAGAAAGCCCTAATGTTGCGGAATGCATCATATTGAAAAATCGCCGCGGCGAAACAGATACGATAGAACTGCAATGGCTGCCGGAGTACACGACATTTTCTTCGCTTGAGAGACATCATAACGAAGTACCAGGTAATAATTAATTAGTGATATGATAGATAAAATTATCCCTTTTGCGGATGAGTTTGATATGTTCCCGGGGTCGGGGCTTGTGCTTGCCTGTGTGTCCGGCGGTGCCGATTCTATGGCTCTTTTTGAAGTTTTGATGGATATTTCTCAAGACCGGGGTTTCACTGTAGGCGCGGCCCATTACAATCACAGGTTGCGCGGCGATGAGTCAGATAGGGACGAAGCGTTTGTACGGGAGGTGTGCGCAGCCCGAGGTGTACCCTTTTTTTCAGGCGGAGGCGACGTCAAAGAGTACGCCGAGTCGCACGGATTGAGTCTTGAGGAAGCCGCTCGTGACATGCGGTATGGTTTTTTTTATGAAACGGTTAAAAAGACGGGCGCTGTAAAAGCAGCGACGGCCCACACGGCTGACGATAACGCGGAAACGCTTCTAATGAACTTCACTCGCGGAGCGGGCGCTGCCGGGCTATCCGGAATCCCTCCCGTAAGGGATATTATGATCCGTCCTATGCTGCTTGTTTCAAGAGACGAGGTCATTAGCTTCGTTAGCGGCAGAGGCGTTAATTTCGTGGAGGATTCAACAAACGCGCTGGATGTCTTTACCCGCAACAAGATCAGAATGACAGTCATGCCCGTTTTGAAAGGCATAAATCCAAAGTTGAATGAATCAACCTCTGCAACGGCAGCGCTTTTGCGCGCTGATGAGGAGTACTTGTCCGGGATAGCCGACAAGTTCATCTCGGAACGCTGCCTGCCCCTTTCCAGATTTGAAACGGATGTTCAGGAGCTTCTTAACCTGCCGCTTGCGGTTTCGCGACGGGTAATAAGAAAACTGTACGGCGAAAAAAAACTCACTTACGATCATGTGAAGGCAGTGCTGAAGCTCTGTTCAAACGAAAAACCGTCCGCACGCCTTTCGCTGCCCGGAATGACCGTATACAGGGAGTACGGCGCCATCGTTTTTAGGGAAATCGGGGATATACACGGCTTTAAGCCGATATATCCGGAGCCCGGAGAACATTCGATTCCCGAACTGAGCATGAAAATAACTTGCAAAATTCTAACATGCGGTGATACAATTAATAAATCTTTAACCTCTTTTCTCTTCAAAAGTGTTGACATATGTGGTAGAATATCGGTCAGGCCGCGACGCGAGGGCGACACTATCCGGATTTTAGGACGGATAGGCACAAAAACTCTTAAAAAACTGTTTATCGAACACCGTATCCCTGCCCGGAAGAGGACTCTTATTCCGGTGATCGCCGATGAAAAAGGAGTTTTGGCCGTTTACGGACTTGGGATGGGGAGCAGGGCTGTTCCGATGCCGGGCGACCTTGCGCTGCAATTAGAATTCGGAATTCGGAATTCGGAATTCGGAATAGGGGACGAAAGCTTTTGAGGGAAGATATTCAAGATATTTTATTTTCTGAGGATGTAATAAAGGCGCGGGTCAGGGAACTTGGCACTCAAATAACGCAGGATTACTTCGGCAGAACACCGGCGCTTGTTGGCATATTAAAAGGATCTTTCATCTTTCTGGCGGATTTAGTGCGCAGCATTGGCCTTTGCTGTGAAATAAAATTCCTTTCCGCGTCATCTTATGGTTTTTCAACTGTCACGACCGGTAAAGTCAAAATCGGAACTCAGCTTGACTCTGAGTTTTCTGACAAGCATGTGATACTTATCGAAGACATACTCGACAGCGGGGTAACAATGGCGGAGCTGCAAAGGTTCGTTTCCGGATACGGGCCGGCATCACTCAGGGTATGTACGTTACTTGATAAACCGGAGCGGCGTCAAACCGCGATAAGCGCGGATTATATAGGTTTTGAGTGTCCTGATGAGTTCCTTGTCGGATACGGACTCGATTATGCCGAACGCTACAGGAATCTGCCGTTTATAGCTTCTTTAAAGCCCGAGATATATTTATAGAATAAGGAGGTGGTAATCCTTTGAAACCTAAGAACAGGGGTCCGCGTGAGATAGGGTTTTATTTTCTTATACTGGTGATAATTGTATCGGCAATATTCCTGCTGCGTACGCCCGGCGACCAATCTGCGACCCAGATAGAGTACTCGGAGATGCGTCGCCTGTTCGCAGACAATCAGGTGTTGTCGTTTCGAATAAAGGATAACAAGATCACAGCCGAACTCAAGTTGAACTATGGGGATTCAGATAGTCCGCTTGTTACGCATGAGCTGCGCGATCTTATGATCTTCTATATGGACTTCAGCGATAATATAGACCAACTCATGCAGAGGGATTCAAACTTCACTTACGAATACGAAGCCAGCAGAACGATGCCGTGGTGGTTCTCGATGCTCCCGTATGTGATTATCATCGTGGTGTTCTTCTTTGTCTGGAATACGATGATAAACCGCTCCGGAGTTGGCGGAGACAAAGGCGCCATGAGATTCGGCAAAGCCAGGACCCGTATTGCGGGCGAGGACGCAAAAAAAGTAACGTTTGCCGACGTTGCCGGCGCGGAAGAAGAAAAAGAAGAACTCCGCGAGATCGTTGATTTCTTGAAAGGGCCGCAAAAGTATATAGCCATCGGTGCGCGCATCCCAAAGGGCGTCCTTCTTGTAGGACCTCCGGGTACAGGTAAAACACTGATAGCCAAAGCCGTAGCCGGAGAGGCGGGGGTGCAGTTCCTGTCTATATCGGGATCCGATTTTGTAGAGTTATATGTCGGTGTCGGGGCATCCCGCGTTCGCGACTTGTTCGATCAGGCTAAAAAGCTGGCCCCTGCGATCATCTTTATTGACGAGATAGATGCGGTCGGCCGTCAGCGTGGCGCGGGACTTGGCGGCGGCCATGACGAACGCGAGCAGACGCTAAACCAACTTCTCGTTGAAATGGACGGGTTTACCACAAACGAAGGCGTCATCATACTTGCGGCCACAAACAGGTCGGACATACTCGATAACGCGCTTTTAAGACCTGGGAGATTTGACCGTCAGGTTTATGTCGGACTGCCGGATATCAAAGGCCGTGAGGAGATTTTAAAGGTACACTCTCGCGGGAAGGTCCTTGGAGAAGACGTCAACCTTGCCGATATCGCAAAAGGTACAATAGGTTTTACGGGTGCGGATCTGGAAAACCTTTTAAACGAAGCTGCGCTCTTGGCCGCGCGTGAGAACAAGCGATTTATAACTATGGAAGATATAGAAAAGGCCACGCTCAAGGTCATTGCCGGTCCGGAGAAAAAAAGCCGTGTCATGACGGAGAAAAGCCGAAAGATAACGGCATATCACGAGGCGGGACACGCCGTGGCGACACGTTTTCTCAAGAATATCGATCCGGTTCACTATGTCTCGATCATCCCGCGGGGCGCAGCCGGCGGTATGACTGTTTTTCGTCCACAGGAGGATAAGTTGTACTCCTCCAGATCTGAGATGTTCGAGCGTATCGTATCGGGACTTGGCGGGCGTGTTGCCGAGAAACTGTTCTTAGACGATATCTCGACCGGCGCATCAAACGACATACAGCATGCGAGTGCGCTGGCTCGTTCGATGGTCACAAAATACGGAATGAGCGATATAATAGGACCAATCTCATTCGACGACAGCAGCCGCTCGGTATTCATAGGCCGCGATTTCTCTCAAACAAAGAGTTATTCGGAAAAAACGGCGTCAATCATTGATGACGAGGTCAAGCGTATTTTTGATGAGGCGAATGAACTCTGCGCGAGAATACTCACAGAGCACAGTGCGCTTTTGATAGCAACTGCAGAATATCTGCTTGAGCATGAGACAATGGAAGGCGAAGACTTCGCCTATTTCTGCGAAAACGGCGGCAAGATGCCTCCCAAGGGCGCAAAGCCGAAAAAGCCGGATCCCTTTGCCGAAAATGAGTTCCCGGATGTACCCGATTTCGGTAACTTTCCCGAAGTTCCTAATCTCAAAGATTTTCCCGACATGCCTGATTTGTCTGATTACTTCCGTGACAGAGATGAAAAATGACGGATTTAAGAAACTATGGACGGACACCCGTCCGATAGCCGCCCTTGCATTGCTCTTAACGCTTGCCACAGGCCTTATACTGCCTCTCACCGGCTGCCGCGGCGGACGCCCGTTAAACACGGTCAACACACCGGATGATGCTCGCGGCCAGATTATAGGTGCAATGTTCGGATCCCCTTCGGCGCGTCTGGCAAATGAGTTCGGTATTTTGCGACATTTCTTTTCCGGTGATGAGTTGATGGGCGCGCTATTATCAGGGGATATAGACTGCGCTTTTATGGAAAGCACTGCCGCAGCCACAATCGTTTCATATACATCCGGGGTGCGGATACTGGCCGATCCGCTTCTGGAGTACGATCTGCGTTTCGCAGTGGCACGCGAAAACGCCGAACTTTTGGAAGCTGTTAATACCGCGCTTGCGGCTCTTACAGCGAACGGTACGCTCAGAGGTTTACGCGACAAGTACTTTGCCGCCAGAAACTATGCATATGTTCCGCCCGACGTGACTCCCCGGCCCGGCTCACTCACTCTGGCTGTCCCACCCAATGTTTTTCCGTACTCGTATTGGGACGAAAATGGCGATTTCTCCGGTTTTGACATAGAGATCGCGGGTGCGGTATGCGATTTCCTTGGCGTTGAGCTTAATATAATAGAGGAAGACGTTGCAGAACTGGTGACGTCAGTATGGTACGGGAGGGCGGATCTCGCCCTGGGCTGGCTCCCGGGAGACATTCGGGATCAGGTCAGCCTTTCGGACCCCTACGCTTTTTCGTATCATTCCATCATAGTACGCAGATAGAAAGCGGACAAGCCGCAGTGAGTAGTGAATAGTGAATAGTTGCGGTGTCTGCTTTGCAGACGATTCAATCAGCCCTAAAATTGTGACTTTCCAGTACGGATATGAGAATTTAATATGCGCCCGTAGCTCAGTTGGATAGAGTGTCAGACTCCGACTCTGAAGGTCGCGCGTTCAAGTCGCGCCGGGCGTGCCAAACCATAGGCAATTGCGCTATAAACGAACTTTATTGCTTGTTTATAGCGCGACTATTTTTGACGAAAATAATAAGCTGCACACTTGTTTTTTTGACTTATTGGTGGGATAATAAATGTAACTTGGTAAAAGCAAGCAAACAAGGAGCGCGGCATGAAGATAGACGTAATAATTGACAAATTAACGCCATGCTTGGTCGAGGTTTCAACCGGGAGAGAGGTGCAAACGGTCTTTTCAATAGCATCGGACGACGATATTTCCGGATTGACTGATAGCGGTTGGCTTTTTGACTGGACGGCTAATGAGTTAAGAAATACGAATATATATAAACTGCTGGTAAAAGGCGACGATACGATTCAGGGATTGGTTTCAGCCGAAGTTGTACGAGGCGCTGTGTATGTGCATTTAGTTGAGAGTGCGCCGCATAACCGTGGTTCTGAGAAACAATACGAAGGGGTAGGCGGTCACCTGTTTGCGATAGCTATTAAACTATCAATGGTTAATGGCTTTGACGGATATATTTTCTTTGAGGCAAAGAACCTAGAGCTTGTAGAGCATTACTCAGAGATGCTTGGTGCGACAAGAGTTCCAACACGTTTCCATGAATATAGGATGGAAGTCTTGGAGGGAATTGCACATAAAATCATTGAAGAATATACGCTGGAGGGCGATTTGAATGTTGAGTGAGGAGAAAAAACGCGGATGGGACGCACTTGATGAAGCTGCTGAAAGAGCGGGAGGATACTTGGCAACCCCGAAACGTCCGCTGGTGATTGAGTATGATTACCGTGCTATGACAATTTATTGTCTTGAAAAAGGCATCTCAAAAATGGACTTGACTGAAGATGAGCTTAAAGTGTTTGAATATCCTGAACCTTATGTTTATGCATAGTCTGACAAAAACACCATTGCAAAGTGTTGCGAACGCTGTGTGAAGGAGCAAACGAGTTTGTTTACCTTATAAGACATGGGCGACTATTTGGAAAAGAACACAAAAATCTATCAGGGCTTCGGCGTGAATCTTGCTCCGTTATCAGTAGCAGGTATAGACGAGATAAAGACAATAGCAAAGGACGTAAGGCTACAAAACTCGGATATCATACTATCCTCGCCATACACGAGAGCGTTGCAGACCGCAGCGATACTGTCAAGGGAATTGGATGCTGATATTATCGTCGAAACTGATTTGCACGAATGGATGGCAAATAAGAACTACATCTATGACAATGATGAGCGGGCGTTCCAGAATTATAAGGAGTACGTAACGTATTCCGGAATTTATCCACCAGTTTGGAGAAGGATTGGGAAGACTCTGCAAGACTAAGAGAACGAGCAGCTACTGTGCTCAGAAAATATGCACGACATAGTAAATTGATTGTCGCTTGTCATGGAATGCTGATTCAGTCACTTACTGGTGGCAATCTGCCAAAGCACGGCGAAATCATTGAGTATGACTTAGATATTGTGAGTGAACATAAACAAATGGCTTGGGAAGATACCAGATACTTGGCATGTTCGGCAATTCTCAAAAATAGCTAAAGTACGCTCTGACTTAGTACCGCCACAAGACTATCTTGTTTTGCCGCAAGTATCGCCGGCCAATATTGAAAAAAACACAGGTAGATTGTTGCCATGCGGAACTGTTCAAGAAGCTGGAGTTATAAGTGGTAATCACAGAAAGCGAGGCGTAAAAACATGGCTATAAAGCTTACCCAAAAAGAAGCGGATATGCTTATTGAAATGCTTAAAAAGACTGTCGCAAGGGAAATTGAGCTTCCTTCAGGAAAGGGTCGTGTTGAATTTGACGTTACTGGTGACAGGAAAGAGGACGTATTTGTGGTAAATATCTCCCGAAAAGGTATTAATGAAAACAGCGCCTCATATCAAGGCAGAGTGCGTTACGGGAGCGGGGCGATACTAATGAGGCTAGACGTAAACCCTACGCAACCGCATCGCAACCCGGACGGAGAAAAGATTTCAGGAACGCACATACATATCTATACAGAAGAGTACGGTGAGCGTATGGCAGTTCCATTCGATATTGAAAGCAACGATCTTTTTGAGCTATGCTATACGTTCTTTGAACGATTCAACATAATTGAGCCACCAAGTATCACACAGCAACTTTCATTTTCGGAGGTATAGTCAAAATGGATATTCAAAAAATGATAAGCGAATATACCGAGTGGTTGAAGAAGGAGATAACCACAGCAACTTTCGGTGAGTACGTTGAGTTCACAACGCCTTTTTTAGACCGATTCAATGATTATATGCAGATTTATGTCAGGCAAAATGCTGACGGCACGTTAAGCATGACTGATGACGGCTATATCATAGGCAACCTTATTTCTTCGGGCATGTCCTTTAAGAAAGGAACTAACAGGAGGAAAATGCTTGATAGGATAGCAAAGAACTTCAATGTTGCTATTGATGGAGAAGACATAGTTACAACAGCAACTTCTCACAATTTCCCACAAAAGAAACACATGATGCTTCAAGCCATGTTATCTATTGATGACTTGTATGTGGCTTCTCCCAATATTGTAAAAAGTATGTTTCTTGAAGATATTGAAACTTACTTTAACGCCAATGATATTTTCTTCACAAGAGACTTCTCTGTACTCGGGAAAACGGAAACTATTTACACTTACGATTTTCTATTGCAGCGAACAAAAACTAAACCGGAGCGTTTTTGCAGGGGAATAAACAGACTAACCCAAAATATGCGTGACATAGCTCTATTTAACTGGGCCGATACGCAAGAAAAACGTGGGAACTCTGGTGAACTGATTATAATATTCAATGATGACAATTCAGTTTCAGATGATGTCATGCGTGTATTCTATAACTATGGCATCAAAACGGTTCCCTTTAG
>Ga0099364_10010862_pt1 | contig 12491 bp, 8 predicted proteins | sample TergutTh196P3_FD_73070 | JGI IMG/M metagenome (GOLD analysis project Ga0099364, IMG submission 73070) | Microcerotermes parvus P3 segment gut microbial communities from Pointe-Noire, Republic of the Congo - Th196 P3 | ecosystem: Host-associated > Arthropoda: Insects > Digestive system > Gut ... | reverse complement strand
TTCAGGCTGGAATCCTAGCAGTATACAGGATTTTTGCACTATATAAAAAAATTTAGATCGGGGGAATCGGTATGTTCTGTCAAAAATGTGGTACAAAAAACGATGAAACGGCGGTGTTTTGCTCAAAATGTGGTGCCGATTTGAAAAAAGAAGCTGCGGCATCTGTCACTCAGACACAATCTCCGGTAACTGGAATAACGAAAAAGAAGTCGAAGAAAATACCAATAATTCTTGCCGCTGTCATTATTGTAATCGTAGCAATTTATATGATGACAAACTCAAGCGGCGTGGATTATGAAGCTACAGTCAGAACTTTTGCGCCATTACAGGGGGTACCTCATACCTATGGGAATGTTTTGAGCAAGTATATTGTTTCACCACAATGGTCAGTACGTAGAGAAGGAGATACAAGGTATGTTAACATTTCTGGAACAATCAAGGGAACTAACAGTAGGATGGTCGTTACGATCCGAGCGGTTCCCGATCTAAATGATCCCGGCATGGTTATAATTACCCCGGAAAGAGTGACGATGGACGGTATGCTGACTACATCCAGCGATCAAGCTGGAGAAGTTTTAATGGATATGTTTGTCGCATACGACGAAGGATGGGATGATATTTCTCATTTTCTTAATCCATAAATACCATGAAAATTTGTTAAATACCGAAAGACGGCGGCATCTTACTATGTATACCTGATGTCCGTCGTCCATAGATTTTGTATGTTCCGGTATTTTATGGATTCTGTAAGCGATAGAGTTGCTCCATCCTTTATATTATGGAGGTGGGAAGAAATCATGTTTTGTCAAAAGTGTGGAAATAGAGCAGAAGAGGGAGCGGCCTTCTGTCAGAAATGCGGAGCGAAGATAGTACACGCTGATACCGTCTGCCAAACAACGGACGCGACTGTACCTATGGTTGAGCCGAGTGCTACCAACATTGCGGAACCGTCGCCGATAACGTCTTCCGTCCCCGTACAAACTATGGCAAAAAGAAGTATCTCAGCCACTTACGCGAACAATTTCAAGATGTTTGTGGATAATCACGTTAGAACAACCACGAAATTCAGGTCAGCAGATGATCTGTTAAAGAGCAGTAAGCCCTTATTGTTCATCTGGCCTTGTATTGCTATACCCGCGATTTTCGGGCTTATTAATATGGGACCGGTAGGGTTACTGTTATTTGGTGGAATTTTCGGTTATGTTGCGGTGTTTATAGCAAGCGGAATTATCAGAATGCGATACAGCGGTAAGTATAGAGGTGAGTTTATCGGCGACATAAACATCGATGATCTGATCATTTTCTTGGATGAACACTTAAAATACATCCACCCTGATTTTCATGAGTGGGGATACTTGTCGAAGGAGGGTTTAGGTATATTGTCGATATTAAAAAACGCCCTAGAAAACACGTCGCAAGAAGTCCGTATCTGTTCAGAATTCGGATTGAAAAGAAAGAATTTGGTAACACTTTACATCAAACCGAAAACGGTAGACGCAAAACCGGGAGAAAAATCGTACTTGGTTGGCGCGCTAAAAAATGGTTTTACATCAGATGGACGAGCCGCAGGATTTTTAGCGCATGGTACTCTGATAAGAACTGCTCCTATTCTGCAAGCCGCAATGGAGTATTATCTCAAATCGAAACGAGGAGCAGAATAATGTTCTGTTCAAAGTGTGGAAGCAAAGCCTTAGAAGGATCGGTGTTCTGTCAGAAATGCGGTGTTAAGTTAACTATTAACGAATCCGAACAATCAACTATTGCCGAGTCAAATTCCTCCGACAAACATAAACCTATTGAATCGACACCGCAAAAAGAGCCGGCCGATAATGCACGATCTACACCTGCGGTGCCAGTGTCGGCTTCCACACAGCATAAAGCGGAAAAAAATGAAAACTTAACTTCGCTGCTTGGAAAAAACATTAGTTTAGATTCTGTTATCATGCAGGGTTCGATTATTTATGACTTAAAGTTACTGGCTTTCCAAAAATGGCAGGCATTCCGAAAATTGCACACTTTTCAAAAGGTACTTATAGTACCAATTGCAATCATAATAATATACTTTATCTTACTGACTATTTACATTATTTTATCAGCAGGTAACGGGATTCTTGCCCTGATTCTCGCGCTGGTAGGATATCCAGCCTATCAGCTTTTTTTGGCAAAACATATCACGAAATACGAGTACGAAAAGGAATCGAAGATTTTAATGGTACCGGCGGGAATGACTCACGAAACAATATTTGCGGCATTGAATGGTAGATTGAATTATCCGGGTTTTAAGGGTGTTCGATACGGTCAAACTGGTGAATGTGTGATAGAAGGACAATACTCAGATTATTCTGTGCAATTCGATGAAAAGAATTTGCCGACTTTAAATTGTAAGGTGAATATGGATTCTAAAGAAGCTCGCGTAATTATGCTGGAAGCGATTGCAATCCGTCATTATATAAACAAGTTTTTCAATCCCACTTTGACATATGACGCAGCGGTATATTATAAAAAGCTAAAATTATCGGATAAGCGGCGAAAATCGGTGGCACTGGTTGTTTCTGTTTGCGCCACAATTGTCGTAATAATTTTTTCTGTTGAATATGCTGCACCGGGTGCAATAACCGGTATTATCAGTCAAATAACGACTCCCGGTGCAGAAGTCCGCAGCGCTTATCTGTCGCAATACAGCAATACCATTACAATTGAGCGTGCCTTTGAAAATTTTTTCGGCAACAGAAAATGGAGTACATATAATGCAGAAGGAAACGAATACGTGGTATTTAATGGCACATGTGAAATAGGTGGAGAAAAAGCTAACGTAAAAATTACGTTCAGGATTTTCGGAGAGCAATTTAGAACAGACAATTTGGAGATAAATGGTCAGCTTCAAAACAACTTTATGTTATTTTCATTATTAACGGCGGTCTATGGGGATATTTAGTAAAATTAACAAGTTTGTACTGTACAGGAAGAAAAAAAGTAATCCGAAAGGACTGAATGAAAATGAAAAAACTGTGTCTGTCTTTGATGGTAGTTACAATGATCTTATTTGCATCCTGGTTCACTGTGCAAGCAGAGGCGGTTGATCTTTCACAGACGTATACGAATGAGGCGGAGGGATTTTCCCTTAAATTCCCGAGTGATTGGAGTCTAATGGAAGCTAAAGATATTCCCGAGTTGAGAGAAGCAGGGGGCTTAGTAATGATTGCTACCCAAGATAGATCTGGTTTCTTTGTCAATCTGACTGTAGCTAAAGGCGTCGATGATGGGTATTCTCATCTAACGAGAAACGAATATCTTGAACTACTAGAGCCAGATTACGATTCAATTTTTATTGTTGACGTAGCGGATGTGTCAATCAGTGAGGTTCGCGGTAGATACTTTGAAGCTGGTGTTGTACTTGAGGGGCACAATTTTGCGTTGAGACAGTATATGTATGTCATCGATAACGATTTGTACGTAATAACGTGTTATTCTTCGCTGGCCGAATATGACATATATGCTCTGATCTTTGATGCCATAATGGACAACTATACCGTTACTAATGCTTCTACCAGTCAAACAAATGCGCAAGCTGGAACGCGATCGCAAAGCCCGGATTATGATCTTTCAAGGACTTACACGAACGCAACGGAAGGATTTTCTTTCAATTTTCCGGGTATATGGGAAATAGGTAATCTATCAGAGGAAGAGGTGTATTTTATCCCGGAGGCGAATGTGGGATTAACATTGATTACATATCTTTTGTCGCCTACAACAAGCGGGGCGATGGCACCGGTGATGAACATTCGTAAAGCACCGGTAACTCAAGAGGTAATTGATACTATATTCTCGTCTACGCTTGCTAATATAATGCCTGAAGGCAATATGATGGCTACTAATATTGAAGACCTTACCATAGATGGCTTCCCCTCACGAAAGGTCACTTTTAGCGCCAAAGTAAACGAAGAAACCGAGTTCATTGTTGTAAGATATGTCTACTTTATTGGTTCCAGTCAATATCGTGTTGAATTCCTTTCATCACCTACGTCCATGGAATTTATGGAAACTGTAATTAACGACGTAATGGATAGCTACGCTATCACTAGAACGGCTTCATCAAGCAATGATAACGCATCACCTGTAATCCCTCCCCAAGTGGTCAACTTATTTGATGAAGATTTTTTTCAATTATGTGCATCGGGAACAGCGCAAGAAGTCGAAACAGCTATCAACGAAGGAGCGGATGTCAACGCTCGGGATGAATACGGAGAAACACCTTTGATGTCGGCTGCTCGTTCAAACCGCAACCCGGAAGTCATTTCTATTTTACTCCAAAATGGCGCAGATGCTTCAATAAGAGATAATGAAGGAATAACTGCGGTCGATTATGCCGCTGTAAATGCACGTTTAAGAAATACAGATGCGTATCAACAATTGGTTGCTGCAAGTAATGCCGCTATAAACGAAGGTATCTCACCCAACCAAACCTCTTCTAATGAAGCTGACGTATTGCAGATATATATTGACTATGTTAATGAAGTTAGAAAAAATGAGGATTGGTCGGATGAATATGGGGAAATGTCATTGATTTATATTGACGATGACGATATTCCTGAATTGGTTATTGATTGGGCTTCCACCGCAGGCGGAGCCCAAGTATGCACTATTTCAAACGGTAAATTGGTATATACTTACGTAGAGACTGGCGGAGTGTCTTACATCGAACGTCAGAATATATTCGTTAGCAGCGGTGGGCGAATGGGTCACTACTACGAAACTGTGTATACAATACAAAATGGAGAATTTACAGTATTGCATAGGGGCGAACATGGAGAAGAAGAAACTGATGACGAAGAAATGCCGTTTTATTTTTATTGGCATTGGGATGGTGAAGAAGTTACACATTCGAAATACTCGGAGAATTTAAAATCAGCGTTTGACCGTTCAAAAGCCATCAATTCCAGCGATAATGCTTTTAGTGCCGCTGATATGCTTCAAAAAATCAATGAGCTATTACGCTCAAATTCATCTCAATCTACTCGTTCGGATGCCCCGTCCATGAGTGATGAAGATTTTATCAATTTCTGCGAATCAGCAACTTTACAAGAAATAGAAGAGGCAATCAAAAATGGGGCGAATGTAAATGCGAGGTCGATGAATACGTTAGGCGTTAGTAGAGCCACAAGAGACACGCCTTTGATGCGTGCTGCCCGGAGAAACAGTAATCCAGAAGTTATTTCCATTTTGGTAAAAAATGGGGCGGACGTGAACGCAAGAAACGTAAATGGAGATACACCTTTGATGTGGGCGTTATCTGCTCATTTTGATTTCGGTTGTAATCCAGAAATGATTGCTGTTTTGCTTGAAAATGGTGCGGATCCTTCAATAAAGAATAATAATGGAATGACGGCCATTGATTATGCCTCTGAATTTTTAATGAATACAGAAGTTTACGAAATCGTACTTGCGGCGAGTAACGCTGCAATAACGGAGACAAATAATTCTGCTTTAGATACTTCTGAACAAGTCATGGAACCTACTGCTATGAGTGATGAAGATTTTTTTGCATTATGTCGATCTGGAACAGCGCAAGAGATTGAAGCTGTAATCAAAAGTGGAGTGGAACCAAACACTAGACTAGAAGATGGAACGACAGCTTTGATACGAGCTGCTTCCAGCAACCCTAACCCCGAGGTTATTTCTTTTTTACTCGAAAATGGCGCTGATGTAAATGCTCGTAATAATTTTGGATGGACAGCTTTGATGACTGCTGCGAGAAACAACCGCAATCCAGAGGTCGTTTCCATTTTATTAAGAAATGGTGCCGATGCATCCATTAGTAACGATAATGAAATGACGGCCGTTGATTATGCCTCCGAAAATGAAAGTCTAAGAAATTCGAGTGTCTATCAACAATTAGTTGCCGCAAGTAACATTTACAATGAACCGATTCAAGCTAAGGATCAAGGAAAAATAAACATAGAAAAGGTTGATTGGTTAGTATCCAATGGTCATGTTCCTCAATACGTACAAGAAGCAGGAAGTTTCCATTATAACCCCAACTATTTTAAGGTCATAATAATAGGAAACAATGTGCGCTTACGTTCACAACCTAATATGGAAGCAAGAATTATAGACAACGTAACCAATGGAGAGATTTTAACCTATCATGGCGAATGGACTCACCCTCAAGGAGAAAAATGGTTGATAGCAGGGTATGACACAGCCGCTACTGAAACCTTTGTATGGATTCATAGCGATTTTTCCGAACTTTTAACTCAAGAACAGTATGCAGAAAGAGAAAAGATTTCAGAGATTACCGCTGAACGAGTAACTCCGACCGAAAGTTATGATATAGAGAAAATAGTAGGTTGGATAGGCAGTGATCTGAACTCTGTGTATAGAGAGATTGGTACTCCGAATAGTGAAGATTCTCTCGAATCTATGACCCTTGCCTTCTATGACGGCATGGTTATCTTTCACGATTCTGGATCGAGGCCGCCCGGGGTTTATTCTATTGACGGCAAAGACCTTAGCCTGTTTACAAAGGATGGGGTTACACTAGATAATAAAACCCGAGCAGAGTTAATTCAAATCTTTGGTACCCCCGTCGAGGAAGAATTTTCGGAATATCATAATATTCACGTTATTGTCTTCAAAATCAATGAGTATATTGGTTTAGCTTTTCACATGTTTGATCCTAACGATACAGCACACGAGCTACTTCTAAGTACGGGTTGGGATTTTTCCGATTCTGATGCTTCATATGCAGATACGCAATGGGAGTCAGTGCCCCAAACCTCTGCCGATTTTGACCTGATGTCCGCCAGAGTAACTGGAAATAACGTGAATGTTCGCAGCGCACCAAATACACAAGGCCGGGTTTTGTTTCAGATAACGAATCCTGATGATGAATTTTTGGTAATCTACAAAAACCCAACTAGAGACAGTTCCGGTGAGAATTGGTATAGAATAATATTCCGTTGGGGTGCGGAATTCGGGGAGTTTATCGGTGTTGATGGCGAAGCGTATATTATCAGCAGATTTCTGGCAATTGAGCCTCTTTCTGCTCAATTAATAGAAGAATACGGACTTGATTATTATTGGGATGAAATTAAAAAAGATATACTAAATCCCCAACAAACCCAACAATATCAACTTTCGGCGGCACAGAGCGTAAGACCATCTGGAGTGTACGCAGACTTTTTAAAATTGAACGTCCTGCATTTTAGAGGGGACATTTTAGAGGCATACCAGGTTGGTATGCCGGTTGGCCGGTGGAGTGTTAAGGTGGAGGGGAATGTTTTAGTCCTAACCCCAATGATGGATAACGTCAGAGAAGGTAGATGGCAGTTTCGAAATGAAGGTGAGGTTCTTCATACTCAGATAGATACTCCTAACCCAGGGATTTGGTATCGGCAAGTACCCGGTACTACGCAAACTATTATTGGATACATCTGACAAACAAGAAAGTATATCAAATACAAGAGGTAAGAAGAATGTTGAAAATTATCGGTATTCTACAAATTGTTGTAGGGGCTATCGGAATTTGGATGGGAGGCATGATGTTCGGCGACATTGGGATCGCTGCCATTATAGGCGCAGTCACGGCAATTCTGAGTGGCATTGGTTTTCTGAAATGCGACGGTATGTTGAAAAATAAATAAACCGAAAAAAACTAACTCGAAAGGGTTGGTTTTTCTTTCGAATTTAATCGTATCTCAATATTGCTGAAAAAACAGGGGGGCGGTTCATTCCGCGCCCTTTCTTGTTGTGCGCCCGGCATTGGCGATAACTCGGTGGTGTACTACAGGCTACTTTCCTTGTTTCTCACGATATATCGCCCCACTTCGATTATATATTCTGAAAGTATATAAAACGCTTCCTTATCAGGGGGCTACGTTTTCTGTGTTGGGGAAGGAGGGAAGAAATCAATACGCCTATTAACACTCGTTAGTATCGGCAAATTAAAGAGGAGGTAGAGAAGGTGCGCATCAAAAAGATAAGACTCAAAAAGATTAGAAAAATACCGGTGGGAAAGATTTTGGCGATAATGACCTACGGGGCGACGTTGGTAACGTCGCACTGTGTCGGGAAACTAATCGCCGCCAGCCCTGTATGCACGCCGGCAAAAATGGTCGCCGGCCTTTTCAGCGGCCTGGCAATAGGCATCGGCGGCGCGCAGACCGCTGAGGCCCTCTGGGATACTTCCGAACTCGACATCAAGCTGGGCAGCCGGAAGCGTGACTCGGAGGAGTGCTTATGCCAGAAGCCCGCCGAAGCAGGCGAGAACAATCAGGAAGTCCTCAACGGGCAGGAAGAAATCGACTTATACAATGGCGTCTCGGAAGGGGATATTAACACCGTGATGGTGTAACGGAAAAGCGGGGGGCGTGCAGATGTCACGCCCTTTCTTTTTATCCTGAATTTCCCTGTAATCAAATCGTATGGCGCCTTTCTCCTAGTATATATTCTATCTTTGACGCGCATCGTGGGAGAGTGAGAACCGAAACATCGGTCTCGGCCACGAAAAAATAATTGGAGAGGAGGGATTGACATGTTTAATATAAAAACGATTGAAATGGTGTTAAAAGCAATATCATCAGTCATAAACGCGGTTTCGTCTATTCTAAAATTCCTCAGCATTGTCCAAAAGATCGTTCCCGCGAAAGCATAGTTACTTCACTTACTTATAGTAGAAATCTCATGGCGGTTTAACATAGGGCTTCCCTTTTCGGGAAGCCCTAATTCTAGCGACAAAATCAAGGAAGGTCAAGACAAATTCCGCACAAAATATCAACACCGAAGACAGCGACATACTCGACAAACACGGCAAAATCGATAAAGCGAGGTGCAGAAAAATGCCAATCGTAATAGCGTCAACTGAGAATATGCCCCACGATGAATGGCTTGACCGGCGAAAGAAAGGTATCGGAGGCTCCGACGCTTCCGTGGTCTGTGGTGTCAATCCCTGGAAATCGCCCGTAGAGCTTTGGATGGAGAAAACCGGACAGATACCACCCCAGGAAGCCGGTGAAGCCGCTTACTGGGGTACGCAACTGGAATCTCTTGTGAGAAAGGAATTTACAAAGCGAACCGGTATCGAGGTAATCGAAGTCAATCAACTCCTGCAAAGCGCCGAATATCCGTTCATGCTGGCAAATCTGGACGGCATCTGCCAACATCCAAAATACGGCACGTGCGTCTTTGAAGCCAAGACTTCCAGCGCGTACAGAGAATCCGAATGGAACGACACCATACCGTATGAGTACCAATTGCAACTCCAGCACTATCTTTCAGTCACCGGCTACATGGGAGCGTATGTCGCCGTCCTAATCGGCGGCAATACATTCAAATGGACATTCGTTGAACGTGACGAGGAATTAATCTCCACCATCATCAATCGAGAAACCGACTTCTGGGAACATGTCCAATCCGATATTCCCCCTCCGCTGGACGGTTCGGAAGCATCGGCCAAATTCCTCAAACAGCGATACCCCAACTGCAAGGCCCATCACAAAACAAAGCTGCCGGATGATGCCGTTGCCCTGATTAAACAGTACGACGCCGCCAGTGAACAGCTCGAACTGGTTACGGAGCAGAAGCAGAAGGCTGAGAACCTGCTGAAAGAGATGCTGGGAGAAAATGAGATGGGGATTGCCGGAGATCGAATTGTAACCTGGAAAAACGTATCACAGGAACGGTTGGATTCCAAAACATTCAAAACCGAACACCCGGAGCTTCATAAAAAATACTCCAACCAGACCTCATACCGCCGCTTCACAGTAAAGAAAGCAGCCTGAACAGGAGGAACCGTATGGACAATTATGAATGGAGGAAGTGGATAAGTGACAAGCTCAAAACTGATGAAGATGAGTTACTACGACCTGAAGGCCGAGGTTCATCTGGAAACTTACGCGGATACCCTGGTCATCGAAAAAGAGGGGAATACATCGTGTATAGCCGCAATACGCTTCGGCGGATACCCCGAAAGCGTCAAAGGCATGAGCGAAGCGATATATGGGGGCGGATCCGTCAGTATTGAGATTGACGGGAATCCTTATCCCTTCTACACCCGCGTCAAGCAGTACCGGAAGGAACTTTCCCACGATGGTATCTATGCCGAATCCACACTTATGATTCTGGATGAAGAACAGCTCACGGATCAAGACGAAAGCGAAGAAGAAAACACTCACAAACATAACGGTTCCCGCAGATGCTACCTGTTCTGTGAGCAGGGCGACAGCGACCGGCTCTTCGAGGAGTTGGACAAGAAAACCTCTGTCCCTTTGATACCGGAGTTCAAGGATTATGTTCTGAGCGAGTTTGAGAAGCGCGGCATCCTGAAGCGGTTGGAGGTAATCTCATCCAGAGAGAAGTTTGACGTATGGGCGCTCAATCTATCGGAGGGCGAGAAAAATATAATCGCCGCCGTCAACGACGGTTTGAAATCCGGAGCTATAGCAATACCTGGCTCTTCCGGAAAAGCCGCCAAAGAATTCCCCGTTATCAACTCCGTCACGAAATACCTCAATACCTTCGGCGTAATGATAGCGGAGCGAATAAAAAATCAGTTCAATCCCTTGTTCGACCCCGCGACGGAAGCATTGTCTCCCGAGATACTGGCGGTGAACGGCAATATCAAGCGAAACGCCGGGTATAACCTCTACGACGCCCAGCTTGCTGTGGCCGAAGCTCATAAGCGGTGCCTGGAGAGGAAGAAAGCGACCCTGTGTATCTCGGAGTGCGGTTCAGGAAAAACGAAAATAGGGATTACCGCGCTCCATGCGTACCAGCAGCGGAAAAATCCCGATACTCAGACCAAACACTTTAACGTGGTTGTATGTCCATCCCACATGACAAAGAAGTGGGTGCGGGAAATTGAGGAATCCCTGCCTGACACCTTCGCCTCCGTCGTTACGAGCATCAAAGAGTTCAACGAGGTTTACGAAGCGTATCAGCAGGACAACAAAACCTGCTATGTCATAATGTCGAAGGAAAAAGCCCGCGACGGTTACATGAAGCGTCCCTGCGTCCTATGGAATGAGCGGAGAAAAGCGTTTATATGCCCGACCTGCAACGGAACGCAGATGATGAATCTAATTGACTGCGGCTCCAAGTACAGGGTAAAAGCAGACCAGTTCTTCTTCAAACGCGAGAACAGGCAGAACCATAAATGCGAGCATTGCGGCTCTCTGCTATGGACAGCTCTGACACCGGAACAGCAATCCGAATGGGTAAAGGTATCGGACTTCGGTTTCGTTCACCGTAAATTTACCAATCAGTATCTCAAGGCTGTTCTGAAGAAATCGGCGCTTTATGACGCGATACAAAACATCGCGGACAATCCTGACGGCTGCTTCACCAATACGGGAGCTTGCAGGCGGTTTCCGTTGTCCACTTACATCAAGCGAAAGATGAAGGGAAAGATTGACGGCCTCATCATCGACGAGCTGCATAATTACAATAACAACAGCGGCCAAGGTGACGCTATGGGAGAATTGTTCCAGGCGGCCAAAAAGGTTGTCGGTATGACAGCCACTCTCATCAACGGCTACTCGTCAGGAATATTCCACCTGCTGTACAGAATCTCGCCTGACCTGATGCTGAAAGACGGTAAACACTACGACAAATCAATCAATTTCAACAATGAGTACGGAGTAACCGAGTGCGTCTATGAGATAGCCGCCCCGGATTATAACTCCAACCGCCGTACAGCAAAAAAGAAGATACGCGAACGGCAGTTGCCGGGTGTTTCGCCGTTGGTCTACAGCCGGTTCCTTATGGACAGCGCGGCCTTCCTCTCCCTCAATGACATGGGTAAAGACCTCCCGGAATACGAGGAAATCCCCGTACAGTTGCACATGAACGAAGAAGTAGCCAAGGAATACCGCAACATTGAGGGGAAATTCAGGGACATACTCCGCTCGCAGAGGGACATAGCCAAAAAGGTGCTGTCGGCATATCTTGGTCTGCTGACCGTTTATCCCGACCAGCCATACGATCTGAAACCCGTCCTACATCCAATCACAGGCGACGATCTTGTCGTGCCTAAAGATACCTCGTCCTTCGACGAATTGCATGAGAAAGACTATAACCTGCTTGATGTGGTCAGGCGCAAAACGGAAGAAGGAGGGCGCGTACTCGTATATACGAGTTGGACGCGAATCGATACTCAGGAGAAACTGTCTAAGCTGCTCGCTGATAATGGTTATCGGGTTGCAGTTCTAAAGGCCGGCGTTCCGCCTAACAAACGCGAGGAGTGGGTTGCGAAACAGGTTAATGACGGAGTTCAGGTGTTAATCACCAATCCGAGCCTGGTTGAAACCGGACTGGACTTGAACGATTTCACCACTCTGTACTATTACAATATCGCCTATAACCTATTTACCCTGCGTCAATCCTCCCGGCGCTCATGGCGAATAAATCAAAAAGCGCCGAGGATAGAAGTCTACTTCAATTACTACGAAGGGACAATGCAGCACAGAGCTATCCGGTTAATGGCGTCCAAGCTG
>Ga0099364_10010861_pt1 | contig 12493 bp, 11 predicted proteins | sample TergutTh196P3_FD_73070 | JGI IMG/M metagenome (GOLD analysis project Ga0099364, IMG submission 73070) | Microcerotermes parvus P3 segment gut microbial communities from Pointe-Noire, Republic of the Congo - Th196 P3 | ecosystem: Host-associated > Arthropoda: Insects > Digestive system > Gut ... | reverse complement strand
GGCATACCTACGGCATGCAAAGAATGAGAAACATGCATATTCTACCGAGCGAGGCATACCTACGGCATGCAAAGAATGAGAAACATGCATATTCTACCGAGCGAGGCATACCTACGGCATGCTCAGGACATCGCCGAAAAGGGTTCCACCGAATAATCTTGAAAATCAACCGGTTGATGTGTTAATGAGGTGTAAGAGGCTTGAGACGGCTTCTTCGGCGGGGATGTTTTTCTGGACGCATGTTTTGCCTTTGTAGAGGTTGATGCGTCCGGGTCCGGCGCCGATATAGCCGTAGTCGGCATCGGCCATCTCGCCCAAGCCGTTGACGATACAGCCCATAACGGCTATTTTTAAACCTTTCAGGTGGGCGGTGGCGGCTTTGACCTGTGCGACGGTCGATTGTAAATCGAACAGTGTGCGTCCGCATCCAGGGCATGAGATGTATTCCGTTTTGCTTATTCGCATCCGCGTCGCCTGTAAAATACCGAACATACACGTGTCGAGCATTTGTGGCTTGTTTGGGGGATTTTCGGATGGTTTTTGGGGATTGCAAATGAGAAGCCCGTCGCCGAAACCGTCTATCAGTAATGCGCCAAAGTCGGCGGCGGCCTTGATTTGAATAGATTCCATGTCGGTATCTGCGTAGGTGTTACACAAAATGACGGGCACGTCGCATGATGCTTGGAATAAACGGAAGAAGAAAGCTCTCATCTCGCCAATATAATTGATATGAGAACTGTTGGCGATGACAATGAGGTTTTTATTTGTTTTCAGAATATGCAGGATGTCGTCGGTTAAATCGCTTAATGTAAGCGATATAAACTTGACTTTAGAGCTGCTTTTTTGGAGTTCTTTTGTTTCTGAAACAGTAAAACAGGGGTAGACGTCCGGTTGTGGTTTCCACAATTTGGCTTCCACTATATATTTTCCATGAAATGGCACAGCAAAAAATCCTTCTGAAATAGCTTCGGGGGTTGTGAAAATCCAATCGGGGCAAAGGTCTCCGTTCAGAAGTCGGTTGCCGTTTCTTCTGTCGGAAATAACGACCGGTTGGCTCTCACCGCCTATTCTGCAGACGGTTCTGCTTTTTCGTCTGACCGGATAGACCGGGTCGAACCATTCCCCAAGGCGATTCAAAATCCTTGGATGGTCGCTTCGGGCTGTGATGTAATCGACTAATTTTCGTGCGACAGGCAATTCTGCTTCAGGGGCTTCGCTTAGCGAAACGCGAATTGTATCGCCATAACCGTCAGCCAACAGAGTACCGATACCTGCTGCGCTTTTGATGCGACCGTCTTCGCCTTCGCCTGCTTCCGTTACGCCGAGATGCAGCGGATAATGTATCCCTTCTGCTTCCATCTTTCGCGCTAACAGGCGTACGGTACGTATCATTACGCTCGTATTGGAAGATTTAACGGATACTGTGACATGACGGAATTTTTCTTCGGCGCAAATACGCAAAAACTCCATACACGATTCCACCATTCCTTCGGGCGTATCGCCATAACGGCTCATGATCCGTTCCGACAGCGAGCCGTGATTGACCCCTATCCGTATAGCGGTATGATGTTCGCGACATAATTTCAGGAAAGGCACAAAGCGGTCTTGAATGGTTTGGAGTTCATTGTTATATGCCTCATCGGTATAAAAGTTTGTTTCAACTTGACGCACTTTATTTATGGGCACTTCTAAAAACTTATTTTTCCTCGTCATTGCGAGCGTAGCGAAGCAATCCAGAACGCCTGTATCTCTGGATTGCTTCGGGCTATCACCCTCGCAATGACGATTATATTGGGTTTTTAGAAGTCCCCTTATATAGTTACCCGGATTGATGCGTACTTTTTCTACGGATAGAGCCGTTATGTCGGCTAAAGCAGGGTTGAAATGAACGTCGGCTACAAGTGGCGCAACATAACCTTTTTCACGGAGCGCTTGGCGTATGAAACGCAGATTGCGCGCTTCCCGTTCATTACGGACTGCAAAACGAACAAAATCAGCGCCTGCATCAATAATATGAATGGCCTGACTTACAGCCGCTTCCGTATCCATCGTCGAAACGGTAGCCATCGACTGCAGCCGAATCGGATATGTGCATCCTGTCGGCGTGTTTCCAATGTCGATATCGAGCGCTAACCGACGATGATAGTTGAAAAAATCCATTAGTTCGTTTTAAATGCGAAGGAAACATTTTTCAAGTCATCATTGGCTTTTACAATTTTGCTTTTGAGGCTTTCCTTATAATCGGCTAATTTTTTCAGCAAACCCGGCTCACCCGTTGCTAAAATCTGCATAGCCAGAATCGCGCTATTAAGCGAAGCATTGATCCCGACCGTTGCGACAGGTATTCCGGGAGGCATCTGGACGATTGACAGGAGCGCATCCATACCGTCTAACGAAGCGCTAATCGGCACGCCAATGACGGGAACAGGGGTCATCGAAGCAATGACGCCGCAGAGATGCGCCGCCATCCCGGCAGCTGCAATTATTACTTTAATGCCGCGTTTATCAGCGTCTTTGGCAAACTGTTCGACCGCTTCCGGCGTCCTGTGAGCTGATAATGCGTGCATCTCAAACGGTATTTCCATTTCGTTGAGAAATGCGGCAGCCTTTTCCATCACCGGAAGGTCGGATGTGCTGCCCATGATAATACTTACAATTGAATTCATTTTTTTATATTTTTTTGCGTAAACGGGCTACGGGGATATTGAGCTGTTCGCGGTATTTAGCCACTGTACGGCGCGCGATAATCAGCCCTTTTGCTTTCAAAATAGCTGTCAGTTCCTCGTCGTTGACCGGTTTCTTTTTATTTTCTCCGTCGATTTCTACTTTTATCATTTCTTTGATTTGCCGGGTGGAGATGGTTTCGCCGCTTTCGGTTTGCGTCGATTCGGAGAAGAAGAATTTCAGCGCATAGACGCCGAAATTTGTTTGTACATATTTACTGTTACTCACACGGGAAATGGTAGAGATGTCGTACCCTGTTTTTTCGGCTACATCTTTCAGAATCATCGGACGCAATTTGCTTTCCTCACCGGTTATGAAAAAATCACTTTGCATCCGGATGATAGCTTCCATGGTGCGGTTGAGCGTTTCCTGCCGTTGGCGCACGGCATCGATAAATCCCTGTGCGGCATCTATTTTTTGTTTGACGAACAAGACCGCATCGCGCATATCGGACGTCTGATTGGCTTTGTTTCCGGCGTAATCTCTCAACATTTCGGCATATTGCCGGTTAATCCTAAGGTCGGGAATACCCCGGTCGTTCAGGGAAAAGGAGACCATATCGTTATGCGTATCGACAAAAAAATCGGGGGTAATCCGGTTCATAAGCGTGGTCATCGAATCATCCCAGTTACTGCCCGGTTTCGGATTCAGGGACGTTATTTCTTGTATGACCGCTTTTAACTCCCCATCATCCATATCGAATGATTTCAGGATTTTGTCGTAATGTTTATGGGAAAATTCGTCGAAGAAAGAAGTCAGAATCTTGATAGCCAACTTTACTTCTTTGGTCTTTTTACGTTTATTGAGCTGTAAAATAAGACATTCCTGCAGGTTTCGCGCGCCGATGCCGGGGGGGTCAAAGTCTTGGATCAGTTTCAAGAGTTCGGCTAACTTTTTTTCGCTGACGTTTTCGCCCGTTTGAAAAGCGATGTCGTCAGCAATGGCGGTTAGCTCACGTCGCAGATACCCGTCATTATCCAAGTTTCCGATGATATAATCGCCGATTTTCTCATCCTCTTCGGAAAGCTCGTTCAAATGTAGCTGTTGGAGCAGATAGTCGGAGAGCGACTGTTCGTTGTTAAACAGGTCATGCCCTTTGCGTTCTTCCCGATTGCTGATCTCTGCCAATTTATAGTCGGGGATGTCGTCTTCGCAAAAATAATCGTCGAGCGTAATATCTTTGTTAGTTCCCTGATTATCAGAATTATCATCTTCATCGCCGAATGTTTCATCCTGCTCTTCCGAGTATTCTATGCCTTCTTCAAGCGCGGGATTCTCATCGAGTTCGTGTTTGATACGCTCCTCTATTTCCAGCGCAGGAAGCTCCAACATGCGGACGATTTGAATTTGCTGAGGCGAGAGCCTTTGCATTTGCTTCTGTTGTTGTTGCTGTTTGATTGCCATCACTTAGTATCTTTGTGGCGCAAAGGTAATCATTTTTCATTGAAAACACCAAAAAAATTTGCATGGTAATAAACATCCGCTTATCTTTGCGCGGTTATTAGCGAGAAAATACATTATAGAGCGTATGCGGCAGTATAAAGAAGAAGAGGTAGTAAAGCTCCTGAGCGATCCCAAAACTCAGCGGGAAGGTTTTACGCAAGTTGTTACTGCATACGGAGATAAGCTCTACTGGCAGATACGTAAGATGATTCTCAGTCATGAAGATGCCAACGACATCTTACAAAATACGTTCTTAAAGGCATGGATGAATATCGACAATTTCCGCGGCGAGTCGAAGGTATCCACCTGGATGTATAAAATAGCGGTGAACGAGTGTATAACTTTTTTGAACAAGCAGCGCGCCATCAATAATGTCCCGTTGGACGACGTGGATGTCTATCTTTTGCAGACGTTGAAAGCCGACGAGTATTTTGATGGGGATGCCATTGATGCCAAGCTGCAAGAAGCGATTCTGATGTTGCCCGAAAAGCAACGGCTTGTTTTTACGATGAAATATCAGGATGATATGAAGTACGAAGAGATGTCGGAGATTTTAGGGACGTCGGTGGGCGCTTTGAAAGCCTCATATCATCATGCGGTAAAAAAAATTGAGACTTTTTTAACGAATGACCTTTAAACCTTTTAATCGGGATAAAGTCTAACTAAAGGTTTTTTAAAAAATGAAAGCTATGAAGGTAAAGATTAATTTGGATGAACTAATGGGTCGAAACCCTTTTCAAGTACCTGACGGTTATTTTGAAGGCTTGACGGAGCAGATGATGAGTCAGCTGCCGGACAGGCCGGTTGAACGCCCGTCGGTTATTTCATTATACGACCGCGTCAAGCCGTGGTTGTATATGGCAGCTGCATTTATTGGAGTAGTTGTATTGTTTCGTTTTGTCGATTTAACAGTCGATAAGGCTCCCGGAACGGCAAGCCCTGAGAAGGCGTTCGCTCAGACCTATATACCTTCAGAAGATGATGAGAATGACGCATTTATGGAGTATTTAGAAGAAGATTATGCGGAAAAATATATCGCATATGTTTTTGATATGATGGAATAAATGATTAGCAAATGAAAAAGATTACTTTTATTTTATTATGTATCACTGTTTTGTGTATGCCCTCGGCGCCGTTATGGGGTCAGGCGAAGGACCCTAAGGCTCCTTCCAATGAAGACCGCAGACCGTTCGACCGGGAAGATTTTATGACCAAACGGAATACCTATATAACGGAGAAAATCGGTCTTACGGCACAGGAAGCCGCCATTTTTATGCCGTTGGATAATGAGCTGATGCAAAAGAAATTCGAGGCAGGACGCGATTGCCATCAGATGGAGCGGGAATTACGTAAGAAGCCTGAAAAAAAGAAAGAGGATAGCGAGAAGTTGCTCAAATGCAGTGAAGAAGCGAAAGAGAAAAGAGAAAAATTAGAAAAGGAATATTTGGAGAAATTTAAAAAAGTATTATCGGCCGAAAAAATTCTGAAGTATCAGAGCGCCGACAGGACTTTTTTCGAGGAATACATGCAAGATAGAAAAAAATAAATGAAAGACGCTTGCATTGGCAAGAGTCATATCATTTTAGTGTTTTTGTTTAGATTTAGTTTTAGCTTTGGTGGGGACGTTGTGATTTCGTCTCCACCTCTTTTTTGTCTACATTTGTTGCTGCTACTATATGGCCCCTATTTTTGGCCACTACTTTTTGCCGCCGAAACTAAAGTTGACCGGAATAAAAACAGGCGAAGCAAACATTTGGTCCCCTACTTGAAACGACGGTTTGAGCTGTAACGTGACTTTGGTCGCCTGATCGCCTATACCGATAAAGTTTTTAACGACATTTTGAACGGCCGATTTGGATTCTCCCTTCAACAGTTCAGCAATATCTACGCCGATGGTCATGGGGAGTTGTTTGGTCTCGCCCGCACCGACGCTGAATGGCTGACGAAAGATGCCCGTCGTAAATTGCACATCATCTAAGGAGATAATGTATTGCAAGGCCTGAAAGGCCGCTGTTCCCGCGTTTGGATTTTTTACGTCCAAGTTCAAGGTGAAATTCAGCGGAATAGACGAAATATTCCCGCTAAGAATTGATAAAACCTTGGGAATCATAAGCGGCGATAGTCCTTGCGATAGATTGATATCCGATATAACGAGGTCGGAGATGGAATGGTACTTGAAATCGCAATTGGCTAAATTGTAAGCGCTTGAAAGGCCGCTTTGCAGAACTGTACACCCTGTCAGGGTCAGCATAATCAATAAAACACCGATAATCTTTTTCATACGAACTTAAATTTTTAAATTTCGGGCGCAAAGATACATGAAAATTTTCGATAAATTAATCACTTACCCTGATTTTTGTGGTTTGGCGGATGAGGGCGCCCTGTTTGGTGACGCCTTCGATGGTGACTGTGTAGTCGGCGGCGGTATCGGCGGTATAAAAACTGATTTTAGCCTGTCCGTTGTCGTCGGTCTGTACGTCAGGGTTCCAATAAAGGGTTGTCCGTTTGTCGGGCGCGCTGTTTTCTTTCTGCTCTTTGGTCTTGTAGACGGGCGCGTAAAAATGGCGACTGACCTGATAACCCAAAGGCGCTATTTTAATGGCGTTTGTTATGCCGGCATTGCGCGCCGTCGTTGTGATCAGGATGGTTCCCATATAACCCGGATGGGATAAATCCCTGTCCCGACGGGGAGATAGCGCCGAGATAGGGGATAACGACTCATTTATATCGTAAAGGACGGGGTCGTTCACAACCAAATTGCCAAAGGCGCTCATAGCTATTGGAGGGGCAGGCGCCGGAATGATTTCTATTTCTTCAATTTGGTCGACCGTCAATGATAACAAATTTTCTAAACCGTTGTCCCTGATATTTTCAAAATCGGGGTCAAAGAGTGAAAGGGCATTGGCGTTCATCCAGCGGTCGTCGACTATCACCACATAATCGTAATAAGAACCTTCGTTCATGTATCGTATATGAAGTATCCCGTTTTCATCGCTTTTGACGGTCATATTATCAAACGTAGAAAGGAGCTGCTGTAACGTCATTTTTTTATTCTTCCCTAATTCCAACCGCGTGACAACCTTATCCTGCTTGCGTCCGGGCGAAAAAGGAGAAATGCCCCGTGGTTCGTCGCCCGTCATTAACACCTCATCCTGAAAGCGTTCCCAATCCGCTTTGTAAGGTGAGAAGGTTTGTGAGATATGGCTCCGAAACGATTCGACGGTCGATGGTTCGAGATTATAAGCAAAGCGTGGCCTCTTACTGTTTTTTGGGAAAACCGTCACGTTTGGATTCATGGAGCGGAAATTACTTGGGCTGGCTTGCAGCGTGTATGTCGTCCCGTTAGGATACGCATTATAAGCCAGTTCAAAGTTATTATCTTCTACTTCGGTGATTGTTTCGGGTAGCAGGCGATGGTTCACGCCGGCAGCATTTATCTTGACATACTGACCGGTTTTGGAGCTTTGCAACTTATTAAAGGAAATTTGTCCGGAAATTTCAGAAGCCAATTCGGGTAAGGTTTTAGATTTTTTATAATAGCCTTCCATCAGGTCGGTCATGTTATAGCGGCTTTTTTCCTGTGCAAACAGCATATTAGAATCGGGATATAACACACGCGCAGGCGGTTCCGAATCGGAAAAGGCGACGGAAACCGAGAACCCGTCCTGAAGCTGGTCATCGTCGCAGGTTGTCAACTCGATAGATAATTCAACCTGTTCGCGTTTCCTGTAACTTTCAAGGGATGGCGTAACCGAAACCTTTATCAGGTCGTTATCATTCCGGTTGAAAATAAACCGTTCGCAGAGGGGTTTAAGTTGACCGTTTAATAATAGTAAATGAATAACGCCGGAAGGTAAATCCTCTTTTGAATATGACCGTTTGTCGCCAACCGCCAATTGTTCGATGCCGCAAACTGCGCCTCTGCAATGAATAAGCAGGTAAAGCGAATCCTGTACCGGTATGCTTCCTGAATCAAGGCTATCTGAAACAAGCGCTTCTACATGCACCGCATCGTCGCTTTGCACAACATTCAGCCTAACAATCTCTGTCTTCGTTGTCGGCAGCTCAACCTCCGGAATGATAGTTGCATTGTTCCCGGGAATTTCTCCCGACGAATGAAGGATAGAAAAAGGATTCCCGATATAAATTTGTTTATTGCAGAAAAAATCCTCTCCCGCTTCTTCCATATAGCGGGTATAGAAGCGAAGCCTGTAATTCCCATCTGTCAGGTTAGGAGGCAGGTCGAAATAGCCTTTGAAGATACCGACGCTATCCTGATGTATTTTGATACGAAGCACGAGCGAATCGGCAGGATCGTACATTTCGCCGTAAACGTAGCGGCTTTGGACTGAAGGGGTGTTTGTTGTGTAATCGGTGAGGTAAGCCCGAAACCAGAGCGTTTCTCCGGCTACATAATGTGTTTTATCGGTATGCAGATAAATAATTTCCTGCGGAAATAATAGCGCCTGTTTTTCCATATAATAGCGGATACGCTCTACGGCGTTATCAGGAATATTTTCTTTAGGTGTGGCTGTCGTAAGCGGGGTTTTCATGGTTTGTTCGGTTTGTGAGGGCATATAATCACGAGGCAGCAGACGGCTAATCGACTTGGCGTTAAAATCGCCGTCTAAAGAATAATTATGATTCAAATCAAATTTCACTTCATTGCCGTAAGTATCAATATGGAGCATGTCGTTATAAAACGTGATGGAATAAGATAAAAGCTGTTTAAGTGGCTTATAAGTCACCTCGATGGGATAATATCCTGTCGTATTGTCTTGCATTTCCGGTCGGATGGCAATTGTTTTCATGGATGGATGGCTTTGCGATTTGGAAATGACAAATACACTATCCTGATCATAAAACGTCCTTTTTTTTCTATCCTGTACGAGACTCACCAAGCGGGGACGTTGAAGCGCTTCTTCGTCTTTTATTTGATTATTTCCCAATAAATAAAGGAAATACCTGAAAGACTGATAATAATCGGTCTCTCGACGGGTTTTCAGGGTTTTGAGATTACCGCCGACGTCGGTAAACTGGACTGCTACCTTATAGGAAAAACGATCTACCGGTATCTGTAACAGAGGATTTTCAATTCTCTGTCTTGTATACGGCAATGCAACGTCTTGGAATTTTTCCTTTTTCGGAGGTTCATTACTTGAAAGATAGATTTTAAATTCTATCAAATCCATTCTGAGGAAATATTTCAGGTAATTATTGATAATTTCCAACGGTTTATGAGCGCTCGCGGAGATGACCATGTTTTCCATGTCGTGACTGAGCAATAAATCTTTTTCATTCAGGATTTTACAAACATCAGTCCTATCGCCGAAAAAATATTTTCTGAAGAGTTCGAGCATCTCCCTTCGTTTTCTTTTGTTAAATTTCCCCTGCACCGTCACTTCATTAATCCCTTCTACATGCTCTTCTAAAAACAGAGTTGGGGGCAACGACTGAAATGGGTTATGAATCATTTTTTTTTCATAACCGATAAAACTTACGACTAACGATGTGTTGATGATCTCGGGCACAGTAATACGGAATTTACCCTGTGCATCCGTAGTGGTCCCACGGGTCGTTCCGTCTAAATACACATTAGCGTTCACAATCGGCTGGCGGGTCATTCCGTCAAGCACGACTGCTTCCAATGTATACTGGGCAAAAACGCTGCCGGTAATCAAAAGGAAAAATATGAAAACGAATCCTTTCATAGCAATAGCTTTATCCTGAATTATTCATACTATCTTCTGGATTGCTTCGCAAGCTCGCAATGACGATACTTGTTTCCCGTCATTGCGAGCTTGCGAAGCAATCCAGAAAAATAAGCTGTAAATCATTCTGTTATAGTTTAATATGAATAATTCAGGCTATGTTCAAGACTGAGTTGTGGAGCTGGAGAGATTCGAACTCTCGTCCAAACGAGGAATTAATTTGCTTTCTACATGCTTATCTTCGCTTCGTTTTTCGAGTAACGGCATGGCCGAAGCTACCTGCTGTTACCTTAGTCCCTTTAGTTTCATCTGCCGTACGGGACGTCCGTCAGACTATCTCCGATACCCTCTGCGCCACCTTATCGGAACACTTCGAAGCCACAGCTTCCGGGTGACGTCTCGTCCAAACACCTGGTGTAAGGATTAAGCTATAATCTACTATACTTCGATCAAGCAGCGAGAGCTACATTTCTTTCGCCAGTTAATTTTTTATCAGCCGAGATTAAAGCGCCGGCCAACGACGCGCTGCATGCTTACAAACCACTTCTACCCGCTGTCAAAACCGGTCAGCCCCGTGGTTTCAAGGTGAATTTGCTTTCTACGCAATCCGGCGGCAAAGATACACATTCTTTTTTGATATATCCAAAAAATCACTGCCCTTTTTTCAGGATACCGGTTTTTTTGACTCTAAGACTGAGACCGAGTTGGTCTTTGTAGAGCGAACCCTGATCGGCGGCTATTTCGCCCGAAAAAAGCCATCCGTCGAGGCGGGGGTGGCAATAGGGTATTTGGACGGCTGCGGAAAAGTTTTTTTTCGTTTGAAGAAAAGGATGGTCGAATGTGCCCCAATTTTCGGAATTTGATGCCAACAGGCGATAGGAAACCTGTTTGGATAAAAAACCATTAATGCCTATATGCCAAGCCATTAACCGGTTATTTTTGAACCCTAACCGCCCGTCTGCGTTATATTCGGGCGAGGTGATTAACGGCGTACCAAGTCCTCTGTTGAAATAGGAAACGCCCGTGCGATATTCGCTATTATTGTAATAATCGTCGTTACCTCCGCCATACCCCGGGTATTGCGAATGGTGATAGAAAATATAATGGACGGGGCCGCTCTGGTCTTTTGTATAGAGGTATTCAAAAACCATTTTGTCAACAAGCGGAAAGTGCGGCAAGTGAAGCTGTAACCCATACAGATTATCGACATAATTGTATAATCCGATGCCGGAAAGGTCGTCAAAATAGTGCTGGATGTAGAAATGAATGTCGAAAGCCGGATTCAGATAGCCTAATTTAATGATATAACTGCCGTAATGATTGCCCAAGACATTTTTCTGGGCTGAAGCCGTGGCGTCTTCCCCTCCGGACTTGCCTATCACGATGCGGATGAAATCTTTCAGCGAATGGGGTTGCACGCCATAATCGGGATTCGTCGAAACGCCTCCCCACTGGACATGATGGAGAAGTCCCAAAGTAAGCGTCAATGGAAAATTGTTTTTGACGTCAAGGATTCGGAAGTGGATGGATTTGTGATGCCACAACACCTTTTCAACATATTCACCCTGAATGGTTTGGTTAAAATCCCTGAGATAGTCCGTATCAAAAGAGCGTCCTACGGCAAAATCGGCTTTGAATTGCAGGTATCCTTTGAGGCCCGGAATGGCTGTAAAGCGGGGTATGGAAAAGTTTATTTCAGGTATAGGCCGTGCGTTGGCGGATTGAACCAAGTCGCCGCTGCTTAATTCCTTGTCCCATAATGAGGTATAGTTTTCCTTGCTGCCGATGAAAAGGTGCATGAATTTATAACCTATCTCGGCGTAGAGTTGTTGGGCGTAGACATTGCGCTGGCGCGGGGCGCTTGCGACGACATCAAGACCGGCGCCCCAGCGGACATGATTTTCGTATACCTGATGATGAAAGGCGCCGGCGTGCATATAGCCGTTTCCGGCCTCTAACGGAACGACGCCAAATCGGTTGCTCACCATCCAGAATGGCGTGTAAGCGTCGGTTGCTGCCGAACCGAAAAATTCAATGCTGTATTCCGTTGTGCCTGCAACCTGTTCGTCCGATTGTGCGGCGCATGGCATTGCTAAGCATGTCAAAATGATACACACGATTATTTGCTGTTTCCCTTTCATATTATTTAATGTATCAAATGAAACATACAGCAGGCGACTAAAGCGGCGGTTTCGGTACGCAGTCGATGCGGGCCTAAAGAAACAGGCGTGAACCCTGCTGCTATGGCGTTGTTTATCTCTTCCGGGCTGAAATCACCTTCCGGACCTATCAGGATGAGGGCGTTATTTCCGGGCGTATAGCAGTCTCTGAGCAACGCTGTTTTTCCTGATTCACAGTGTCCGAAAAATTTTTGGCCGTCGAAAGGTTGCGATACGAAATCGTTGAAATCGGTCATTGCTTGAATGTCGGGTAGCATGGTTTGCCGGGATTGTTTCATGGCGCTGACGGCAATTTTATACAACCTCTGTAGCTTTATTTCGCGCCTTTCCGAATAGCGGCAGTTCAGGAATGTAATGTGATTGACGCCTGTCTCCGTGACTTTTTCGACCATCCATTCCATTCTGTCCATGCTTTTCGTAGGCGCAAGGGCGATA
>Ga0099364_10010860_pt1 | contig 12493 bp, 12 predicted proteins | sample TergutTh196P3_FD_73070 | JGI IMG/M metagenome (GOLD analysis project Ga0099364, IMG submission 73070) | Microcerotermes parvus P3 segment gut microbial communities from Pointe-Noire, Republic of the Congo - Th196 P3 | ecosystem: Host-associated > Arthropoda: Insects > Digestive system > Gut ... | reverse complement strand
CCCGCCCCCCGAATCAGCAAAACCCGGCTCCGCAGCCCCCGAATCGCCACGGCTCCGCTCATATATATCAGCGTTAGCCCTCCTAACGGCCCGCCTTTTTCCCGCATTGCGCACAGACAGCGCACCGCCACCCGCGCCGCCGCGCCCATCCCTCAATACATACCTCCCGCCCGATTCCGTATTTTTCAATAAATCACCCCATTCCTAAACCCTGACATACAAATCACGCGCCATCTATCAACCGCTGCAATTCCCAATCCCAAAACTACGCCCACCCATCAACCACTACGCCAACCATCAAGCATTGTAATTTCAATCAAGGAAGATTCCTAAGAAACCACGTTTCTTAGGCGCGTTTTTTGCCTACTTTTTGTCGCGCGACAAAAAGTAGGTCCCAGCGAAGCGCGTACCCCTGCACAAAAAATGCAAAAATCCACCCTAAGACACGCTTTCCGTCAACCGGGTAGACATAATCCTATACAAAACCGAATCAACCGGGAACTTGTCTATAAAAGGAAGAATAGTCCCACCAAAGAGTATAAGCCCCTCCCCCGGCTCCGACTGCGTGACATAGGCAATCTGCTTCGGCGAAATGTTCAGCTTCTCCGCAAGGATATCCCTGTCCCCCGGCGCCTGCGCCAGCATATACACAAAATCCGAGTTCTCGAAAATATTGGAAATCTCCCTCGAAGCCAGCAAATCCTTTATGTTCTGCGTGATGCCAGTAGGAATCCCGCCCCACTTCCGAAACCGCTTCCAAATCTCAACGCTCCAAGCCCCAAGCTCCCCCTTTAAGAGAAGATGGAACTCGTCGCAGTAGTACCGCGTGGACTTCTTCGCCGCCCTGTTCCGCGTCACCCTGTTCCAAATCTGGTCCTGCACAACGAGCATACCGAGCGTCTTGAGCTGCTTCCCCAAGTCCTTTATGTCGAAGCAGACGAGCCTGTTGTCGATATCCACGTTCGTCCGGTGGTTGAAGATGTTCAGCGACCCGTGCACGTAGATTTCGAGCGCCGAGGCTACGCGCCGCGCCTCGGGTTCGGGCTGCCTACGCAACTCGTCGTACAAATCCCCCAGTATCGGCATCTTGCCGCTGTCGATAACGCCGCTTGCCGTGGCATCCGCGAAAAACTCGCGGTAGACATTGCGGACGGCGCGGTCGATGACAGTTTTTTCAATGGGCTGCAAACCATCCTTGCCCCCGGCGACAACTTCGCAGAAAGAGAGGATGAAGTCGCTCTTGAGCGCGAGGGGGCTTTCATCGTCCGAATAATTCAAATTGACATCCATTGGGTTCACGAACTGCCTAGCGCCCCCCGTCGAGGATATCTTTATAACCTGACCGCGAAGCTCCCGCACCAATGCCGAATACTCCGATTCGGGATCGCATATTATGATATCGTCCTTTGTTATCAGGAAGCAGTTCGTTATCTCGCGCTTCGCCGCAAACGACTTTCCGCTCCCCGGCACCCCTAAAATCAGGCCGTTCGGGTTCGTCAGGCTCTTGCGGTCGGCCATTATCATGTTGCCCGAAATGGCGTTGCGCCCATAGTACAGCGCCTCGCCGCCCTGAAAAATCTCCCGCGTGATGAACGGAATGAATATTGCCGCCCCGGAGGTGGTCAGCCCCCGCTGAATTGGGACATGGCACACCCCAAGCGGCAGGGAGGACATAAGCCCCTGCTCCTGCATGTAGTCGAGCCGCTGCAAAGCGCAGTTGTGCTTCTGCGCAATCCCCGACATCTGGAACACGCGGTTTTCGAGCGCCTGCTTCGACCCCGCCACGTTCATCGCAAGCACGGTCACGAGGAACATCTTCTCGTTTCGCCCCTGCAAATCCTTCAGCAGCTTCTTGGCCTCGTCGCCGTAAGTGTTCAGGTCGGACGGCAGCAAATCCATGTCGTACCCGCTCCGCACAGCGCGTTTTTGTTGATCGATCTTCATCCCGTCAATGTCCGTTATCTTGCGCTTGACCATCTTCACCGCCGCCGCTTGCTCCACGCTTCGGACATGGATGTTCACAACCGCGTTGGCGTCCACCTCCAGAAAGTCGGCGAGTATACGGTCGCCGAGCTCCGGGGCTATTATCTGCAAAAACGAAACCGCGCCGATTGTGCCACCCATGCGGAACGTGCGCCCCCCGCCGAAATCGAAAGAGGCAGGCGCTATGAAGTCCTTAGTGTCCATGCCCGACAAATCCAGCCCGCCCCACGCGAACACGAACCGCTCCGCCGTGCCGAGGTGGAGCACCCCATGCAGCGCGGCAAGCCGCTCCCTGCCGTCCAGCGGCCTTGCCGCCGAGCCGATCATTTTGAGGCTGTTGACGATATCCATTTCGATTCGCCCCAGCCGCGACCTCGCCATCTTCAAATCGTCGGCCTCTATGGCGAACGTCAGATACTTGCGCCGCACAAGCCCGTTGCTGCCCTTTTCTAGCTGCGAGCGGAGTATGCCGCCGTACTCTTTGCGTATATGGTCGAAAGCGTCGCCCATCGGCGGTATGTCTATCGCCTTTTGGAACTCATCTTTCGCCGCCCTGCGGCTGACGAACGTCTGCTGCACCGACACCGACGGGTCGAAATAGTTGTAGAAGTCGCACAGCCCCTCGAATATCCCCGTCTGCTCGTCCCTGCCTGCAAGCATGTAGTTCACGTCGAAGAACTCCACGGACTTGCTGTACACCCGCCCCGACACCCTGCACACCCCGTCGGGGTACATTGCGAGATAGGGGATCGAAGCCTGCGCGCTCCCCGGCCTGTCCGGGTCGCCGTCCTTTATATACGCGATCGCGTCCGCAAGCCTCCGCCGCTGCTTCCGCGACAGCCCCGATACCGGAAAGCCTCCGCCGCCCCTGTTATTATTCCCGCCGCTTTTATTTAATTGAAACAATTCGCAATACCTCCAATCCCTTGATGGAAACAGTTCGCCGCAGCTTGCCCCTTGACGGAAACAATACGCCGCGCCCCCTATCCCTTGCCTGAAACAATTCCCTGTACCTCCCGATAAAGCAGTATTTGCCGCTCCGCTACTGCATAAAGGTTGTTTGTGCTGTATATCCGCACCTTTGGCCGCACGAACCTCACCGCGACCACGCACCGTAAGAACTTCTCGAGCGGTATCCCGTTCCTCTCGTACATAGCAAACAGGAACCACGGCAGCATGACTATAATCATCGGCATCGCCGCCACACTGACAGGCAGAAAAGACTTGAGCAAAAAGAAAAGCGGCAGCCCCGTCAAAGCCGCCGCCCCAAAGCACACCGCCTGCCTGCGCGTGAGCCCCAACACGAATTTAGATTTCACCGCCGCCAAATCCTTAACAATCGGCACATAAGCATTAGCCATTGTAAAAATCACCCCCATTGTTTAAAAATATTCCGCATTCCGAATTCCGAGTTCCGAGTTCCGAGTTCCCTATGCTGCGTTAAAGACCGACTTCGCCAGCGACCCCGTTTTCATCATCGCGAAAACCAGCATCACCGTGTACGAAGCCACTGAAAAGATAGCCGTATGCACGTTCGCCGCCACAATCATGCCGTTGACCAGCACCGCGTAAATCCCCACGCAGACCATCAGGAAAAAGCCCTGAAAGCCCAACGCCAGAAGCCCGCGCAAATAGTTGTTGCCAATCTGCCCCCACTCCCTGTTCGCCATGGTCGCAAGCGGTATAGGGGCGATGGAGCACGTCAAATAAATCTGAATCATGCGCCCATACAGTATCACCGTTATCACGATACCCATTATTTTCAGGCAGAAGCTCACAAGGAACGTCTCCATCATCAACAGCAGCAGTTCGGGTATGCCGTAGGCGTCGAGATTCATTGCCGCTATCGCCGCGTCTATGTCTATAGCGGTGCTGCCGCTTATCACCCCCGCCGCCCTAGACACGACGGACTGCGCCATGTCGAACACCGCCATCGTTATGTCGAAAGTGTGGGCGACGATGAACACCGCCGCCCCCGCCTTGAAGACATACTTGAAAAACATGAACGAGTCCACGTTGTCATGGAACGAGTTCCTTTCAAGCACCATGCCGATAAGCTCCATGCACAGCACGTACGTAATGATTATCCCCGCAATCGGCATGATCACGGTTTCCGACAATGACCGTATCATGCCGAAGATTCCCGCGTTCCACCCCTGCGGGGTCTGCCCCACTTGCATGGCGATCTCGCCGACCTTTTCGTTCACGTCCCCGAACATGCCCGACAGGTTCGACTCGATCGCGCCGACAAGCAGCTCCTTTATCCAGTTTGTTATTGCGTCAAGTATGCCCAGCATCGTATCCCCCCTCTGCGCAGCCCCGCCCGGTCAGCGCCAAAGGCGCCCCCGGCGGCCGCGCCCATTCATATCCCCAGAGGCGGCGACGCCCCCGGAAGAGCCGCAAAATCTTGTAATCATTGTAACTATTAGTATCATTCAGAACAGCCCTGACAGCAGCGGGACCAGCACCAAACCGATCGTGGCTACACCACCCCCCGCAATCAACTGCTTCATTCCCTGCGATTTCGACGCCGGATTGTCCTGCCCGTACCCCTCCAAAAGATTGATAACACCCCATATTCCAAGCGCTGCGCCAAGTGCCACCACAAGACTCTGCAACACATCGATCGTAGAATTAAAGAACGCCATAATTTGTAACCCTCTGTTAATAATTGTAATAATTTAGCATTGTTCTTTCCTGTTGTTTTCCTGCTGTATTTAATTTATTGCTTATTACCTCTTACTTGTACTTGTTGCTTGCTGCCTGTCTCTCGCCCCCTCCCTGAACCCTGATTCCAAACCTTTCATCACCCCCTTACCGCCGCGTCCGGCGTGTGCTCCGTAATATAGCCCGTTCCCGCTCCCCACTGGCAGCGGAGCTAAAGCGCCTGTTAAGAGCCGCCAAGTTCTCCAAACTCTGCAAGGTTGCCCGGTTCGTCCTACATTTCGTACAAATCGAAAGGCTCGTCCGGCGCAACGGGCGGGCGCGGCTTCCTTACGCGCCTAATGTGCCTTTCCACATCGAAAGCGTTGTTTGCGTCGAAGTCGGAAAGGTACTTGTAGCGTGGATGCTTTGTAATGTCATACTTTTTAGATAGGAACGGCCTTACCCCGCGCAGCATACATAGGCACTTGCCCCCGTGCATCACCGCGATTTCGTCTTGGCTCATCAAACTTTTTCCCAACTTCTGGTAATTGACGCTGTAAGACCTGTTCTTCCCCCTGCTGTCGGAAGTGTTGTAGCTGTCGATGGTTTCGCGCCCCAATAGCTCCGACATTTCCTTGAGCGTGGTCTTCTCCTTGCCGCCGAGGAAAAGGGTAGTATCACAATTCCCCGCGATTGTGTCAGCGTGGTCCTTGTATATAGCTTTAAGCTGGCTCTGCGCCTGTATTATCAGCGCCGCAGATATCTCCCTGCTGCGGATTACGGATATGAGCCGCTGCATGTCCGGTATCTTTATGTTGCTGAACTCGTCGAGCAAGCAGCGCACATGGACGGGGAGGCGACCGCCGTATTCATCGTCGGCCTTCGTGCATAGCGTGTTGAACATCTGCATTATCGCCATGCTCGACAGAAAATCAAACGTGCCGTCCGTGTCGCTCGTGATTACGAAAAAGGCAACCTTGCGGTCGCCGATCTCGTCAAGCCCCAATTCGTCGTACTCCATGAGCGTGCGGAGCTCCTTTATGTCGAACGGCGAAAGCCTTGCGCCGCAAGACACCAAGATGCTTTTAGCGGTTTTTCCCGCGCTCATTTTATACTTGACATACTGCAAAACGGCGAAGTGTTCCGGATCCCTTTCCGCAAGCCGCTCAAACATCAAATCCACGGGATTTTTGTAATCCTCGTCATCTTCCCTCGCGTCGCTTGCGTTCAGCATGTCTAGGAAAGTGATGAAATTCCTCTCGTCCTCGCGCCCCTCGTAGTGGATATAGCCGATTAACGCGGTATAGTACAGCTTTTCGGCTTTGATCCAAAAATCCTCGGTCGCCTTTTCGCCCTCGCCCCGGGTGTTCAGTATGAGCGTGTTTACGAGCTTCAATATGTCAACCTCGCTTTTTATATATTGAAACGGATTGTACTTCATGCTCTTAGCGAAGTTGACAGTGTTCAAAACCTTGATCTCGTACCCGCTGCGCTCCAGCAGATGCCCCGCCTCGCTCAATATTGTGGATTTCGGATCGGTGACCACGAAACTGACGGGGTAGTCCTTTGAAACGCACTGCATCAGGTTCGGCTTCAAAAAAAAGCGAGTCTTCCCGGAGCCGGAGCCGCCGATGACGAGCACGTTCTTGTTGCGGGCATTGGCGGGGTCCTTCGGCCTGCTGTCCATCGTGAGCCGCTCCGTCTGCGTCAAAATCACGTTGTTGTCGAAAACGGGGTCGATGAACGGCTTTATATCAGCCGCCGTCCCGAAACGCGCCGAGCCGTGTTCCATCCCCTTGCGGAACTTCTTAGCGTTCCGCTTCCTGATATGGAGCACGAGCGCGATCAAACCCGCGCCGATTACGCCGACAAGTAAATCCTGCGGATGAAAGCTAGGCAGCGGCTCAATAAACGCCGCCGAAAGCCCGCTTCCCAAATTAAGTATCTTCGCCCCTATATCTACGCCCCCCGCAAGCCTGAACCCCTGCCCAATCTTATCCGCAAGATAGAAAAACAATACAAGCGGCAAAATTCTAACTATAATCTTCTTCAACTCTCCACCCCCATCTTTCCATTCAAACTTTTCTCTCCCCGCACCCAACTGTCATCGCGCCCCCCAGCTCCTAATAATCACGTCTTATCAACGCCGCAGTGAACGAAAGAGCATTTCTTTCACGTTAACCCAAACTCTCAACTCTCCATTCTCATCGTTCCCCCCCCCTCAACTCCTAACTCCCAACTGTCCACCGTCCACTCTCAACTCTCAACGCTCAATGCTCAACTGTCATCTCGCCCCTTGCTCCTTGTGCTTCACCTTGTCGCGGTTTGCGTTAAGCGCCTGCGCCTCCTGTTTCGCAACTGTAAGCGCCGCGCCTATGGACGGCTTCTTGTTCGCTACCTTCGCTATCTTCGCAAGCTTTTCCGTGTACCGCTTGAAGGCATGGGCCATAGTGTCGGCATCCCTCGCCTTGAAGAACAGCGTATATTTCCCCTTGCCGTCCTTGACGGCGGCGAAGTCCACGCCGTCCTTCTTCATGGCCTTTTGCAGCCGCCGCAAGTCCGGGTCTTTGAGTTCTATGGCGGTAAGCCCGCCGCCCTGCTTCTGCAACTGCTTCAACGTCTGCTTGCCGTGCTTTATTTCAGGCTCTTTGCCTTTTTTCGGCGCTTTGGCCTTGCTGCCCTTTATTTTGCCTATGAGATATTTAAGCGCTTTTTTTATTTCGGCGGCGCTCAGCTTGCCGACCTGTACGGCAAAGCTGATAGCCTGTTCATTTGTTTCCTCGTTCATCATGAGTCGTTTCCCTCCTTTCCCCGGCTATATGACGCCTTTCGCCATGTCGTGCGCGACAAGAGCGGCATAGTAGCTGTTCATGGTGGACGGCGCGTTGAACAGCGCGGCGAGCATGTATTTCTTGATGCTGCGTATCTCCGTGGCGTTATTCCTCATGCAGTCAAGCACGAATTCGACATGTGTGCTGTTGAGTTTCAGGAACTTCGCCTTTACAAGCTCTGCGGGGTAATCGTCCCCTGCTATTCTGATTGTCTTCCGTGCGGAGCAGACGGTTTCGAGTATGAGGTCTGCGATTTCATCAATGCGGCTTTTGTCATGCGGGTTGCTCTCCAGAATGTAATCGTATTCGATGTTTTCGTGGATTACTTCCCGATATACTTCAACCGCGCTCATGCTTGCCGCTTCTGTCCCGTCCCTTTCCGTTCTGTTTTCATGCGCGCGCGTGGAACGGAAAGGGATGGAATCGGTACTTGATAAATCAGTAATTGATTTTTCTTTATTTGTTTCTTCTTTATTTAATTGCGTTTGGTTTTCCTGCGTAGATTTATCCTGTGTGGGATTTTCCCATGTAGGTTTCCTCTGCGTAGGATCGGCGGATGTAGGCGGGGTAGGGCTGTGCGGGGAAGCTTCCGCTGATTGAATCATCTGCGGCGGCGTTATTGTCGGTGGAGTCATCGGTGATGTTATCGTTGGTGTCGTTGTCGTTGGTGAAGCCAACGGCGTTGATGTGCTGCCATCCGGCGTGTCCGTCTCTTGCGGCTGTTCGCGTATGACGTATTCGACGCCGCCGAACTGGCCGTTGTCTTTGCGCTCACGCAAACGGGCGATATACCCGGCGCGTTCCAGTTCGCGTACCGCCGTCCTGATCGCGTCTAGGCTTTCGAGGTTTATATACGACAAGCCTTTAAGGGTGTAATCCCAATTTTCAGGCAGGCTCAACATCTGCGACAAAAGCCCTTTTGCCTTTAATGACAGGGCTGCGTTTCTTAGGTGGTGGTTGCTCATTACCGTATAATTTTGCGTTTTTTCTATGCGGAATACCGCCATGATGTAGCTCCTTTCCGTGTCCCGCCAATAAAAAAAGCCGGGGGTTTTCTCTGTAAAAACTCCCGGCGTTGCTTGTATGGCTGTTTTGCTGTTTTTTGAAATTGCTATGCTTGTAGTTTTTTTAGCTGATTCGGGGGAAGTATGGTTCGGGATTTACTCTGCGATGAAAGCCGTTAAAGGTCTATGCCGTTTTTTGTTTTGGTTCTGTGCGGGTGCGCTTTTTCTTGTTGGATTTGGTTTTTCAGGCTGGTTAAATCGTCGTTGTAGTCTTTTCCGAACGATAGTTCTATGCGCACATAATAGCCTTTTTCGTCGTATTTTTTTGAAAGGGAAGTGGATGCGCTGCGTCCGTGAGGGTCGTTGTCCAAACAGAATACCAGTTCCTTTGTTTTTGGGTGCGTTTCGAGGTACTTTGGAATTGGAATGTCGGACAGACCCGCCAGCGACAGGCGGTTTCTGCGTTTCCATGCTTCCTTGTCGCCTTTGATTATGTTTTCAATGCTGCCGTGGCTCATAAGGTCTATGGCAGATTCGTAAATGTAGATTTGGTCAGAATCGGAGTATGTTGTATTGAAGCCGTAGCGTTTGTCGCTCCTGTAGCATTCAAATCTTAGGTCGTATTCGTCGTTTGTCCCCCGGATGCTTGCGGAGCGGGGCGTGTTGTTTTCGTCAAATGCGACAAACACTGCGTTGCCGTTTTTGTCTTGGTACAGCTTCCCCTCCCGAATCAGCGCATTGACAATCGCGCCGTCTATGCCGCGCTTCCGGCACAGGTAGTCGTACAGGCGCAGGGGCGCTCCTGATTTGTCGGGGAGGTTGAGTTTTTTAGGCTTTTTCTGCTTGGGTTGTTTCTGCGCTGGCCGTGGCGTTAGCGACGGCGAGGGTGTCTGCATGGTCGCCGCTGGCGTTCCGGTTATGGGCGCCACCGTTTCGACGGCGGTGCGGAACGGCATGTTTTCGGCTTTCATAAGGAAATCAATGCATCCGAAACCGCCTATGGATTTGCTGTGCCAGTACCATGATAGTCGGTCGTTGTCCACGGCTAGGCTTGGGTGCTGGTCGCAGCGGTACGTGCTGCCGCTGCGGGCGAACGTAAAACCCCGGTGCCTTTTGAGGAAGCCGATAATCTCCGTGTTCCTTGCCTGTTCTACGATTCTTGGGTCAATGCTCATGGCGCTTACCTCTCATGTTCCTCGCCCGGAGGGTCGTGAAGGATGACTCCCTTGTGGACGCGGGCATGGCGTATGATCTTCATTTCCCCGCGCCCCTCCGATTCAAGCGATTTCTCATACCCCTCGTCCGTAATGAATATTCGGACGCGCTCCCCTTTGTCGCCTACCGGACACTCCCATGTCAAAACATCGAATATTATCATGTGACGGGTGTCCTCCCCGAAACGCTCCAGCCCCATAAAATCATGCCCTGTGAGCTTTTTTCCGGGCCATGGGTGTTGTAGCTGTTCCTTTATGCTCATGTGTCGCTCCTTTCCATGTCCGGGCATAAAAAAGGACTCGGTTTTATATCCGAATCCTGTTTTTTGTACTGTCCTGTTTGTCCGTTGCCTATATAGTATTGAAATTACATTGGTATTACTGGGATTTCGGGTGTTTGCATAAATGACATAAGATGACAGAGAATTCTTCAAACAACATTGGACATTATAAGGGGCAAGAACACCGAATATGACAGAGCAAAGGCGATTTCCGATTGGATTAACAAAAACATTAAATACGACTTCGAGCTTTTCGATTTAATAGTCGAACATGACATTTCCGGTTTTGCCGCTCTCCATATGGGCATTAGCACAGAAGAGTTTAAGCGGTTGTATAATTGGGATCAAAATGCTTTAAGGGTGTTTGACGAACGAAAAGGCGTATGCGATGGATATACTAGACTCTCGATTCTTATGCTCTACTTTGCGGATATAGCGGGCGTATATTGCTCTGGAATTTCACGGCCTAACAACGATGGGTACGTTGGTCTTCACGCATGGTCTTCAGCGATTGTTGACGGACGCCGGATATACTTTGATTCCACATGGGGCGAGTTTGATATGCCGTACAACTACCATAGAAATATAAATAAGATACAATTCACCGACGGTTATATTTACTATTATGCCTCGGGGCGGGGGCGACCCGTGCTTTATGGATTACCGAGAGTACCCAGTGACATAACCGAGATTGTTCTTCCAGGTGCCTATGAATACTTACTAGAATCTCTTGTTGTGGAGGTATATAATTTGACTGAGAGCGTCAGAAAAATCACATTTCCATCAAATTTCACATTCATAGATAATGAAACAGTGATCAATTTTTGGTTTATGTTTATCAATGTTGAGGAAATTGTGCTTATGCCCGGAATAACTCAAATACCGCCCTTGATGTTTTCTGGGGCTCCCCAATTAAAAGAAGTCGACATCCCAAATACTGTCGCTTCGATCGGGCAGTGGGCGTTTGATAATTGTACCACGTTGGAATACATTACAATCCCCGCGAGCGTCAGGGAAATAGATGAATATGCGTTTGCAAATTACCCGAACCTGACAATTTACGGAACAGCGGGCTCGTATGCCGAAACATACGCTAAAGCAAATAACATTCCCTTTATAGCGGGAACACCCCTCGACAGCGCCGCAAATTGGGCGCGGCCGGAAATCACAAGCGCGATTGAGAAAGGCTTTGTGCCGCCTGGCGTACGTGCAGATTACCGCAGAGCTATAACCCGGCTGGACTTTTGCCGCATGGCGGTGAGTTTTGTGGAATACGCGACAGGCAAAAACATTGACGCAGTGCTTGCTGAAAACGGAGTTTCCCGCAACCCAAACGCATTTACCGACACAAGCAATCCGGACATACTCGCGGCATTCGCTCTTGGAATAACGACAGGAACAGGTAACAATCGCTTCACTCCAGACGGGCAAATCAGACGCGAAGAAGCGGCCACCATGCTCATGCGTGCATGTAGGGTGATCGGCATGGATACAAGCAATCTCCCTGCATCGGACTTTACAGACATTGATTCCGTGCCTAATTGGGCGCGTGATGGCATAAACTTCTGCCGCGCCAATGGAATCATGGGTAGCACAAGCTCAACATCGCCGATATTCAGCCCCAAAGGGACATACTCAAGACAAGAAGCAATAGCCACATTTGACAGGATAGGGTAAGAAAGGCTAAAATCACCCCGCCGATGTGGTATACGAAGCGACGCTCGGCAACGGCAGCCGAAGGGTGCTGTTCTATGTCCACACTGAGATTCAAAGCAAAGTGGTCTTCCGTATGCTCTATAGGATTATCCTTTACATAGTCGAGCTCCTTAGGGAGTACTACAACAACTCCGACGTAAACGAACGAGAGCAAAAAGCCCATAGTCCCCATAGTGTTCTACACAGGCAGCGGCGAATGGACGGCCTTGACGCTTTGGATGCCCCTTTCGTCCAATCTGCTAACCGGCATCGGCATATTCCTCCAGCATCAGGATTTCGTCTATGACAGCCTTTAGGGATTCGATTTTCCGCTTTGTTTCCTCGTTCGCTATCTTTTCCATAAACGCAAAGCTATGAACCGGCTCTTGGCTGGCCTCGATTGCAAGCAAGCTATCCGAAGTGACATTCAATACACTTGCAATTTTGCCGATTTCGGCGACATTTATAGCCTTGGTGCCGGCAACGATTTTGCTCATGACCTGTTTTGAAATGCCTAGGCTGTCCGCCAAGAACTGCTGGGTTTTACCTTGTGCCGATAATGCCTTTTGAATGTTATTTCCAACCTGTCTAAATACTGCATTGTCCATAGTCTCCGCTCCTTTATAGTGCCAAGTGTACCTCCCCGAAACGCATAAGTCAACATACTATTTACCGATACTTATTTCGTATATGCCAAACCATTTATGGACACGGTAGAATCCGATAATAAGCATTCCTGTAAATGAGCGAAAATGGACTTTGTAATAAAGTAAGCCCCCTGTTAAAATGATTGCGGGTGAGACAAACCCAATCATAACAAAACAGGAGGCGCAGGAAAT
>Ga0099364_10010859_pt1 | contig 12493 bp, 6 predicted proteins | sample TergutTh196P3_FD_73070 | JGI IMG/M metagenome (GOLD analysis project Ga0099364, IMG submission 73070) | Microcerotermes parvus P3 segment gut microbial communities from Pointe-Noire, Republic of the Congo - Th196 P3 | ecosystem: Host-associated > Arthropoda: Insects > Digestive system > Gut ... | reverse complement strand
CGATAAAATAACAAGGAATAATGAGTATTTTATTAATGTGAAATACAAAACTAAATACCTCTATTCCTGCACTTTCTCGCTCACCTAAACAAACAGATAAGTCTCCCTGTGATATTTCTGGTCAAATTCCAATAGTACAAGCTTCTGTAATTCCACTAATATCAGACAAAAAGATAATGAGCTTCTAGACAAAGCTTTCCTCAACAGCAGCATTCCACAGTTGTCAAGCACATTTTTTAGTGAATACAAGATAATTATAGCAACAATTTTATCTTATCACTCTTGGATAATTCGGTGTTGAGAGGTGCTTTATTTTTCGAAGTCAAACGCAGAATTTTTTATTGACAAACACACATTATCATTGTTGCATTGTTTGGCATTCCATAGTAGTGTCTTCAATATGTAAAAAAAATAACGCAAGAGAAATATAATGTTACCTACACTACAATAATTGTTGATTACTCACAAAGTTAATGATATAATTTCCATGATTCGTATATTTTTTTTAAAGGAGGTGTCACGCCGAATGGCGATTAGTTATATTAAGCTGTGGAAGCTACTATTGGACAAAAATATGAAAAAGACGGATTTAATACTAACTGCAAATATTAGCACTACAACTTTGGCTCGACTATCAAAAAATCAAGTGGTGCGGATGGATGTGATGGTGCGTATATGCAAAGCGCTTAATTGTGATATTGGCGATATTATGGAAATGTTGCCAGATAATCAAGATGATGATAAAACAGGAGATATGGTTAATAAAAATAAATAAATCACGAAATAAGCCTTAGCACATAGGAGGCGATGTTGTGCAAAAGGAATTACGATACACATCAACCATAAGGGATTTTCCCCTTATGTATTTTGAAATGAAAAAAACAGCAATACTACTATGCGAAGGTAATAATGAAGAAGATATCCTATTATTATCAATCAAAGATAACATATATCAGCTCGATAAAGATAAACGCCGACGCTCCTTGCCACTGAAAATGACCAAACGATTAGCTACAATTAATATAACACTTATTAATGCACTAGCAAGTAGCTCGGCTGATGAAGGGAAATTGATAGCTTTCATTGCACTAATGAAAGCTGAAAGGCTTGTGTTTGAATATATGCATGATGTTTATGCTAGTAAAGCTAATTTTGATATTATATTGGATATAGATTTCATGCATTTCATTGATCGTTTAGCTACTAACAATGAAACTATCGCTAACTGGAAACCAGATACGCTAAAAAACCTAAACTCGAAAATAAAGAGCATACTTTGCGATGCAGGATTGGCAAAGCGGACTAAAAAAGGGATTGTAGTTCAAAAACCTATTGCGATTGAAGAATTATTCAGTCTGATTGATGAAGATGACATGGTTTATGCCAAAGCCATATGCTGATACTGTCAAATGTTTAATGAAGTAACAGGAGGCAGACAATTCCCCTCCTTGGAGGGGTGCCGCGCTAGCGGCGGGGTGGTTTTTGTGGGAGGGCAATTCGATGAACTTGAACCAGCGGCTTGATATTATAGAACAAAAAATATACGACAGCAACTTCCGTACAGGGCGCGGCAATGTAGGTGAAGTGAACTTCTGGATATTCGATTACCTTCCTGAGGATGAAATGGCTGTGCGTGATTATGTGAAATTCTTAACCACCCGCATCAACGAAAAAGACGATGATGTGCAAATAAAGCATTTTGATCTCTATGATCTAATGATTGATGTGCTACGTGAAAAAAATTATTTGGAAAAAATAATTGAAATGGAAAAAGCAAAAGGATCATCGGAAATTATCAACCCAATGAAGCGTACACTCCGCCTCACAGAAAGCAGCGATTTAATAATCCAAAAGATTGTCGAGAACCTAACTCCACAAAAGGATGTAATTTTTTTGACAGGAATAGGAAAGGCCTGGCCTATAATACGCTCACACACCATACTGAACAACCTGCACAGCAGAGTGGAAAAAAACCCTCTTGTTATGTTTTTCCCAGGCGAGTATACCAGCGAACTAAAACTCTTCGGTGAAATTACAGACGATAACTATTACAGAGCCTTTAGGCTGATATAGCTACATTTGAATCTGCGTTCGCTCAGATAAACACTAGGAAGCTCGGACACAAACTCTCGCTACATTTGAATTAGGAGAAAGATGATATGAACATTGGTGAAATGTTTGAAAAGACAATCGACAGACCCATCCAAGGCGTTGTAAAAATTGGGCAAGATACAGAAGAACTAATAGCTACTGAGCTTGATGAGTATGTAGTAACCAAGGAACTGCATCGACATTTTGACAAGTTTTTTGCTGGATACAAAAAAGGTACTCAAGAGCGAACAGACAAAATCGGGGTGTGGATTTCTGGTTTTTTCGGGAGTGGAAAATCCCATTTTCTGAAAATACTTTCATATTTACTAGGCAACGGACAATATGGTGGTAGAAGAGCAATTGATTATTTTGAAGGAAAAATCGGCAATAACTACATTCTGGCTGATATGCAGTTGGCAGCCGATACCAGTGCTGATGTTATTCTATTTAATATTGACGCAGAAGCAGATTCCGATTCCAAGTCCAACAAAGACCCAATAGTAAAAGTATTTATGAAGGTCTTTAACCAAATGCAGGGCTTTTGCAGCACAATGCCGTGGGTTGCAGATTTGGAGCGGCAAATGGTTAAGGAGGGTGTATACGAGGATTTTTTGACACACTTCAAAGAAATATCTGATAATGAATGGGAAGATGCTCGAAACGATTTTTACTTCGAGCAAGACAACATTGCCGAGGCTCTGGTAGAAACTACACGAATGAGTCGTGAAGCCGCGCTTGCTTGGTATAATAAAGCAGAAGAAAACTACTCCCTTGATATAAATTCCTTTGCTCGCCGAGTCAGTGAGTATATAGAAGCAAAGGAAGATCAGCTCGGGAAAAAGCACTTTGTAATATTTCTATGTGATGAAGTCGGTCAATATGTCGGTTCAAGCAGCTCGTTAATGCTCAACCTTCAAAATATTGTGGAGGGATTGGGCAACGAATGCGGTGGTAGGTCCTGGGTCATTGCGACAGGACAAGAAGATATTGATTCCATCACTAATGTCAACCGCGACAACTTTTCTAAAATCATTGGACGGTTTGATACTAGGTTATCGTTATCCTCTGCAAATGTAGATGAGATAATAAAAAAGAGACTATTAGCAAAGAAAGAAACATCAATCGACAAGCTAGGTTTGCTTTATGCAGATAAAGAGGCAGCTTTGAGAAATCTAATTACATTCTCCGATGCGGGTGATATGTACCTATATAATTCCGTTGACGATTTTGTAGATATCTATCCTTTTATACCCTACCAGTTCAAGTTGTTGCAAGCTGTTTTTAACGGTATTCGCACACATGGAGCATCAGGCAAACATTTATCTGAAGGCGAACGTTCTCTGCTAAATGCTTTCCAAGAAGCCGCAAAGCAGTATGTAGATTTTGAAGAAGGAATACTGATTCCCTTTAATGCATTTTATAATACTGTAGAAACATTCCTCGATCACAATATCCGCAAGGTAATATTGGATGCCGACGAAAGCAGCAATCGCATAGACGGCGCATTAGAGCCATATGACGTGGAAGTGCTTAAAGTGCTGTTCATGGTGAAGTATATCTCAAATGTACTCCCTGCCAACCTCGAGAATATATCAACTATTATGATTGCTAACATTGACCAAGATAAAATTGATCTAAAGAAGAAAGTTGATGCATCTCTGCGGCGGCTAGAAGAACAACGGCTTATCACCAAGAATGGAGATGTGTTTATCTTCCTCACCAACGAGGAACAGGATATTAATCGGGAAATAAGAGAAATACGCATCGACCAGAAAGATTTAATAGACAAAGTAGGCAGCATGGTATATGAAGTGTTATTTAATACAGACCGAAAATACCGCCACAATGAGCGTCATGATTTTCCTTTTAATACTTTGATTGATGACCGCTCCATTGGACAACAAAAAGAGGAAATCGGTATTCGTGTACTCACTCCCTACTATTCTCTTGGTGGGATCGTTGAATCTGCTGTCAAGCTAATGTCTGGAAATGAACGTAATGTAATCGTTGTTTTGCCGTCCGATACAACATTCCTAGATGAATTGGAACAATCTATACAAATTGACACATACTTAAGGCTTAATGCTGGCAAGACAGCAACTGATGCTGTAGAAGACATTAAGACTACAAAATCTCGTGAATCAAAACAACGCTTAACTCGCTGCCGTGACCTTATTACAGAAGCACTAAAAAAAGCAGATATATATGTCAATACCAACAAATTGGAAATAAAAGAAAAATCACCAGACCAGAGGATAAACGATGCGTTCAACGTACTCGTTGAGAGCATCTATTCAAGATTGAATTATTTGCTCGAATACTTTTTGACTCCTGAGAGGCTCAGGGATGTCCTAACGGCAAAAGATAGTGGGCAGATTGCAATAGATGGTACAGACCAGTTTGAAAGCGACCCTAATCGCCTTGCTATCGACGATATGCTTGATATTATCGAGCGAAGCCATACCATGAATCAAATGACAACCATGCGTACCCTGCTGGATCATTTCAAAAAAATACCCTATGGTTGGAAAGAAATAGATATTGCAGGGATTGTATTGATCTTGTTCAATAAACAGAAGATTCGCATGGAACTCGGTGGGGAAAATATACTTACTAATGACATGAGTGCTATCGAATATGTGACAAAAAGAGAACACTTTGACCGCCTAGTCATAAAATGGCGTGATGTAGTCAGCCCCACGCTTGTATATAACGCCAAGGAAATAGCGCGCGAAGTGTTTGGGCGTAGTGATGTTCCCAATGACGAAGATGGCTTGATGTCACGTATAAAGGAGTTTGCCACACAAGCATTGACGGTAAGCAACGACAGCATCAAAGACCTTTTGCATGAATACGATAATAATATACGTTACCCTGGCAAACAGGTCTTAGAAAGCGGAAAAAAACTGTTTGAACAAATTGAAACACTCAAAGACATAAAGTCCTTTTATGATTTTCTTCAAACAGAGAAGGAAGCCTTGCTGGATTATGAAGAAGATGCGCGTGATATAAAGAAGTTTTTCAATTCGCAGAGGTCAATATTTGACAAAGCACTTGATATGCTGAGTATCTATGAAAGCAATCGCACATTTGTTCGCGACGCTGTGACTATCGAGCTTGTTGACGACATGGAGAAGATAGTCAAAATGCAATCTCCCTACACGGAAATCCACAAGTTGCCTGAATTGATTGAGCAGTTCATATCAAATTTCAATCAAATTCTTGAGGATGAATGTGTACCCATCCGTGCGGCAATCGAGGCAGACAGGGATGCGACTTTGGATGATTTGGAAAGCCGCCCATTTAGGGATATGTTCGTATCAGAAGTGCGAAATGAATATGCTGCGATGCTCGATAATTTGTCAAAAACAAACAGCATAGTCGTTGTATTGGGTATGCCTGGCGAAAGCGACCGAAGAAAACAGCAATTTATACAGACTTTCATTGATGAGCAAGAACGCATAGATAATGAGAGCAGAATGGATAATGTCGCAACGACACCTCCACCTCAACCTGTTCGCAAAACGAAATCAGTAACTATGAAATCTTTGTTTGCGGGTACTACCAAAATCAGCAGCGAAGTAGACATTGACCGATTGCTTACCGATATTAGAACGAAGCTAAAAGCCCAACTTGATGAAGATACAACAATACATATCGTATAGATACAAAAATTGTGACAATCAAGTACCTTTGTTTTTTAATAAGTCCGTATTATTGGACACGTACTTTGTTATAATATATTAAGGTGATTGACTTTTGTAAAGTAAAAATATCAGTTATCATATAAAAGATGGAACTATGAAATAATCTGGAACAATGTTCAGGTTTTTAAGCAGACTAACGAGGTTTTGAATATGGATAAGACAGCTATAAAGAATTATGCAATCACTGCCCGTCGAAGATTGATAGAAGCGGTAAAATTGAAAGCACAACGGCTTTATATATTTGAGAATGGTGCATTGCCTCCAGATGAAGCACATCATCGCTTGAGAGCAGAAGGCATTTACCTAACATCTGAACAAAACAAGGCTCGTTTACATATTTGCAATATATTATCGGTGCGAGGGGATGATATAGATAACGAATCTGCATATCACCGTCTTGCTGAGGAAATTGCCTACACTTGGTTCAATCGCCTAATCGCTCTGAGGTTTATGGAGATCAATGATTACTTACCCTCCGGTATTCGTATATTGTCAAGCATAGACAAGGGGCGTATTGAGCCAGACGCTCTGCGAGAAGTTGATATTTTGCCTTATGTTGACAAATCGAAAGTAGAAATATTCCGTAATGATACTGCCTTTAACGCTCCTGAAAAACTATACAGATATATCCTCATCTCTCAATGTAATGCTCTTTCGGACATACTGCCTGGGATGTTTCAAAAGATAGACGACTACACAGAGTTGCTTTTGCCTGACAACCTCTATACAACAGGCGGCATTGTTTACGAGCTTGTTAATTCCATCGGTGAAGAAAACTTTAGTTTGCAACACCAAGGGCAGATTGAGATAATTGGTTGGCTATATCAATACTACACATCAGAGAAAAAGGATGAAGTATTCGCAGCTCTGAAAAAGAATGTCAAACTGAACAAAGACACGATTCCCGCTGCTACCCAGCTTTTTACACCGGAGTGGATAGTTAAATATATGGTGGAAAATAGTTTAGGGAGACTATGGCTGGAAAAGCATCCCAATGAGAATTTACGAAATAGCTGGCGTTATTACATTGATGAAGCAGAGCAAGAGCCAGAAGTTGCGGAGCAACTACGAATACTTCGCTCTCAAAGCCCTGTCAACCAGCCGCAAGACATTAAACTGATAGACCCCTGCATGGGTAGTGGTCATGTATTAGTGTACGCTTTTGAAGTGCTGTTCCAGATTTATGAAAGCATGGGTTACTCCGAGCGGGAGATTCCAAATCTGATACTGGAACACAATCTTTTCGGTTTGGATATTTGTGATCGAGCAGCCCAGCTTGCGTATTTTGCCTTGATGATGAAAGCTAGGAGCTACAACCGTCGCTTTTTGAGGCAGAGTGTTGTACCGCAGCCGAAAGTAATGGCTGTGCCGGAATCCAGTTCTATACTTAGGCTGATTGGAATCGTTAAGTATCTTGGCGTAAGTATGGGTGAAGCAGAAAGAACCGCAGCTGAGGATGATTTCAGGTATGTGGTTGAGTTATTTGAGCATGGCAAGGAATATGGCTCGTTAATAAAGGTAGACCATGACTTGGATTATGAGCGTTTGAGAGAGTATTTGAGTGATTATCCTAGAGGTCAAATGTCTTTAGACGAAACATCATTTTTTGAACATGCCGAGGCTTTTGGCAACATATTTGATGCCGCCGCTTTGCTTGCTCGGAAATATGATGTTGTGGTAACGAACCCTCCGTATATGGGAAATAGAAACATGGGAACATATCTTACGAAGTTTGTCGTACAGAACTTCACTGATAGCAAAAGTGACTTGTTTGCTTGTTTTATTGAACAGTGTACTACACTAGCAAAGACATATGGCTATACTACAATGATAACTCAACATTCATGGATGTTTTTGTCAAGTTATGAGAAGCTCCGAAAGAACCTGATAAACACGAATGATATTGTCAACATGGCACATTTAGGTGCTCATGCATTTGAAGAAATTGGTGGAGAAGTAGTACAGACCACAGCATTTGTGTTGCGCCATTCAAGTTTAGCAAACTATTTAGCTACATTTGTACGATTAGTAGATTTCACAAGCCAGCAGACTAAAGAAAGCATGTTCTTATCAGGTATAAATCGTTTCTACTCCAGTAAAGACATATATTCTTTGATTTCTGGTTCTCCGTGTGTTTATTGGATAAGTGAGAAAGGACTACAAGCGTTTATTGAAGCTAATCCATTAATTAAATATGCTCGTCCTCGCGTTGGTCAGAACACAGGAGATAATGATAGATTTTTACGTTATTGGTACGAAGTTAATAATGCGAAAGTTGCATATCATTTGCATCATAATGAACTCGAAAAATTTACATTGAAATGGATCCCCTATAATAAAGGAGGCAGTTTCAGAAGATGGTATGGTAATTTTGACTATGTTGTAAATTGGGAAAATAACGGGAGAGAGATTAAGGATTATGCTGTAATTAGAAATCACGGGAAACATTGGTCACGATATATTCAAAACATTGAAAATATGTGTCGTGTTGGAATATCTTGGTCAGATATAGCATCAACGAGATTTGGCTGCCGATTCTTGCCAGAAGGGTTTATTTGCGATGTAAAGGGTTCGTCAATGTTTCCTGATGAAACGATGCGTTATTATCTTTTGGCCTTTCTTAATAGTAAAGTAGCGATTGATTATTTACAAATGCTCAATCCAACGACTACATATCAAGTAGGTAACATTTCTTCATTACCTTTGCTTATTAGCAGAAATGATGAAGTAAGTCAATTAGCTGACTCAAATGTAGATATTTCGAGAGTGGATTGGGATAGCGTAGAGACAAGCTGGGATTTTCTAGTCCATCCGCTTATGAACTCAAAAAATATTGATGCAGCTTATGAAAAATGGGAAGCAGATTGCGATAACCGTTTCGCCAATCTCAAATCCAACGAAGAAGTACTAAACCGTATCTTCATCGACATCTACGGCTTACACGAAGAACTAACCCCAGAAGTCGAGGACAAAGACATAACCATTCGCCGTGCTGACCTTCCTCGCGACATCCGCAGTTTCGTTTCTTATGCTGTGGGCTGTATGTTTGGGCGGTATAACTTGGATGAACCGGGTCTGGCATTTGCCGGAGGTAGTTTTGAACCCGATAAATATAAGACTTTCGCTCCGTCAAAAGACAACATCCTCCCCATCGGTACAGCCGATTATTTTGAAAACGACATTGTTCTGCTGTTTATAGAGTTCGTACGCAAAGTCTACGGCGAAGAAACATTGGGAGAAAACTTAGACTTTATCGCCAACGCCCTCTACCCCAACGCAAGCGGAACAGCACAAGAGCGGATTCGCCGCTACTTCCTCAACGAGTTTTACAAAGACCATGTTAGGATTTACCAAAAGCGACCGATCTATTGGTTGCTCGACAGCGGAAAGAAAAACGGTTTTAAAGCTCTGTTCTACCTGCATCGTTACGACAAATTCACGCTAGCAAGAGCGAGAACGGACTATCTGCACATTCTCCAAAGAAAATACGAAGCAGAAGTTAAGCGGCTGGAACTATTGGCAAGCGAAACAGCAGATAACCGAGAAAAAGCTGCCAGCCGAAAAGATATGAGCATTTTGCAAGGGCAAATAGATGAGTGCCGTATCTACGACCAAGTGCTGGCACACATCGCTCATCAGCAGATTGAACTTGACCTAGATGACGGCGTAAAAGTCAACTATGCGAAGTTCCAAGGAGTAGAAGTGCCTGTAAGCGCAAATAAAGTAGTGAAGATGGATTTATTAGGGAGGATTTAAAGAGTGTTTATACAAAGAATAACCATCAAGAATTATCGTTGCTTTAATGACTTTTCTATGAGTTTCCGGAAAGGGCTTAATGTGATTATTGGAGCAAACAACTCTGGTAAAACGGGGTTACTGTATGCAGTTCGACTCCTTAACGAACCGAGTTTATCGTTTGATGACTTCAATAAAAACAATATGCTTAATTATTCGGATTTGTATCTTAATGAGGCACCCATGATTGAAGTGGAATATGTAATCCGACACCTTATCGTTGAAAGCAATACAGAGGATGAAAGCATAATAAAACTGCTGCCATTTTTAGGTATGGATAAACTAACCGAAACGTTATCCAATGATAACGGAGAATACGAATACGATGTTACAGCCACCATTAGAGTTGTCTGTGCTCTTGATGTTAAGGCTCTTAGTGAATACACGTACGCAGTTGCAAGTGTGAATGATCTTAGCGGCTTCGTGCGTGTACTAAAGTCGTTTATACCTAGATATAAGTGGGCATATTACAATGGAGGTAGCGGTACAGAAGCGAAAAAAAAAGAAGCGACAGGTATTTTTGATATTAGATATATTGGAGCCGAACGAACAAGCGAATCGGTTAGTAGAGAGGCTCGACGCGAGATAGATGCGTTCACCAAAGACACAGAAAACGCCTTGGCGATTGAGGAACTAAGAGATAGTATCTCGGAAAATATGAAGGAATTACTAGAACCTGCGCTCAATAAGTTATCACAGTTGTTTGAAAACGAAAACAATGAAATCGGTTTGCATCGCGGTAATGTTTCTATTGCACATGATATTAGACCGAACATAGCATTTGGTGAATCATATATCACTGAGGTGCGTGATAGATACTCTGATTATTCAGTTCCACTTGACTATAATGGGCTTGGGTACAACAACCTTATTAATATATATATGCTCATAAAGTTGACCGAAATACGTCAAGGACGCGATTTTCGCATATTATGTTTGGAAGAACCTGAGGCTCATTTGCATCCAGCTATGCAATACAAGCTATTCAAATATCTGCGTACTCTAGACGATGAAAATAAACTCAATCAGCAAATATTCGTTACAACACATTCAAGCAATATAACTGCTGTTGCAGGGCTTGATAATATGTATATGCTTGAATACAGACGTAATTCCGAATTTTGTGATTGTATTCATCAAAGCCTTGCTGACCATTTTGCAAGTAATGGAGAAAACACTCCAAAGAAAGATGCAAAGGAGCATCTAACGAAATTCCTTGATGTAACACGTTCGGATTTGTTATTTGCGGATAGAGTTATCTTAGTTGAAGGTATTGCTGAAAAATTTCTATTACCATTGTTTATGAAAAGATGCGGTTACTCATATGAAGATGAGTTTGTGTCTATTGTTGAAATTGGTGGGAAACATTTTGAGCATTTCGTTGAATTGTTCAATCAAAATGCTATCAACAGAAAGGTGCTTTGCTTGACAGATAAGGATTTTAAGTGGATTGGAGATGACAGGGAGACAAGAAAACTCTCTGATTACAGTTCTTATGTTGACTATAATACTCCGCATATAAATAAATTACGAAAACGGTTCCCTATTGATAATTTCCATATCGAAACGCAAAGAGAGGGTGGAAGAACATTTGAAGATGAACTCTTTTTATCTAATTTTCCAATGGATTCTACTGATGCAAATCAAGCAATTTTGTTATTTGATTTAGTAGCAAACGAAACGGTATCTTCTCTAATTAAAGAACATCGAATGGAATTTGATAAGTGGGATAGTAATCGTCCGAAAGCTAAAAATAGTGTAATTTCGGCATACATTGACGCAACGAAATTAACTATTGAGAATGACAAGAATAACAAGGAGATGTATACAAGGATTTTCTTTGCAGAACTATTCGCTTATTATTCTAGTGGAAAAAAAGGGGATGTGGCATTAAGAATACTTGCGTCTGAGAAATTATCAGGTTCTATTATCGTTCCAAATTATATCAAGGAGGGATTAGAATGGCTATTGAAATAAACTCAGGGTCAGTTTTTACTCCCGAACAGCTAACGACACACGTAAAGATTTTTGCTGGACCAGGTGCAGGGAAAACACATTTTATTGTTGAGAACGTGAAAAACATTGTCGCAACTCACCCTTTTATTTCACAGAGTCGCAATCGAAAGGTGCTTTGCATCACTTATACAAATGCGGCTGTTAATGAAATTGTACGCCGTTTGGATAGGTTTACTGATTCCGTTGAAGTGTATACAATTCATAGTTTTATAATTGAGCGTATAATTAAACCATTTCAGCATGAATTGAGAAATATTATCCTTGATGAGTTTGGCGTGACTGTTAAAGGTACGGGGAATATTACCTCGCAAGTTGAGGGCGTAGGAATTTTGCATAATATAGATAAAAGCGAGATTTTTGATTTCATCAAATCGAAAACACATGAAACTGAAATCAATGATTACAGCAAAAAAGTTATGGGTGATGTGCAAATAAACATTGATGATTATGTTAATGATGCGATTGGTTTTATGAATAAACAAACAGTTAAAAAACTTTCATTTTCTTCACGAATCGAAAAAAACCACATCTTGCCGATAAAAGAGTTCATTTGGTCGACTGTTAAAAAACTAACGCATGATGAAATATTATTTTTCGGTTTCAAAATTCTTGAAAGGAATCACACGGCTTTATATGCAACACGCGTGCAGTTTCCATTTATTTTTGTAGATGAATTTCAAGACACGAACCCATTGCAAACAATCCTGATTAAAAGAATTGCAGAAAAATCAACGATAGTTGGAGTGATAGGCGATATTGCTCAGTCGATATATAGCTTTCAAGGCGCCAAGCCGGCTCAGTTCGCAGATTTTTCTGTTAATGGCAACCACGAGCTTATTGAATACTATATTGACGGAAACAGGCGCTCATCTGTAAATATTGTT
>Ga0099364_10010858_pt1 | contig 12493 bp, 15 predicted proteins | sample TergutTh196P3_FD_73070 | JGI IMG/M metagenome (GOLD analysis project Ga0099364, IMG submission 73070) | Microcerotermes parvus P3 segment gut microbial communities from Pointe-Noire, Republic of the Congo - Th196 P3 | ecosystem: Host-associated > Arthropoda: Insects > Digestive system > Gut ... | reverse complement strand
GCCGAACGAAGTCCGCCCCTACGACATTGAAAATTATTAACTACAGAAAAATTTTTTCAGTGTAGGGGCGAACTGCGTTCGCCCGTCGAATTATATGAAACATGGCGCGGTGTTTTGTAGGGAACGGTTCGTAACCGTTCCGCCGAATTTCCGCGGGTTGATAATTCACGCATAAATTTGCGCGGTCTCATCAACGGAACGGTTAAGAACCGTTCCCTACACCAAAAATTACCAACAACAAAAAATACTGATGTTGTGTGAACCAAAAAAGGGCGCGCAATGCGCGCCCGCAAATTCCACGCAAACCGTTGAGACCCACGGGCGAACGCAGTTCGCCCCTACGACATTGAAAATTATTAACGACAGAAAAATTTTTTCAGCGTAGGGGCGAACTGCGTTCGCCCGTTAAAAATTACCAACAACAAAAAATACTGATGTTGTGTGAACCAAAAAAGGGCGCGCAATGCGCGCCCATGTTTAGGCTTCTTGAAACATAAATGTAGGGACGACCGCCCTCGGTCGTCCGTATATTTGATGTTGTTTGTATGTAGGGGCGGGCATTGCCCGCCCGCAAATTCCACGCCCCTACGGTTGATGGCGTTCTATTATTTGGCGATGAAATTTATTTCGCGGCGATTCACCCACTCGGGCGAACGGCATCCACATCACGAACAACGGTCACTTCCACCTTCTCGCCGTAAAATTTCGCGAAAGGATTCCTGACTATCTTCCCCGATTTCAGAGCCTTTTTTAATTCCCCAAAACCTTGCGGGGTGTACTCAAAATCCGGCATTTCGATTATATCCATAAGTCAACTTTTCCGCAAAACCAACGACCCCACAATCGCCGCCAAAACCGACGCGCCGACTGCGCCGCCGAGGATTACGACGAGTAAATTTTCGCCCTCGTTGACGGTGGAGCGGGGTTCGGGTGGGGGTGCTTGTGCGGAATTATCGGAGGTTGCGGTGTCGGGATTATCGGAGGTGTCGGGGGTGTCGGTAGTTGTGTTGTTATCGGTGGTTGCGGGTGCGGGTGTGGTGTCGGGAGTTGCGGGGGTGGTGTCGGGAGCATCGGGGGTGTCAACATTGTTGTCGAAAACAGGCGGTTCTGCCGCTTCGCCGCCCTCGGCCGTAACGCTCAACACCGCCATAGAACCGCCGGTGCCGCTTGTCGCCGCCGCCAAGCCCATGCTGCCGCTCGCGAACCTCTCGCCCGAAGTCAGCCCTTGAATCGCGGGGTCTTCGCTCATTCGGTAGACCTCGACTCGGGTGCCGTCGTCCAAAATATGAGCGACAATTATTTCCAAAATCGTGAACGGATTATGGTCGTCTTGGGTGCAAAACAGCAGGTTCTGCCCCAAATCCGCCGCCCGCACAATGACGTCGGCCGGGATAAGGTCGTCGGTGTTCGGCATGTGTGTAACCAGCGTTGCAATGCCCGTTCGGGTGTCACGCGGGGTCAAGGTCAGCCAGCGTTGCCCGGTGTTACTGCCGCGCGCCGTCACGATTTTGTAGGCGCAACCGCCCGCAGCGGGATTAATATCTTCGGCGGTGAACGCAAATTCGTAATGCCCCTCGTCGGGATTTTCAACCCCCTGCACAAATTCCGACAAGACAAACCAGACGCCCGCCTCGGCCTCAGTCCGCTGTGTAACCGCGATTTGGTTGTACTCGGCGGCATGCGAGACCACCGCAAAACAGGTTAAACCCGCCGCAAAAATCGCAACCGCCGTTATCGCCAAAACAAATTTTTTTACTCTCATATATAGCATCCTCCCGAAAAGAATATAATACTCCAACATATATTATACACAATCTTTACACTAAACGCAATAGCTTATTTGCACAATATTTTTGGGTAAAATACAGCTAAATGTAACAATTATGTAAATATTTTACAGCATATTTACCCCCGAAACTGCAAAAAATACTAAAAAACATTGAAAGGAATAAAAACCAATGAACAATAATTTTATGGCAAATCCGATTGCGGGCGGCGACAATCCCGCGAATAATCTTGCGGGCATGGCGGCGGTCTCCGGAGCAGGGAAAAACGCGGCCGCACTGCCGCTCAGAGCCATGCGCGAAATACCGCAGGCGCGTGCAGACGCGGCGAAAATCACCGCGCTTGTCAAGGAACGCGGGCGAGTTTCGGGCTATCAGTTGTCGAACGGCAAGATTTTGGACAAGCAATCGGCGATAAATTTGGCGCGGGACGGCGGCATACAAGGCGTGGGGATTTCCTCGCGGAAGGGCGCGGAATACCTGAAATCCCTGCCCGACGACAGCGGCATGAATAATTTGAACGCGTTGCCGACGGTTAGTGCGGAGAATTGATGGACAGTTGACAATTGACAATGGACAATGGACAATTGTAGGGGCGCGCAGTGCGTATCCGTGGAATTTTTCGGCGGTTGTGCAATTTTGCGGGCGAACCCCAACGAAAACCCGCCCCTACGTTCGATGGCGTTTTATGTGGTTGAAAATTTTTACAAGTGCGGGGTCGGGCGATTAGAAATCGCCCCTACACACCCAAGGGTTGAGGTTCTTTCTCGTCTTCGATTAAATCTTCATCTGTGATTAAAAAATCTTCGTATTCGTTTTCTTCGCAAAACCTGTTATGATAATTCCTGCACCATTCGTATTTTTGGCGGATGCACGGGTTGATGCGCGGTTTTTTATTTTTTAGGTTTTTGACGATACAGGTTTTGTGAGCAGATAAGTATTCTTGGATTTTATTGATATCTTTAGAAGATAAAACAAATTTCAAATAATTCAAATAATCTACAACTTTCAATCTGTAAAAATCTTCAAGCACGAAACAATCAAGAAGGGAAGCATTGAAATCAGACGATTTTTCTATCCCATCTATATAAGAATCATCTACAATGATTCGAGGGAATATTGCTAAATTGTCTTCGAGGTAATGTACAGCAACTATACCTTCGCCAAAAATGAAATCATCTGTATAAATCAACTTGCTATGACACATAGCCCCCCTAACAAAGATATTTTCTTTAGAGAAATATAATTGTATGTTAGCAACCAAAAAGAATAGCCCAATAGGGTTGCTTTTGGTGCATAGAAAGAAATTGTCTGAAAACATTTTTAATTCGATTTCTAATCCCTCACCAGCTTCAAGTACAGCATTTTTTGCCTGTTCAAGAGTTTCCTTTATGGAATCAAAAAACTCAATCCTCCCCTTATCATCAAGCCCCTTAATTTTCTGCTCATACCCAAGAATATCAAAATAGGCGATGAAATAATTTTCATAGTTTTCGTTTTGGTTTTTATTTGCCATTTTTCTGCTCCTTTCACGCAGGGCAGGGGCTTTGCTCCTGCCGATTGATTGTTACGCCTTTGTTGCGGCGTTTCCTGTCGTTGAAAAATTTTGATGTAGGGAACGGTTCGTAACCGTTCCGAAAGTCCGCACGGCCTTTTAAGCGGAACGGTTACGAACCGTTCCCGGCATTAAAATGCCAATAAAAATTATTAACGACTGGGAAAATTTTCGGTGTTGTAGGGGCGCGCAGTGCGCGCCCGTGGGGTTTTGCGCGGCATGACTGCTACATATTCAACATCGTATTCGCAAACTCCTGCAACCCCTCGTCCTCGTCCCCCGAAATAATCCGCGCCAACTCCCGCTTGCGCTCCTCGAGATTCAAATCCGTGACCTTAGTGTAGGTGCGGGTTTGGTCGTCGGTTTTCTCGATAAGCAAGTGTTTATCGGCTTTTGCGGCGATTGAGGCCAAGTGGGTTACGCAGAGTACCTGCCGCTTTTGGGCGATTTCGGACATCTTCTGCCCGACCTTCAAAGCCGCACGCCCGCTGATTCCGGCGTCAATTTCGTCAAAAATCATGACGGGAATCTTGTCGCTTTCGGCCAAAACCGCCTTCAACGCCAGCATAATCCGCGAGAGTTCGCCCCCCGAAGCGATTTTCGCGAGCGGCTTCGGCTCCTCGCCGAGGTTGACCGAAATCATAATCTCGACCCCGTCCATGCCGCTCATAGTCACGTTTTCGCGGGTTATTTCAAAGAACAGCCGCACATTCGGCATGTCTAAAAATAGCAGTTCGGCGGTGATTTTTGAGGCTAATTCCGAGGCGGCGGCGGTTCGTTTTTCGGTTATTTCACCTGCCAATCTCTTTAGGTTGTCACCGACGATTTTACGCTCTGCAATCAGCTTTTCGGCGATGTCGTCCGAAAATTCAAGCTCGGCTAATTCATCGCGCCAGTCGTCCGCCGCGTGAATTAATTCGTCGATGTCAAGCTTATATTTGCGCTTCAAGTGGAGCAAATCCGCCATGCGTTCTTCCAATTTCGCGGCAGTTTCGGGGTCAAAGCCGTCGGAATCCAAGGCGGCAATTTCCCCGCAAACATCGTCTAACTCTATGCCCGCGCCCTCAAGGCGGGCGGCGAGTTCAGAAGTTTTCGGCAAAAATTCCGCTATCTCTGCAAGATAATTTCGACACTGATTGACCAAGTCCACCGCGCCGAAATCGTCAGATTCGCCGCCCGAAAGACACCCCCGCGCCGCCGCAAGCCCCTGCTTGATTTGCTTTGCGTTACGCAAAGCCGCAAGCTTTTGGGCGAGTTCGGCTTCTTCGCCGAGTGACAACTTGTATCGGTTTACATCGTCCGTTTTTTCCTTTAACAATGCGGCTCTTTCGGATTTCGCGGAATCATCGGTTTGCAATTTTTTTATTCTCCGCGACAAGTCCGAAAAGTTTTTGAAGACCTCTGCGTACTCCGCCAAATCCCCTGTCAACCTACCGAAGTTGTCAAGCAAATCCCGCTGTCGGACGGTGTCGGTGAGAGTTTGGCTGTCGTGTTGGCCGTGAATGTCGATGAGTTCGGCGGCGATTTCCCGCAAAATGGCGGCAGTAGCGGGTTTGTTGTTGATGCGGGCGGTGCTTTTGCCGTCGGGGTAAATCTCGCGAGTGAGGATTAAAGCGTCCTCGTCGGCAGAAAAGCCGTGCTGTGCGATTTTCGCCACCGTAGAGGGCGGTAAATCGCCGAAAACCGCGGTGATATGCGCTTTTTCCGCACCGCTCCGGACAATATCGCGGGAGGCTCGTCCCCCCAAAATCGCCTTAATCCCGCTAATCAGTATGCTTTTGCCCGCCCCCGTTTCACCCGTGAAGACGTTAAAACCCGCACAAAAGCCGACTCGCGCCTGCTCAATTACGGCCAAATTTTCAATATAAATTTCACGTAGCATAGCTTCACCGCCCTGTAAATCTATAGTAGTTTACATCAAAAAATTACACAAAATCACATGTAAATCTATGTGAGTTTACATGTCCAAAATCCGCTCGTACAAAGCCTTTGCGGCCGCTTCGGTACGTGCGAGTATAAAAACCGTGTCGTCGCCTGCGATTGTCCCGACGACGTTCGGGAAATTCATGCCGTCGAAGGCGTTACACGCCGCGCCCGCCCACCCGGGATTGCACTTCAGCACGACGGTATTCAGCGCGTAATCCGCGCTGAGAACCGCTTGAGAGAACATCAAGGCCGACTTTTTATTCTCAGCCGCACTTTTCTTGAAATAGCGGCTGACGCCGCTCTCGGACAGGCTTTTCTCAAGGCCGAGCTCGTTTATGTCGCGCGAGACCGTCGCCTGTGTCACCTCAAAACCGCTGTTTTTCAGCTCGGCAATCAGCATTTCCTGATTTTCAATCTCGTTTTCGCGGATAATTCGCAAGATTTCTGCGAGACGTTTCTTTTTCAATTTTTTCACCACCATGCCGCCCATACCTGAATGAAATTCAATGAAATTTTGCGGCATGGGACATGCCTTCCTTGAACATTATCAAAGTTAAACCTACAATAATCTACTTAAATATTAGTCGTCGCTCGTATTATTTGTCAATCCCCGATAGATTTCCGACTTCGCGAACCCCGTCTCCCATGCGGCGATTTTGCAGGCCTCGGCGGGCTTTTTCCCGCTCTGGATAAGGATTACAGCGATTTTTACGGCCTCTTGCAGGGTGGATTGCAACTGCGACTGCGATTGCGATTGCGATTGCAATTGCTGCGGGGGTGCGTCCAAAACCAGCACAAACTCGCCCCGCGGCTGGGTTTCCTCGTACCGCGCAATCATTTCTTCGAGGGTGCCGCAGAGGACTTCTTCGTGAATTTTTGTCAATTCGCGGCAGACGGCGATTTTCCTGTTGCCGAGGGTTTTGTGCAGGTCTGAAAGGGTTTTTCGGAGCTTGTGCGGGGCTTCGTAGAGGATTAGTAGGCCGTCGTAATTTTGCAGTTGCAGCAGTCTTTCCCTGCGTGGGCGCGGGTTTACGCTCAGGAAGCCCTCGAACGAGAATCGGCGGCACTCGAAGCCGCTCAAAGCCAATGCGGCGACCAACGCGCTCGGCCCGGGGACGACCTCAACGTCCAAGTCGGCATCGCGGCAAACCCGCACCACGTCTGCGCCGGGGTCACTTACGCAGGGCATGCCCGCGTCGGTGATGAGGGCGCAAGATTCGCCGCCTTGCAGTCTTTCGGCAATTTTCGCGGCAGTTTCCCGTATATTGTGTTTGCGGCAGGAAATTAACGGCTTCTTTATACCATATCTTGATAATAATTTCAAGGAGACCCGCGTGTCTTCGGCGGCGATAAAGTCGGCTTTGGCGAGTGTTTCCAACCCACGCGCCGAAATGTCGCCCAAGTTGCCGATGGGCGTGCCGGTGACGTACAAAGTGCCATGAATACTGCTCATATCGGTAAATCCTTCAAGTAATTTCGGTACTCCGCGCCAATTTCGCGGTGGGCAAGCGCGATTTCGGTCACGGCCTTCATCAAACCGAGCTTGTTTCCGGTGTCAAACCGCACGCCATCGAAGTCTACGCCGGTCATGCCGTCCTCGTTTGCAAGGCGTTTCATGGCGTCGGTCAGCCAAATTTCGCCGCCGAGACCGGGTTTTGTCTGCTCCAAAATCGGGAAAATTTTCGGCGGGAGCACGCACCTGCCGAGTATTGAAAAGTTCGTGAAAATCTGTTCGGGAGCGGGTTTTTCAATCATGTCGGTGATTCTGTACAGGTTATTTTCGAGCAGTTTCGCGTCGAGCGACGAGTACTTGGTAATTTCGGCGGCGGGAAACTCTTTCATGGCGACCGCGCCCAACCCGTACTTCTCGTAAGCCTCGCAAATCTGCATAGTTACAGGCTTTTTATATACGCCAACCCCCGCGTTGTTTGGGTGACAACCTTGACTGGTTGGCGGGGTTTCGCCCCCGTCAACCTCCGCACCGTCCTGACAACCTTGTAAGGTTGTCGGAGTTTCGTAGTTCGTTGAGCCACAAGCCGTTGGCGAATTTTCCGAAATCAATATATTGTGGTGACAACCCTGTGCAGTTGACGGCACATTACCGCGACAACCCACCGAAGTTGACACCATAATATCATCGGGGTAGACAACCGCAATCGGCTCATCGCCCGCGAAGCCCTTCGCCAAAAGCACCGCGCTCCCCGAACCGCGCATAATCGGCTGGCGAATGTAGGTTATATCGGCGATTTTCGCGGTTTGCAACAGCTCGTCGTAGAGTTTTTGGCTCTTGCAACTCAAGGCGGCTTCAAGCTCGGGGTGGCGGTCGAAATGCTCTTGTACTGCGCCTTTGCCCCTGCTCAAGACGATTAAAATATCGGTTATGCCCGAATCCGCGAGCTCCTCCACTATATATTGTATCGACGGCTTGTCAACAATTGTCAACATCTCTTTCGGGACGGCTTTCGTAGCGGGGAGCATGCGGCTGCCGAATCCCGCGGCTAAAATCACGGCTTTTTTGACTTTCATATTTTCACCAAGCCCTTTCTGCACAAGAGTGCACCTCAAAATATCTTCTCCCGCCTTTATGGGAGTGGGGTTCAAGGTTATTCCCATTGTATTTTTCTTTTATTTTAGCATAAAAAACACAAGAAGTCAAATTAAATTGACAAATGGATTTAGATGGTGTATAATATATATAGAAATGGGGTTTTCAACTGTAATCAACCCGCAATACACGCCGTTTTATGTAGGGACGACCGCCCCCGGTCGTCCGTTCATCACCGGAAACGCGGCGAATGTTTTCAAGCAAACGGACGACCGGGGCGGTCGTCCCTACAACCCAAACCCCGCGCAAACGGAGGTTGTCACAAATGCCAAATGAATACAATTGCCCGCTCATCAATCTAAATATTGACGAAACTGTTTGCTATGATATACAAATGGTGACTTCCGGAATGATTAAAAAAAGCGTGTTGCAGGACTATGATTTCCCGATTGACGAGGGCTTAGTCACCAAGGAACGGGCGGCGCACCTGTGCGAGGCGTGTCCGTTTAATCAATTAAAGCCTGTGTACTATATAAATGCGATTGCAGAAAGGAAAAGGTAGAAAAAATGCAAAACACCGAAAGAACAACCCACACAAACGGCAGTTTCAAGGTCTCGGAGGAGGTCGTGGCGAAGATTGCGCGGCTGGCGGCAAGCGAGGTTGAGGGGGTCGCCCTTGAACCCGTTAACGCGGGCAGATTGGCGCGGCAAGGCGCGGGCGCAAGCTCCGTCAAGCCCGAAAACGCCGCGTCTGCCGGGAAAATCGCGCAGATTGCACACGCCGCAAAAGCGACAAGCGTCGCAGGTTTTACCAACGTCGCGAGGATTGCGCGTGCCGCGAAAATCGCACGCCCCGTGAGGGTTCGTCTAACCAAAGAAGCCGCCGAAATCGACATCGCGATTATCGCCCTGCAAGGCTCAAAAGCCGCCGTTACGGGCGAAAATGTACAGCGTGCCGTCAAGTCTGCCGTGCAGAATATGACGGGGATTGCGGTCTCGAAAGTCAACGTGCGAATCGCGGGGATAAGACTTGCGGAAACAGTGGTGTAAACTTTGAAAGAACCGGTGCAAATCGGGGAAAACAATCCCTGCGAGGGGGAACGAAACTTTCAAATGCACTTTTGTGCGAGAAGGACATAGCGAAAAATGAAAAACAATAAATTGAACCGCCACGAAATCCGCCAAGCCGCATTGATACTGCTTTATCAAGCCGAAGTACTCGAAGCTATTCCGAGCGACGGCTCGCTTGAACCTGCGCCCGACATCGAAAATATTAAGGCCGACTGCGTCGAGGCGTTCGGGCTTGCGGTCGATTCCGAGGTCATGAAATTGGTTCGCGGGGTGCTCGAAAACAAGGCCGCGCTTGACGAAATCATCAATAAATACAGCCCCGTTCGCAAGGTCGAGCGTATTCCGAAAATAAATTTGGCAATAATGAGAATGGCGTTGTACGAGATGGATTTTATGGCCGCAGTGCCCGACAAAGTCGCTCTGAATGAGGCAATCGAGCTTTCAAAGGAGTTCGCGTTTTCGCCCGACAGCAAGCTAATCGGCGGGCTGATTGGCGGGTACTATAAGGATAAGCATAATGTCAAATAAATTTATCGCAACCGTCTCTCAAGTCAATCGCCGTGCCGCTTTGACGCTCGGCAAGGACACCGCTCTCAGCGGGCTTTTTGTCAAGGGCGAGGTGTCAAATTTCGTCTGCCACTACAAAACCGGGCATCTTTATTTCACCCTCAAAGACGAGTCGAGTGCCTTGAAATGCGTGATGTTCGCGGGCGATGCGGCGCGTTTGAATTTCATGCCCGAGAACGGGCAAATCGTGATTGCAAGCGGGAAAGTCGGCATATACGAGCGCGACGGAGCCTATCAACTTTACGCAAATTCGCTCGAACCCGAAACGGTGGAATCGGACACCGACAGCCTTTACGCGCTGTTCCTAAAACTCAAGGAAAAATTGCAAACTGAAGGAATCTTCGCGAATTGCCGTCCACTGCCGGTGTACCCGAAAAAAATCTGCCTGATAACTTCAAAAGACGGCGCGGCGTTGCAGGATATTTTGTCGGTTTTTGCGCGGCGTTACCCGGTTTTGCAGGTGGATATAATTCCGGTTTTGGTGCAAGGCGCGGGGGCGGCAAAGTCGCTCGTGGCCGCTGTTAAGTCGGCACAGGGTTTGGATTGCGATGTGATTATAATTGCACGCGGGGGCGGTGCGGCAGAGGATTTGCAGGCGTTCAATGATGAGCAATTAGCGCGGGAAATTTTCGCGAGTAGAACACCCGTAGTCTCCGCAATCGGCCACGAAACTGATTTTACAATAGCCGATTTCGCCGCGGATTTACGCGCCCCGACACCCTCTGCCGCCGCCGAAATTACCACCCCCGACCTCGCCGAAATTGTCCCGTCATTACTGCAAACTCTCGCGGGATTTCGGCGGCGTGTCTTCGGAATACTCGACAAAAAACAAGCCCGACTTGACTACACCCGGCGGCGAATTACCGCGCAAATGAAAAATTTAATTGCCCTAAAAAAACAAAAATTGCAAGCCGCCGAAACACTAATTCACGCCCTCAACCCCGACAAAATTTTTGCACGCGGATTCGCCGCCGTCTTTGATAAAAGCGGCAGGGCGGTGAAAAATTCGGGGGCGGTGGAGGTCGGCGATGAGCTTAATATAAGGCTGTCGCAGGGGGAAATAACCGCGATTGTGAAACAATGCAAAATGCAGAATGCAGAATGCAGAAATGAATAAAATTTTGATGTTTATTTCCGTCGGAATCCAACCAAAAAAATAAAATTATTTCTGCATTCTGCATTATTACTTCTGCATTATGTGAGCAAGGAGAAAACATGAAAAATACTAACACTTTCGAGCCTTCAATGAAGCGTCTCGGCGAGATTTCCGAGATGATGAACGACGACGATTTGTCGTTAGAGGAGGCGTTGAAACTTTACGGCGAGGCCGAGGATTTGGTCGCGGTTTGCAAGACCGAGATGGAGGAAGCCCGCCTGCAATTGCGGGAAATTTTCACGGGGGGCGAGGGTAATTGAGCGACTTAAAAATGCTGAAAAATTACGGCGATTATAAAAAAATGGTTGAGGATTTTTTGCAGTTATCCGAATTAAAAAAGCTTCAAAATTGCCCTCTTGCGCCGCCGATTCTTCACAGCCTAAACGCAGGTGGCAAGCGGCTCCGACCGGTGTTGACTTTGGCGTTTTGTGAGGCGTACGGCGGCGAAGTAAAACGCGCTTTGCCGATTGCGGCGGCGATTGAATTACTGCATACGTCCACGCTCATTCAAGACGACCTGCCCTGCATGGACGACGACGATATGCGGCGCGGGCAGCCGTCCTGCCACAAGAAATTCTCGGAGAGTGACGCGGTTCTCGCGGCAAGCCGCATGGCGTTTTGCGCCTTTGAACTAATCGCAAAAGCCGCGTTGCCGTCTGAAAAAATCGTGCGAATTACGCAGGAAATTTCCGCTTGCATGGGCGCGGTTTACGCGGGCCAAAAATTGGATTTGTTGCATGAAAATTCTGCGGAATTTGCAAGCATTTCTCCTGAAAAAATCCTCGAAATTTACGAAAAGAAAACCTGCGCGTTGTTGCAAGCGGCGTGTGTCTGCGGGGCGATAATTGCGACTGAAACTGGAACTGAAAATTCGACTGAAATTGCAATTGCAACCGCGAAAAATTACGCGCTAAAACTCGGACTTGCCTTTCAAATTACCGACGACATTTTAGACTTGACGAGTACCGCGGAAGCCCTCGGCAAGCCGATTAACAGCGATATTAAAAATAAAAAAAATACATACGTTTCCGCAATCGGCTTAGAAAAATCACGCAACACTGCGCGGAAATTAACCGCAGAAGCGATTGAATTACTCGACAGTATTTGCGACAATTTTTTCTTGAAAAATCTCACTGAAAATTTGCTAAACCGCGAAATGTAGGGGCGCGTATTACGCGCCCGCAACCTCACGGAAACGCGGAAATTTACGGACGAGTTTCTATGGCGCACCCCAACAAAAAACAGAACAGGAAAATTTAAGCATGGAATTTTTTCACGACATCTACAACCCCGCACTGTTAGCGGCTTTGATGAGTTGGCTCACGGCTCAAATTATCAAAACTTTGCTGTACGTTTTGACCCACAAAAAATTCAGCGTCGAGCGATTTTGGGGGGCGGGCGGCATGCCGTCCTCGCACGCGGCCGCGGTCTGCTCGCTTGCGGTGGTAATCGGCGCGGTTGAGGGGGTGCAATCGGCGGTGTTTGCACTCGCGATGATTTTCGCGCTGGTGGTGATGTACGATGCCTCCGGAGTGCGTCGTGCCGCGGGTTTGCACGCCCGCGAAATTAACCAAATCAAAAACATAATCGAGAATTTCGGCGCGGAAATGCGTAAGCCCGGCGCGAAAACTTTCGAGGAAACAAAAAAGCAACTGAAAGAATTTTTGGGCCACTCGCCCGTGGAGGTTTTCATGGGGGCAATGCTTGGGGTGGCGGTGGGGATTTTGTTTGCGTTGGTGTAAGGGGTGCTGTAGGGACGACCGCCCCCGGTCGTCCGCAAACCTCGCACAGCCGCCGAAAACCCGCGGGCGAACGCAGGTCGCCCCCACAGTGAAAAAATTTTTTTTTGGGTAATAATTTTACATATGGTAGGGGGGGGAGGCGGTTGC
>Ga0099364_10010857_pt1 | contig 12494 bp, 9 predicted proteins | sample TergutTh196P3_FD_73070 | JGI IMG/M metagenome (GOLD analysis project Ga0099364, IMG submission 73070) | Microcerotermes parvus P3 segment gut microbial communities from Pointe-Noire, Republic of the Congo - Th196 P3 | ecosystem: Host-associated > Arthropoda: Insects > Digestive system > Gut ... | reverse complement strand
CATGTTTGGGAGCAGATTTATCGGTCACCCAAGCCGTAAGATTCCGGGGATTGAAATCTGCACAGGGGCGCTGGGACACGGATTGAGTGCCGGTGTTGGAATGGCGCTGGGGGCGCGGATGGATGAATTGCCAACACATGTGTATGTGCTGATGGGTGACGGCGAGCTGGCAGAAGGTTCGATTTGGGAGGCTGCGATGGCTGCCGGTCATTACTGCCTTGGGAACTTGACCGCCATTGTAGATCGGAACCACTTGCAGATTACCGGCAATACCGAAGATGTGATGCGACTGGAACCACTGAAGCAAAAATGGGAAGCTTTCGGATTTCACGTCATTGAGATTGATGGGCACGATATAGCGACCATCCGAAATGCACTACTTCATCGGGAGGCGAAAAAACCCGTCTTGGTGCTGGCTCATACCGTCAAAGGGAAAGGCATCTCCTACATGGAAAACAACGTGAAGTGGCATCATGGGGTGCCAAACGCGGCGCAATTCGCCACGGCGATGGAAGAATTGGAGGCGAGGACATGAATGACCTGCATATCTCCAACCGACAAAGTATCTGCGATACGTTGCTGGAACTTGCAGAGCACGACCTGGATATTGTGGTGCTGACCAGTGATTCCCGTGGTTCAGCCAGCCTTACCGCCTTCGGGGAACGATTTCCACAGCGGCACGTGGAGGTCGGCATAGCGGAACAGAACCTCGTGGGGATGGCAGCCGGTCTTGCCGGAATGGGGAAAAAACCGGTAGCTGCGTCACCGGCTTGTTTTTTGTCAATGCGGGCTATAGAACAGATAAAAATAGACGTCGCGTATTCTCAGCTTCCGGTGGTTCTATACGGTATCAGTGGAGGCGTCAGCTACGGCGCCCTTGGAATGAGCCATCACAGCCTACAGGATATCGCCACGATGTGTGCTATTCCGGGCATTGACGTAGTACTGCCAGCGGATCGCTTTGAGAGTCAGGCGGTAATACGAGAAGTGATGGCGAATCCCAGGCCGCTCTACCTGCGAGTAGGAAGGAATCCCGTGGAGGATGTCTTTGAAGATGGAGTTTCGCATTATGTGCCTGGAAAGGCGACAGTCATTCGCGAGGGCATGGATGCCTGCATCATCGCCACTGGTGAAATGGTCTATTATGCGAAGCAAGCTGGTGAATTGCTGGCGGCAGAAGGTATCCAGGTGCGCGTGTTGAATATGCACACACTGAAGCCGCTGGACGAGGAAGCCATTCGCGCCGCCTGCGCCACAGGATTTTTTGTCACGATGGAAGAGCATAGTATATTCGGTGGGTTGGGCAGCATGGTCTGTCGTATCGTCTCGGAATACAACCCCACTCCTGTACGGGTACTGGCTATTCCCGACGAGACGGTCGTCGCTGGCAAGAGCGCCGAGGTATTCGCTCATTACGGACTGACAGCGGAACAGACGGCACAAATCATACGTGAAAGGAAGTCCACGTGATTCGGATTTAAAGAATTCCTCAGCAATACATGTAGTTTTACCAGTTAATGAAAACCTTAAATGATAATCCAATCAAGATTGTAAAGATTTGGGCACCGAAGTCTTTCTAAAAAACTGTAGGGGAAGTGTTGAAATGAATCAGTATATCCTCTCCATCGATCAGAGTACATCCTGCACAAAGGCTTTGCTTTTTGACAGAAATGGAGACTTAGCGGGACGGTTTGATCTTCCGCACCGTCAAATAATTAACGAAAAGGGCTGGGTTGAACATGACCCGGAGGAGATTTGGACAAGCCTGATCGGGGCCGTAAGAGGTGTACTTGATAATAATGGTATTGATGGCGGAGCAGTCATCGGCGTTGGGTTAAGCAATCAAAGGGAGACGGCTGTCGTTTGGGAAAAAAACAGCGGTAAGCTGCTTTACAATGCGGTTGTATGGCAATGCGGCAGAGGTACGGAAATATGCGGACGAATCGACGCTCAAGGCAAAGCCGGACTCGTCAAGCAGTCGACCGGTATAAATTTGTCTCCCTTTTTCTCAGCGGCAAAGATAGCCTGGGTGCTGGAAAACATTCCTGACGCAAGGCAAGTGCAGGAAAAAGGCACGCTTTGCTGCTCGACCATGGACAGTTGGCTGATATACAAGATGACTCGCGGAGAATCGATCAAAACCGATTACTCCAACGCTTCCCGCAGCCAATTGATGAACATCTCCTCTCTAAAATGGGATGAAGATATCTGCGCTCTTTTTGAAATCGATCCGGCCACGCTTCCCGAAATTTGCGATTCCAACGGCTTGTACGGTTACACCGACTTCGACGGAATTCTGCCGAAAGCCGTGCCGATCCGCGCGGTCATGGGGGACAGCCACGGCGCCTTGTACGGGCAAGGTTGTCTTCGTCCCGGAATGATCAAGACCACTTATGGTACAGGTTCCTCCGTGATGATGAACGTCGGTGAAAAACCGGTGCATAGTGAGAAGCTTGTCACCTCCCTGGCTTGGGGTATTGACGGAAAAGTTGAATATGTCCTTGAGGGCAATCTTAATTACACCGGCGCTGTTATTAAATGGCTGGTGGATGATTTGGGATTGATACCTTCATCAAAGGACGCCGAGAAGTTGGCGAGTGAAGCCAGACAAATAGAGGGGTTATATTTAGTCCCGGCTTTCTCCGGACTTGGCGCGCCGTACTGGGATGATAACGCGCGCGCGATAATCTGCGGTCTTGACCGGACTTGCGGAAAGGCGGAGATCGTCCGGGCTGCGGAAGAGTGCATCGCATATCAGATAAATGACATTCTACGTCTAATGAAGTCGGAAGCCGGACTGGATATTCAAGTTCTGCGCGTAGACGGTGGCCCTACCCGTGACAGTTTTCTTATGCAGTTTCAAGCGGACATAGCCGGTACTAAGGTTTTTGTCCCAAACGTAGAAGAACTGTCCGGCATGGGCGCGGCCTATGCTGCCGGACTTTCACTTGGGATTTACAACCCTAACGAGATATTTATCCGCTCTGCAGGAACGGAATACACGCCGTCAATGGATGAACAGAAAAGGAACGCCCTTTATGACGGATGGTTGCAGGCGGTGGGAAAAACGTTGCTTAGGTGATCTTATTCTAATTCCAAAAATCAATATGAGAAGCATATTGATTTGGAAAAAACCATAACGCTAAACGTTGTGCGCGACATGAATGCCGCACATTTTCCAATTCTAAGCCGAATGGCTTAGAATTGGAATCCAGAGGATAAACGTAAACGGCAAAATCACAAATAGAGGTTTCGTTGTTCGCGGTAGCCCATCACATTCGACGCGTAATAGTCGAGCCACGTACCACCAACTGCGTCGCAACGCGTATTTTTTTTGATCTGCCGTTCGTTTCAGACTGTTCCTTTTTTTCAATCAAACGCATTAAAGTATCTATCCCTTCAGCGCCGAAGGACTGTTTTGGCACATTTATTGAAGTCAAGGGGGGAGATGATATTTCACAACTGGGCCTATCATTGAAGCCAACTATTGATATATCATCCGGAATGGAAATTCCATATTCCTGCAACGCCTTCATGACGCCGGACGCGATTGTGTCGTCGTCTGTGACAAAGGCGGTCGGCAACTCCGGTTTTTCATTAAGATGTTTTCTGAAATCTTGATAACTGCCTTCCTCTGTGTATCTTGTTGTAAAAATAAACTTTGGCTCCAATTCAAGATTAAAATGTGACAGCGCATCCACAAAACCCTTCTCTCTCTCGTTAAAGCTGCTGATACGTGTGCTGCTACGCAGATACCCGATTTTTTCATGTCCATTTTCCGCCAGATGCTCAATTGCCTGAAATGTGCCCATCTGGTTGTTGATTGAAACCGTATTTATGTTAAGCCTTGTAAAGTCATTATCAAGAGCGACAAACGGCATTTGCACCTTATTAAAAAAGACAAGATCCTGTTCAAGCATCTCTGTCGCGAAAATGAGCGCTCCGCGTGCGTCCATTCCGTCCAAATGCGCGATTTGCGGCTCAATCGGGTAACGCTTGTCTATCGTCATCAATAAAATGCTGAAGCCATAGCTTCGCGCCTGATTTTCTATGCTTTCCATGAGTAGGAGAAAGAAAGGATGCTGATCCAATATTTCGCCGTGGCTTTTATACACAACGAAACATAAGTTGGTGCTTTGTCTCGCGCTTTTTTTGATCAGATGGTCATAGCCCATCTCCTTCACTTTTTGAAAAACGCGCTCACGGGTAGCGTCCGATACTCCGGGCTTATTGTTCAGCGCCAAAGACAGCGCTGCCGGTGAGATGCCGATCAATTGCGCGATTTCTTTATATGTCATGGTACTTACCTCGCCAATCTATCTTAAATAATGTTCTGAGCGATATTCCTTAATCTGATTATAATTGTTAATAAAATTATGTCAATAAATAACTAAACACATTTATGTATTTACTAAACTATTCTGACGGTTTTTGAATTGAGTCTGAAATTTGCCCATGTATTATAGTAATAACCGATCAATGAAGCCGCGTTAATCAGCTAAATTGCGCGTATATGTGTACACACACATAAATTATAGGTTATATTTTATAAAATATTCACTATTGACAGAGTAAATATTTAGTGTTAAATTTCGCGTATCATGATTCTTGCTATAAGGAATTGGAGGGCGTCAGAATGATTTCGTATGAAAAAGTATCAGGCGCGTTTGACCTCACCGGGAAAACCGCCGTCATTACCGGCGGAGCCGGCGGTATAGGCGAAGCGACGGCCAGGATGTTCGCGGGCAAAGGTGCGAATCTAGTACTAACAGATATTAAGGATGATGTGGGTGAGATTGCATTGGCGATTACAAAGGATTTCGGTATTCAAGCCATTGGCGTTAGTGGTGACCTAACTAAATTGCAAGATATCGATCGCGTCGTGGATGCTGCACTGGAGAAATTCGGCGAGATAAATATCCTTGCCAATATCGCGGGACGGGTGGATTTGGAAAACGCCGAAGATATTGATTTTTCGCTGGTTGAACATCAGATGCAGGTGAATGCGTTCAGTGTGTTCCGACTGTGCCAAAAAACAGCCAATGTAATGATCAAACAAGGTACGGGTGGCAAGATCGTGTGCGTGACGTCTCAGGCTGGCTTCATCGCTATTGACAAACACGTTGGCTACACCATGAGCAAAGCAGCCCTGATAGGTATGGTAAAAGTATGTGCCCTAGAATGGGCGGAATTTGGCATCAACGTCAACGCTGTCGCTCCTACCGTCGTTCGCACTTATATGGGCGACCGCGCATGGCAAGGCAAGGTGAAAGAAGACATGATCAAAGCTATCCCCGCTAATCGTTTTGCGGAGGTTGATGAAGTTGCAGCAGCTATTCTGTTTTTATCTTGCCCTGAATCCAACATGATTACCGGGGAAAATCTTGTGCTGGACGGCGGCTTTACCATAAAGTAGGCATTATGTTCGTTAATTTGTTGTCTAAGATCAGAAATACGATCTCGACAAAAATAAAAAAACTAAAGGAGGAAAAGTTATGAAGAAATTTGTGTGTATGTTGTTTAGTGTGTGTTTGGTCGTGTCGTTTGCTACATGTGGTACACCGGCAACTACGACGGAGTCTGCCTCCGATAAAGGCGTGTATGAATTGTCTGGTAAAAACAGCAATCTGGATGGCAAGGGATTGATGGTCGGCTGCATCTTCCTAAACATTGAAAATTCAGTCTATGCCCTTATGAAGACTCAAATGGAGGAACAGTCTAAGGTCTGGGGTAACGACTTCATGTTCGTGACCGCGGCGCAAGCTGGAGACCAGATCACGGCAGTGGAAAACATGGTCGACGGTGGTTTTGATGCAATCATCATGCACCTCTCTGAAGTTGGTGCGATCGAACCGGCGCTCGAGATGGCGGCGGCAAAGGGAGTAAAAATTCTTGCATTCGATGGTGAGAGCAAATCGGCTGTAAAATCCTACGTTGCGGACAACTATAACGCGGGATTCAATACGGGCAGGCTCACGGGCGAATGGATCAACGAGAATCTCGGCGGCAAAGCTAAAGTTGGCATGTTCACCTATACAAAAATGGCAGTGCTTATTGAGCGCGAAAATGGCATGCGCGACGGACTTGCCCAGACCTGTCCCGGTGCGGAGATTGTGATCAGCTCCGAGGATTTCACGATCTCTATGGGCGTGAGTGGCACCGAGAACTTCTTGCAAGCGGTTCCGGACCTCGACGTAATTATGTCTTTCAACGGCTCGGCCGCGCTCGGTGCCTATCAGGCGTTCCAAGCCGCCGGCCTCAACGATGAGAAGCACGCGATTTTCGCCGTCGACGGCGCACCTGAGGAACTCCTGGCGATCGCCGAGAATGGCTGTTATCGAGGAACGACTTCAATGGGCTTCAGTGTGCTCGGCTATATAATGTTGGGCGACGCGATTAAGGCCTGCCGTGGCATGGATACGGGCAATGCTGTCCAGCTTTGGCCGGTTGAAACGGTGACCCAAGCGAACGTGCAAGATTACCTATAAATGTTATGTTGGGTGGCCTTCCGTGGCAAATCGATCGGAAGGCCGCTCGTGCTTGACTTGAGATAAGGAGTGTGTTGGTATTGGATTCGTTGGCCATCGAACTCAGAAATATCACAAAAACTTATCCCGGCGTTATCGCCTTGGAGGATATCTCGCTCAGCCTCGTAAAAGGTGAAGTACACGCCATCGCCGGAGAGAACGGTGCCGGGAAATCCACGATGATGAAGCTCATTTCCGGAGCGATTTACCCCGATTCCGGCACGATTTTTGTAGATGGCAAGGAGTTTCAGGCGCTAAACCCGAGCCTCTCGAAGAAGCTCGGAATAGCGGTGGTATATCAAGAGTTTAGTCTAATACCTTCACTGTCCGTTGCGGAAAATCTGTTCTTGGGGGATTATCCAGGCGGTCGAATCATACCCGATTTCAAATTCATGAAGCGACGCGCTAAGGAAATCTTCGATTCGATGTCTATCCAAATCGATCCGAATACCAAGGTAGGCGAACTTTCAACTCCGTACTGCCAGTTAGTAGAAATCGCGAAAGCACTCACAAAGGATCTAAGGGTTCTTATACTCGACGAGCCAACCGCGGCTCTGACCGTGAGCGAGACAGAGATCCTGTTCGGTCTTATCGATCAATTAAAGAATAAGGGGACGACGATCCTCTACGTTTCCCATCGCATGAACGAAATCTTCGGTGTTAGCGATAGGGTGACGGTATTCCGCGACGGCAGGAAAGTAAGCACGCAGTACACTGCCGAGACTGATGTGAACCAGATCGTCAAGCTGATGGTCGGACGCGAGGTGAGTGACACTTACCCCGAACGTGACCACAAGATCGGCGACGTAACACTAAAAATCGAAGGGCTTTGCGGGCTCGGCGTCGAGGATATAAACTTCGAACTGCGCGGAGGCGAAATACTTGGCTTTGCGGGGCTCGTCGGCGCTGGGCGCACAGAGACGATGCGTATGATCTTTGGAGCAGATCGCTACGACAAAGGCAAAATTTATCTGGAAGGCAAGGAGCTAATCGTTAAACGGCCTGAAGACGCTTGCGACGCTGGCATAGGCTTCGTTCCCGAGGACCGAAAGACGCAAGGTGTCGCGCAGGAACTTTCGATACGTAAAAATATTTCTATGGCAATTTTGAAGCTTGTATCACGTTTTGGTATCATGAATAAGAAAAAAGAAAACATGATTCTGGAGAAATATAAGAGTGCGCTTAGGATTAAAACCCCTTCGTTTGATCAGCTCATAAAAAATCTTAGCGGTGGAAATCAGCAGAAAGTGGTTTTGAGCAAATGGCTCGCCAAGGACTGTAAGATTCTCATCGTTGACGAGCCCACACGGGGAATTGACGTCGGTGCGAAACAGGAAATCTACGAAATTCTTAATGATCTCGTAGGCAGGGGCGTTTCGATCATAATGGTATCGTCGGAGATGCCGGAGCTCATTGGCATGGCTGACCGTATCCTTGTGATGAGCGAGGGGAATTCCACAGGTATCCTAGAGCGGCACGAATTCGAGCAGGAGCGCATCCTTCGGCTCTCCTCCCAAGAATTAATTGAGGCGAAAGGTGATTGATTATGATGGATGATACGTTTAGGCGCGTAGGAACGGCCGCTGCGAAACTTGCAGTACCGATCGTGCTGTTGTGCATGTGTAGCATATTCGCGTTTTTCTCGCCTAATTTTATGACGCTGAACAACGCAATGACGGTTCTTCGCCAAATCTCGATGCTTTGCATCATGGCTTCCGGCGTTTCGCTCGTGATGGTCTGTGGACAAATCGATTTGAGCGTAGCCAGCTTGGCATCCATCAGCGGTGTAATCTCCGCGCTTGCGATGGTGAACTTCGGCCTGTCACCGCTTATGGGCCTCATCATCGCGCTAATTTTCGGAGTTATTATCGGCTTCCTGAATGGATGCCTGATTACATTCACACGAATGAATCCGATGATCGGGACACTAGGCACTGCGATGATCATCTCTGGTTTTTCCTATATCATTTGCAACGGTGGCACACCCATCTACGGACTTCCAGAGTCCGCAAAAACGTTAGGCCAAGGTACACTGGGGCCGATTCCGATCCCGATTATTATTATGGTTGTGTGTCTTGCAATCAATGCGTTTATTCTCTCTAAAACGCGCCTGGGGCGCTCTATGTACGCCGTGGGCAGTAACCGCGAAGTCGCGCGGCTCTCCGGTATCAATACGAACAAAGTGCAAATCTTGGCTTATTGTAGTAGCGGATTTTTCTCCGCGTTCGCCGGCGTAATCTTGATGTCGCGCGTGTTTTCAGGACAGCCTAACGGCGCCATGAATTACGAAATGAACACCCTCACAGCCTGTATCGTCGGCGGCATTAGCATCGGAGGAGGCAAGGGCAATACGTCTTCAATTGTAATCGGCGCACTGATTGTGGGCATCATCACCAACGGTTTGACGATTATTCGTGTCAGTGAATACTGGCAAATGATCTCTCGAGGGGCGATACTCGTGTTCGCCGTTGCAATCGACAGTATCATCCGCATCAGAGCCGAGACAGCAAAGAATCAAATAAAGCGTTCAAAATAAATCAATAAAACAATGGGAGACAGCATGATACGGTACGGTAGGTCGCGGCGGCGATTCCGTTTCTGTCCTGCCCGGAATCCAATATGATCACCGGCGAGAATCTTGTGCTTGACGACGGCTTTACCATCAAGTAGGCATTATCCCGGAAACGGGTTAATGAATAAAAAATAATCGAAAGGGGATTCTCAAATGAAAAAGGTACCGGCAATTTTCCTCGCGTTTCTTCTCGTAATCGGCTTAGCCGCCTCCGGCGGTAACGCGGCCGAGCAACGGCACATTGGCTTCGTAGTGTACGGCGCGGCTAATCAGGCTATCATACCCCAAATGGCAGCCGTGACGAATTACATCGAGGCTCAGGGCGACAGATACACTCTGCTTGACGCGGCGTTTAATTTCGGCGTCATGCCCGATCTGGTGGATCAATTAATCGTGCAGGATGTGGATGGGATTATCGTAATGAACATATTCCCAGATATAATCACGGATGCTGTTAAAAGGGCAAATGAAAAGAATATCCCGGTCGTCGTCACCGACTGCGGCTTCAACGATCCGGATCAAACCCTGCTCGCAGGCCAAACCACATCCGACAACTATAGAGCGGGCGAGCTAGTCGTCGAAGCCTTCGTCAGAGATCATGGCCCAGAGGGTAACGTAATCCTGCTGACGGCACTCTTCACGATTCCTGCGGAAGAGCGCACGAGAGCAATATACGAGACAATCGCCAAGTATCCCGGTATTAAGGTGTTGGCGGATGAAACCGTGGACGTTACCGTTGCCCTGAGTTTGACTGCGGTCGAAAACCTCCTTCAGGTTCATGGCGGCAGTAATATCGACGCTATCTTCGGGATCTTCGGAAATGCCGCGATCGGCGCGATCTCGGCAAGTCAGGCGAGCGGAAACACCCATATCAAAATATACGGCATCGACGCATCCATGGACGAATTGAACATAATCAAAGCCGGGATGCAAATGGGCTCGGTCGCGCAGGACTTTTTCATGCTGGGTAATTCCGGCATCATAAAACTGTATCAGGCTATGAACGGCGAATCTATCCCCGAATATCTCACATATGTTCCCGTAGAATACATAGACGCCTCAAATGTTGACGAATATATGGCCAAAGTCCTAGAGCAACAACAACAATAAACATTAACGAATGGAGTTGGCGAAGGAGGAGAAAGAAGAGCGTTTTTCTCCTCCTTCGCCGTCAAATGGAGGGCGCGAGTTATGAGTTCATTAATGGAACTTAAAAACATATCCAAATCCTTTGGCGCGGCTAAAGCCCTGACCCATGTGGATTTCGATCTCAAACAAGGGGAGATACACGCGCTGGTCGGCGAGAACGGGGCGGGCAAGTCTACGCTGATCAACATATTTGCCGGCATCCATCAACCGGACGGCGGGGAAATATTCTTCGACGGCAAACGCGTATCCATAAACAGCAATACGGCCGCAAAGGAATTCGGAATCAGCGTTATCCATCAAGAGCTGCTCCTGTGTGAAACGCTGAATGTAATGGAAAACATCTTTCTGGGCTGCCTGCCCGGAAAGGTATTAGTCGATTGGAAACAGACGAGTGAAAAGACGCTGAAGCATCTGAGGATATTGGACGACAAAATCAAACCGGACGATATCGTCGGCAAATTGACGACAGCGCAAAAACAGATCGTGGAGATTACCAAGGCGCTCTCAAAGGGATGCAAGATCCTGATCATGGACGAACCGACGAGCGCCCTCACAAACGCCGAAACAGACAAGCTGTTAAACGTCGTTAAAACGTTGCGTGACTCGGGCATATCAATTATTTACATTTCACATAAACTTGAAGAGGTTTTTTCGATCGCAGACCGTATCACAGTTTTACGAGACGGCCATTGTATAAAAACCGTTGACAATGACGGAGTCAGCCGGAATGAGATAATCAAATTGATGGTCGGTAGGGAGATCAATGATTTCTATGTGCGGGACAACAGTCCGGGCGATGGTACGGTACTGGAGGTTACAAACCTCTCCGGCGATGCGGTGAAAGGTGCGAGCTTTTTCCTTAAAAAAGGCGAGATACTGGGTTTTTCCGGGTTGATCGGCGCGGGGCGCAGTGAACTTATGAGGATGGTGTTCGGTATTGATACCCACAGCGTCGGAACGATTGCGCTAGAGGGGAAGCATCTGAAAATCAAATCACCGAAGGATGCCATGGCCGCCGGTCTGGTTTTTGTTCCCGAGGATAGGAAGACCGAAGGGCTTTTTTTGAGGATGACACTCATCTTCAACTTCACGATTGCCAACCTTAAAGCCGTTATCAAACGGTTGCGCACAGATATCTCCCTTGAAAACGAATCGCTTGAAGAATATCAAAAAAAGCTGAAAATCAAGATGGCCGACAAGGAACACTTTGTCGCGTCGCTCTCGGGAGGCAACCAGCAAAAGGTGCTGATCGCCCGCTGGCTTTTTGTCGGCCCGAAGGTTCTCATTCTTGACGAGCCGACAAAAGGCGTGGATGTTGGGGCGAAAGCAGATATATATAAACTCCTTGATGAATTGACGGCGACCGGCGTATCCATCATCGTCGTATCCTCAGAGTTGCAGGAAATCATAGGGATGTGCGATCGCGTATACGTTATGCACGAACGGAAGATCAGAGGCTGTGTCGAAAAAGGAGAAATGTCGCAGGAAAATATAATAAATATAGCAACAGGAGGCCAATTAACATGAATCTACTAAAAAAGAGCCTGGACAGTAAATTCCTTAGAACCCACTTCAGCTTGCTGGCGGTTTTGATAGTTATATTCGCTATAATGTCTGTAGCCACCCCTAATTTCGGAAAGATTGACAATTATTTGATTATAGCCCGTCAACTTTCCACGAATGTGTTGATGGCTTTGGGTATTACGCTGGTTATGATCTGCGGCGGCATTGACCTTTCTGTCGGCAGTGTTTTTACTTTTGCCGCGATGGCTATCGGTTTATTGCTGACAAACACCGTGCTCCCACTATGGCTGGCCATCATCGTAGTAATAGCGTTAGGCGGCGTATTCGGCTTGCTCAACGGCACTATAGCGTCTCTTACGAATATCCCGCCGTTCATAATCACCCTCGGCGTCGGCTTTATGGCTGGCGGTGGCGCGAGCGTGCTTGTCGCAGGCAGGAGCGTTTCTATTATCAGGCCGGCTTTTAACAATCTGGGCAGCGGTTTTGTCGGGGTCATTCCGCTGACAGTGTTCTACATGATTTTTATCGCGATCGTTTTGGGTATTCTCCTCTCAAAGACCAAACTGGGGCGCTATATATACGCTATCGGCTCCAACGCGACGGCGGCGCTATACTCGGGCATCGAAATCAAGAAGACGAAGCTGATTGTCTACACGATTTGCGGGTCGCTCGCGGCTCTGGCGGGTATAATCAACACCGCAAGGACTTTTGTCGCGCAGCCT
>Ga0099364_10010856_pt1 | contig 12494 bp, 6 predicted proteins | sample TergutTh196P3_FD_73070 | JGI IMG/M metagenome (GOLD analysis project Ga0099364, IMG submission 73070) | Microcerotermes parvus P3 segment gut microbial communities from Pointe-Noire, Republic of the Congo - Th196 P3 | ecosystem: Host-associated > Arthropoda: Insects > Digestive system > Gut ... | reverse complement strand
GGACGTCCCTCATGGAGTTTATTTATAACCTCTGCCTTAATTCCCATTTCTGTAAGGAAGGAATGAGTACCCCTTGTAGCGATTATTCTAAAATTTAGCTTTTCAAGGATTTTTGCAAGTTCCAAGGATTCTTCCCTGTCACTCTTATCCACGGAAATTAATACAGAACCGGAAAGGGGCAGAATTGATTTACTTGCTTCCAGCGCCTTATAAAAAGCCTGGCCGAAGGTTTCGGCTAACCCAAGAACCTCTCCCGTGGATCTCATCTCCGGTCCGAGTACAGGATCTACTTCCGGGAACATATTAAAGGGTAGAACAGCTTCCTTTACACCGTAATATGAAATTTGCGGCGTGCTCATACTCTCAAGATTAATTTTCTTTCCTGAGTATTCTGCCATAATAATTTTTGTCGCCAGATTAGCCATATTTATATTGCAAACCTTTGAAACTATAGGCACTGTTCTTGAAGCGCGCGGATTGGCTTCCAAAACATAAACCTTATTTTTATGTATGGCATACTGTACATTAATTAAACCTACCACACCAAGCTCGCAAGCAATTTTACATGTATAGTCACGGATGGTTTTTACATGCTCATCGCTTATATTGACGGTTGGTATAACACAGGCGGAATCTCCCGAATGTATTCCTGCATATTCAATATGTTCCATAACGGCAGGCATGAAGGCCTTTTTTCCGTCAGATAAGGCATCTGCCTCACATTCCAGGGCCTTGTTTAGAAAAAGATCGATCAGAATGGGAGCATCACTGCTTATATACTGAACATTCTGCTGTATATAGTTTCTTAGTTGTTCATTATCGTAAATTATCTGCATTGCCCTTCCGCCCAATACAAAGGAAGGACGCACCATTACAGGATAACCAATCCTTCCGGCTGTAATAACGGCTTCTTCATAAGTGCAGGCCATTCCGGATTGGGGCATGGGAATATTCAGCTTGTCCATCATTTTTCTGAAGAGATCCCTGTCTTCGGCAAGGGCAATTACTTCGGGACTGGTTCCAAGAACGGGAACTCCGGCATTTTTTAATTCCATCGCAATATTAAGAGGTGTCTGGCCGCCAAACTGGACTATAATGCCAAGTGCCTGTTCATTTTTGTAAATGGAAAGTACATCTTCTACGGTCAAAGGTTCAAAGTATAGTTTGTCTGAAGTATCATAATCTGTAGAAACAGTTTCCGGATTGCAGTTAATCATTATGGTTTCAAAACCAAGCTCTCTTAAAGCAAAGGCCGTATGAACACAGCAATAATCAAATTCAATTCCCTGCCCTATTCTGTTCGGACCTCCGCCCAGAATTATAACCTTCTTTTTATCTGCATCGAATTTCTTTTTAGGGATTCCGCGTCTTTCTCTGGAAGCTTCCAACTCCGGCCCCAGAGTTCCAAGATTGTTATAACTTGAATAAAAATACTCGGCATCTGCACCACTAACAGGGACTATATCCCATACAGCCTTAATTCCTGATTGTTTCTTGTGCAGTCTGATATATTCTTCAGGGACTTCAAGAAGCTGAGCCAGGTATTTATCTGCAAAGCCGTCCTTCTTTGCTCTTTGCAGGAGGTTATCAGGAAGAACCCTTTTTTTATAGGATAAAATTTCGTTTTCCAGATCTACAATTTCCTTAATCTGTTCAAGGTAATATTTTTTAATCATGCTTATATTGTAGATCTTTTCTATACTTATTCCCTTTCTTAAAGCTTCATAAATTGCAAAATACCTTTCGCTGTTTGGAATTGCAATTTTACCTAACAGCTCTTCTTCATTCATTTTATTAAGGCCGGCTGCAAAACCAAGACCGCTCCTGCCTATTTCAAGAGATCTAATTGCCTTTTGAAATGTTTCCTTGAAGGTGCGTCCAATGCTCATTACTTCGCCAACAGCCTTCATCTGAGTTCCAAGCTTGTCTTGAATACCCGGGAATTTTTCAAAGGCCCAGCGGGCAAATTTTATTACAACATAGTCACCATGGGGTGTATATTTATCCATGGTTCCCTCTTTCCAGTAGGGAATTTCGTCCAGGTTAAGACCGGCAGCCAAAAGCGCGGACACATAGGCAATGGGAAAACCGGTCGCCTTTGAAGCAAGAGCCGAAGATCGCGATGTACGCGGATTTATTTCTATTACAACAATTCTACCGGAAAGAGGATCGTGAGCTAACTGTACATTGGTTCCTCCGATAACACCTACTTCCGAAACAATTTTAAAAGCTATTTCCCTAAGCCTTTCCTGCACTTCCTCACTTATGGTAAGCATGGGAACAACACAAAAGGAATCTCCTGTATGTGTTCCAACAGGATCTACATTTTCTATCATGCAGATCGCAATCATCTGGTTTTTAGAATCCCTAACAACTTCCACTTCCAGCTCTTCCCAGCCTAGTATGCTTTCTTCAATTAATACCTGGCCAATAAGGGATGCCTGAATCCCCCTTGCTGCTATTATTTGCAGTTCATCCTTGTTATACGCAATACCGCCTCCGGTTCCTCCCATTGTAAAGGCCGGCCTTACTACCACCGGATAACCCAGACCGGATGCAGCTTCCACTGCCTGCTCCACGGAGAGGGCTTCGAAGCTTCCGGGCATTTCCACCCCTATCTTGTCCATGGTATTTTTAAAAATTATTCGATCCTCTCCCCTCTCTATTGCATTAAGATTTACACCGATTATTTTTACATTGTACTTATCTAGAATACCTGCTTTTTGCAGTTCCAGACTTAAATTAAGCCCCGTCTGCCCGCCAAGGTTGGGAAGCAGGGCGTCCGGCCTTTCTTTTTCAATAATTTTTTCAAGTCTTATTACATTCAGAGGTTCTATATATGTAACATCTGCCACAAGGGGATCTGTCATTATGGTGGCAGGGTTGGAATTTACCAGAATTATTTTATATCCAAGACTCCTTAGAGCCTTGCAGCCCTGGGTTCCTGAATAATCAAATTCACAGGCCTGCCCGATTATTATCGGACCTGACCCTATGATCATAATACTGTTAATATCTTCTCTTTTTGGCATAGGCTCATAGTCTAGCATATTGACAGTCTTGAAAAAAGAGGGGAAAATGAAAAATGGCATTTGAGTTAAATTCATATCCGGTGGTCTTCCGGGCAAAAATTGAAGACAATAAATGGTCAGAAGAATATCTGATCAAACCTCACAAGGAAGCGGCAGAAGAAGCTGCAATGAGTGCGGAAGAAAGAAGTAAAATTCACAGGGAAAGAAATTTATTTCCGGACATGCCCCTTATAAACTATACAACCCAATATGGCATTGGCTGTTTTGAAGGCTTGAAAGCTCTGCCCCAAAAAGACGGAAGTTTGGCAATTTTTAGACCTGAACGCAATGCAGAACGTTTCTATAAATCCATGGAAGGACTGTTAATGCCTCCCTACCCCAAAGATTCTTTTGTAAAGGCAGTTCTTGAAACAATTAAAAGAAATGCAGATCTAGGTTTCAGGCCTTACTATGATTCCAAATGGGAAAAAGATTATTTTATTAATGCAGATTCTATCTATATAAGGCCCTTCAGCCTTGCAGAAGGCGGGCTTGGGGTAAATATATCAAGAGAGCCATATGTAATTGTAGTTGCCAATCCTGTCAGCGCATACTTTTCCGGCGGAAATTCTGATGCCGTAATTACCGACAAAATTCGGGCAACACCAAAGGGGACAGGCTGGATAAAGGCAGCGTCAAACTACACGATAGCAGCCCTTGCAAAACATGAGGCACAAAAAGCCGGTTATATGGAATGTATTTTCCTTGATGCAGTTCACAGAAAATTTATAGAAGAAGGATCTTCCTGCAATATCTTTTTCTATCTTAAGAGCGGAGAGCTTGTTACACCGGATCTTGAAGACACGATACTTCCGGGCATTACGAGGGCAAGTATAATAGAGCTTGCTAGGGACAGGGGAGTAAATACAAATGAACGTAGAATTTCCATAGACGAAGTAATGGAGAATACTGGCGAATGTTTTGTTACAGGGACAGCTGCAGGTGTTACTCCCATAGATTCCATTACATATAACGGCAAAAAGATTGTCTTTAACAATAACAAGGTAGGCGACCTTAGCGCAGAATTACGCGACACCCTTAAGGGCATACAATACGGAACCATTCCGGATACAAAGGGCTGGCTTGTTAAGGTATGAATCCCATAGAAAAATCTGATAAGCTTTTAGGCGTACATTATGAAATCCGCGGCCCTGTACTAAGGGAAGCAAAGCGCCTTGAAGAAGAAGGCTTTTCCATAATTAAACTGAATATTGGAAATCCGGGAGCCTTTGGGTTTAATTCCCCCGATGAAATCATCCATGACATTATGATAAATATTAGGGAAGCTCAGGGCTACGGTGATTCTCAGGGGCTCTTTGCGGCACGCAAGGCAATTATGCACGACTTTCAAAACAAGGGCATAATGGATGTGGGTATTAACGATATTTACATAGGCAATGGAGTCAGCGAATTAATAATGATTTCCATGCAGGCTCTTTTGAATAACGTGGACGAAGTCCTTGTCCCCATGCCGGATTATCCGCTTTGGACAGCCGCAATTACCCTTTCCGGCGGCAGGGCTGTTCATTATCTCTGCGATGAATCCAATGGTTGGAATCCGGATCTGGATGATATAAGGGCCAAGGTAAGCAGCCGCACTAAGGCAATTGTTGTTATAAACCCCAACAATCCTACAGGAGCGGTTTATTCCAGGGAAATTCTTGAAGGTTTAACATTAATAGCTGCGGAAAACAGCCTGATAATTTATGCGGATGAAATTTACAGCCGCATTACATACGATGATACCGTGCATATTCCAATGGCTACTCTAGCTCATGAAAATTTGATTGTCAGTTTTGACGGTCTTTCCAAGACATGGAGATCGGCCGGATTCCGTTCAGGATGGATGGTTCTCTCAGGCAGCAGAAAAGGCGCATCAAGCTATATTGAAGGACTTCAAATGCTTTCCAATATGAGGTTATGCGCAAATATGCCGGCACAGTATGGAATTCAGACAGCCCTTGGCGGTTACCAAAGCATAGATAAGCTCATTCTTCCAGGAGGAAGGTTAAAGGAACAGCGGGATACAACCGTGAGCATGGTCAACAGCATTCCCGGACTCTCCACCGTCATGCCAAAAGGAGCTCTCTACTGCTTTCCAAAAATAGACGTTAAACGCTTTAATATAACAGACGACGAAAAATTTGTAATGGATCTTCTAAGGGAAAAGCATCTGCTTCTGATTCATGGAACGGGCTTTAACTGGAAAGACCCGGATCATTTCCGCATTGTTTTCCTGCCCGACAAGGAAACACTTGACGATGCAATGAACAGGCTAGGCAGCTTCCTGGAAAATTACCGTCAGAGCTAAGACCTGGAATGAATAAAGTCAAATACTCATCCTATTTAAAATAATTTACACCGGCTGAAAATATGTCCATCGTTTTTACCTCCGGCATATTTTTGTAGAGCCCTTCTCCCGTACGTTCAACATGTCCCATTTTTCCAAGTATTCTTCCGCATGGGGAAATAAGACCTTCAATTGCATACATTGAGCCGTTTGGGTTATACGGCATAAAACTAGCCGGATTCCCTTCATCATCTGCATATTGCGTGCAAATTCTTCCGGTATTTAATAACTCTTCCAGCAGAACCTTTTCTGCAATAAAGCGGCCTTCCCCATGCGAAACGGGAGTAAGGAAAACGTCTCCGTTCTTTACATTTGAAAGCCAGGGTGAATCGACAGAGCATACACGTACAGGACAGATTGATGAAACATGGCGTCCAATATTGTTATAGAACAATGTCGGGCTATTTTCTGTCATTGGAGAAATTTTACCAAAGGGAAGGAGACCCAATTTTACCAGAGCCTGAAAGCCGTTGCATATGCCAAGAACAAGCCCCTGCTTTTTTTCTATATGGGACATCATTGCATCTGCTACTGAAGGAGAGCGAAAGACTGCCGATATAAATTTTGCACTTCCATCCGGCTCATCTCCTCCGGAAAAACCGCCAGGGATCGCTATTATTTGGGATTTATTTATAAATGAGGCCAGCTCTATACATGAATCTTCAATGTCTTTTGGCTTTAAATTTTTAAAAACAAAGAACTCAATGCCTGCACCTGCATCAATAAATTTTTTTGCTGTATCGTACTCACAGTTTGTTCCAGGAAAAACAGGTATTAGTACGATGGGAGAAGCATATTTTTCTCCCTTATAAAAATCCCATGTAATTTTATTATGATCTTTCTTAATTATTTTTTTGCTCCCTTCAGCCTTTAAAGGAAAAATGGAAGACATGGTTTTTAAGTATGCTTTTTCCGCTTCATCAATATTTAAGCTTTCCTTCTTAAATTTAAAAACACTCCCTCCTGCACTTCCGATAAATTCAAGGGAAAAGTCCTTAAGTTGATCGATATTTTCTTGAATATTACCTGCAATTAATATATCTCCAAGCATAGGGAAGAATAAATCTTCTTCGTAATATTCAAAGGAAAAGCCGATGCCATTGCCAAAACAGGATTTAGCTATAGCCATGGCAGCTCCTCCGCTTTCCACAACTGTGCAAAAACCCACCTTCCTTTCAGAAATTAAACTGTGAATTTTTTTCATTAATTTCTTAAAATAAACATAATCCGGAGATCGGGATTTATCCCTCTTAAGCGAAATTCTGTAAACATGGGCTCCTTCGTATAACACATTGGTAATCAAACCGGATTCGCATGCAGGTGCAATGGAAAATGAAATAAGGGTGGGAGCTACATCCATATCCATAAAGGTGCCGCTCATGGAATCCTTTCCGCCTATTGCGGCAAGTTCCAGTCCAAGCTGGGCCTTTAATGCTCCAAGCATGGCGGATACCGGCTCTCCCCAGCGGCGGGGATCTGTGCCAAGTTTTTTAAAGTATTCCTGGAAGGACAGGTAAATATTATCGTATAATGCTCCTGCTGCACATAATTTCGCAACAGAAAGAATTACAGAATATTGTGCGCCGACAAAGGGACTTTGGCTCATTAAATGGGGATCAAAACCCCAGGAGGACACTGTTACAGTATTTGTATCATGCGGATAAACCGGCAGTTTTGCCGCCATTGCCAATGCGGGAGTAAGTTGCTTTTCACCTCCCAATGGCATAAAGATAGTTCCTGCTCCAATTGTAGAATCAAACATTTCCTTCATGCCCTTATTTGAAGCTATATTCAGCCTGCTCAATTCCGCTAAAAAAGCCTTTGCATAATTCCCTTCCTTTAGAAAATCACGGGAATAGCCGGAAGCTTTGTCCATATAATCAGGAAGAATATCTGCAATTTCTGCTCTTGTTTTTTGTCTTACACCATTGGAAGAAAGAAAGGGAGCTTTTATATTTAAAACTTCTTCTCCGTCATATGTCATAATAACACGCCCTGAATCGGTAATATTGGCAACAGGAACAGCATTTAAATTTTCAGAAGCGCAAAGAGAAAGCATCTTTTCAAGATCATCAGGTGAAATAACGAGAGCCATGCGTTCTTGAGATTCAGAAATAGCGAGCTCTGTAGCGCTTAAGCCTTCATACTTTTTGGGTATGGCATTTAAATTGATCAATAAACTGTCGGAGAGTTCTCCAATGGCTACACAAACACCTCCTGCCCCAAAATCATTACATTTTTTTATTAATCTTGTGCATTCGGGATTCCTGAAAAGCCTTTGGATTTTTCTTTCGGTTACAGGGTTTCCCTTTTGAACTTCCGCCGCTCCTGTTAAAACACTGTCAGCCTTATGGGATCTCGAAGAACCCGTAGCTCCTCCGCATCCATCCCTTCCGGTTTCTCCCCCCAATAATAAAACAATATCCCCGCTTTTCGGTTTCTTGCGCACAACATATGTTACAGGAGCTGCACCTATAACGAAACCGGCTTCCAGCCTCTTTGCAGCATAGGAAGGATGATATATCTCTTCTACAATTCCTGTGGCCAAACCAATCTGGTTTCCGTATGAAGAAAACCCCCTGGCTGCTTCACGGGAAATAAATCTCTGAGGCAGTTTAAAGGATGAATATCCTCCTTTTAAGCCTGATTTTAAGTTTGATTGATCCAAAATGAGATCTGAAGCACCGCTGATGCGCATTGCATGGTATACATAGGCTCGTCCGGAGAGAGGATCCCTGATTGCACCGCCAAGACAGGTTGCAGCTCCTCCATAGGGCTCAATCTCTGTAGGATGATTATGTGTCTCGTTCTTGAACATGATATAATAATCTACCGGACCATTTGATGTATCTGCGCTAACCTTTATTGAACAGGCATTGATTTCATCGGATTCATCCAGATTTTTTAAAAGACCCCTGCTTTTTAACTCGCGCAATCCCATGGTAGCCATATCCATTAAACATTGGTATTTACCGCTCATTTTTGCATAATGTTTTTTAAAAAGAGAAAGATATTCCCCATAACTCTCTTTTATTTCTTCAATCTCTGTATTAAAACTAATTTCGCTTAACTCTGTAAGAAAGGTACTATGGCGGCAATGATCCGACCAATAGGTATCCAGTACGAGAATTTCTGTTTCTGTAGGATCCCTTTCCTCCTCGGTAAAATAACGTTTAATATAATCCAGATCATCAATGCTCATTGCAAGCGACATTTGATCATGGAATTGATGCAGTTGTTTTTTATCCAGTGTACGAAAGCCATTTATTATTTTTACCTTTTCGACTGGGGTGAAAACCTCTTTCAGGCTATCTGGTTTTTCATCTGAAGCAGGGCGGGATTCAACGGGATTTACAAGGTGCTTTTTAATTTTATGAATATCATTTGCACCGTAAAATGCAAATACATCTGCACATTTAACCAATGGCCTATTACCCATTGTTAAAATCATTATACATTGGGAAGCAGAATCCGCCCTTAGATCATACTGCCCGGGGAGGTATTCTACAGAGAAAATTTCATGATCCTTCATTTCAGGAAGATTTTCGTAAAATATATTGTCAACAGGAGCTTCCGAAAAAACTACTTTAACCGCCTCTATAAAGTCTTTTTCTTCAATTCCTTCTATATCGTAACGGATGAAAATTCTTAAATGAGAGATATTTTCACCTAGCTGTTCATTCAACTCCTTCCTAAAATTTTCTGCATATTCACTGACAGATGGTTTTTTTTCTATAAAAATCCGTTTTACCATAACTTCTGTCCTTTGCCCATAAAATAGAAAGGGCGCTGGCCGGTTCCGGGAAATACCCGCACCGGCAAACGCCCTTGTTTACCTGACTATTTTTACCATAAAAGCCCCAAAGCTGTCAACAGCAATGCATGCTATTGTAATTTCACCGTATTATGGGTATAATGAAGCAAATTTTCGTAGATTGAAACTCAATAACTGAGGTGTTGTATAAATGGCAGAATTTACATTGATTTGCTGTGTGGTTAATGTCGGACAGGCTTCAAGGACATTTAAATGTGCAAAAAAATATGGAATAAAGGGCGGAACCTTCTCATTCGGCAGAGGAACGGTACAAAACCGGATCCTTGAAGTGCTGCAGATCAACGAAGTACGCAGGGAAATCCTGACTATGATAATTGAGGATGAGCTTGCAGGGGAAGCCATAAAGGGAATTACCGAGGAAATGGAATTCCATAAACCTCACCATGGAATAATATTTTCTTATCCTGTCAGGGAATTTTTTGGCAGTAAAAATATACTTGTAAATAAATCAGAGACAAATGAGGTTAAGAATTCTATGTATAAGATAATTTATACCGTCGTGGATAAGGGACGGGCAGAAGATGTAATAGAGGCAGCCAACAAGGCTGGTGCCCGTGGAGGAACCATCATGAATGCCAGAGGAGCAGGTATCCATGAGGTTCAAAAACTATTTTCCATAGAAGTGGAACCGGAAAAAGAAGTTGTTTTTATGATAACCAAAAGCGATATGAAGGATGCTATTGTAGATTCGATTAAAACACATTTAAAAATTGAAGAGCCAGGAAACGGAGTATTATTTGTACTGGACATTAATGAAGTTCATGGATTGTTTCTGAATTAGTTTAATTTTAAAACCAGGCGGATGAATTAATGAATTATTTTCTTTCAAAGCTAAAAGACACTACTATGGCCATAGCTCCCATTGTTGCGCTTGTATTCATTCTTGGTTTTACTGTTGCGTCTATTGATCTGGTCTTTATTATTAATTTTTTTATCGGCGGAATAATAATAGTCTTTGGATTATCAATTTTTCTTGTGGGTGTCGATCTAGCCATTATGCCGCTGGGATCAAATACAGGCGAGGTTATGGCAAAATCCAACAAGCTCTGGATTTTGGCTGCGGCCGGTATAATCCTGGGTTTCTTTATTTCTCTTGCCGAACCGGGAATGATTGTTCTTGCTAATCAGGTAGACCTTGTAACAATGGGTCAGCTATCCAGCACAAGGTTAATTGTATTTGTTTCTGCGGGATTTGCCGTTGTTCTTGCTCTTGGCTTGATCAGGATATTTTCCAAAATACCACTGTACATCGTACTGGTTGTCATTTATTTATTGATCGGCATAACTACAATATTCATTTCTCCCGAATTCCTGGCCCTGGCCTTTGATTCATCAGGCGCAACTACAGGAATTCTGGCAGTTCCCTTTATTCTGGCTCTGGGAGTTGGTGCTGCTTCCAGAAAAAAAGACAGCATTAGATCGGAAGAAGACAGCTTTGGACTGGTTGCAATGGCCTCTGCCGGTGCTGTAATTGGAGTTCTTGTTTTATATTTATTTTCCGGAACATCACATTACGATACAAGTCTTCCTATAACAATGGAAGTAAGCGGATACTTTTTATACTCCTTTATCAGGATTATTCCTGTAACCTTATACGAAGGTTTTATTACATTGCTGCCACTCCTTGTTATCTTCCTTTTATTGCAAGTAACAGTTCTGAAACTGAATGTGAAAAGATTCAGAAGAATGATAATGGGTTTTATTTATTCATTTATCGGTCTCATCCTCTTCTTTCTTGGAGTTAACGGCGGTTTCATGGATGTGGGTACCATGCTTGGATACAATCTGGCAACTTTGGGAAATAATACCTTAACCATAATCGTTGGTTTTTTAATAGGTTTTGTAACCATTGCCGCAGAACCGGCCGTCTATGTACAAACACACCAGATAGAAAATGTAACAAGCGGGCATGTAAAAAGAAATGCCGTTCTTGTTCCTCTTTGCATAGGTGTTGGATTGGCGGTAATGTTATCGGTAATCCGCATTCTCTACCCTGCAGTTCAGCTATGGCATTTTCTGCTTCCGGGTTTTGGCACTGCTCTTGCTTTGACATTCTTTGTTCCAAAATTATTTGTAGGCATTGCCTTTGATGCAGGCGGTGTTGCAACAGGACCAATGACTGCCACCTTTATTCTCTCATTCACCCAGGGAATTGCGGCTTCAAAGGGTGATGCAAATCTTCTTATTGACGGCTTTGGTATGATCTCTCTTGTTTGCATGTTCCCGATTGTGACATTGCAGATTTTAGGGCTTGTTTACAATTTTAAGGCAAAAAAGAAAACCGGATAATAGCTAGGAACCATAGGGTCTTACATTGATTCCGCTATTAATTAAATAGTCCTTTAGCTCACTCACACTAAAATTTTTCCCTGCCCTTGGCGAATAGAGCATACTGCTTATTATAGCACCCTGCGTCTGTGTTAGCGTAAAAAGATTCTTTAAATGTTCGGGGTTTCCTGCTCCCCCAGATGCTATAAGCGGGACAGAAACAGATTCTTCGGCAAGTTTCATTAGATCCAAATCGTAACCTGACATCGTTCCGTCAAAATCTATGCTGTTAATGCAAATTTCACCTGCACCCATTTCCTGCCCTTTTTTTATCCATTCAATGGCATCCAATCCGGTAGCCAATCTTGCTCCATCTATAAAAACCTCATAACCGCTTAAAGTTTTTCTGGTGCGTTTTACCTGTGTAGAAAGAATTATACACTGGGAACCGAATGCTTTTGCACCTTCTGAAATTATAGCCGGGTTGCGTACTGCCATGGAATCTACGCTGATCTTTTCTGCACCGGCTTTCAGCGCTTCATACATATCTTCTATATTCTTTATCCCTCCTCCGACTGCAAAGGGAATAAAAACACATTTGGCTGTCTTTTTAACGGTTTCTATATCTATTCTGCGTTTTTCCGCACTTGCCATAATATCATAAAATATTAGTTCATCAATTTGATCATTATACATTTTAAGGGCTAGTTCTTCTGCAGGAGCTACATCAATATTATCTTGGAACTGAACGGCCTTTGTAACCCGTCCCTTTATTATGTCAAAACAGGCAATCAATCTCTTTGTCAGCATAATTTTACAAATCCATCCAATAGCTTAAGCCCATGAATTCCGCTCTTTTCTATATGGAACTGGGTACCGAAAATATTATCTTTTCTTACAGCCGCTGTAAATTCTGTTCCATACATGGAAAGTCCCCAGATATTTTCATTATCTTCAGGTTTGGCATAAT
>Ga0099364_10010855_pt1 | contig 12495 bp, 9 predicted proteins | sample TergutTh196P3_FD_73070 | JGI IMG/M metagenome (GOLD analysis project Ga0099364, IMG submission 73070) | Microcerotermes parvus P3 segment gut microbial communities from Pointe-Noire, Republic of the Congo - Th196 P3 | ecosystem: Host-associated > Arthropoda: Insects > Digestive system > Gut ... | reverse complement strand
CGGCCAACACTTTCGCCGGGACTTTACTATCAGTGCGTTGGGCGAGGTTTCAGAAATGCGCCCGGCAAGACCGACTGCCTTGTGCTTGATTACGGTTCGAACATTCAACGGCATGGCCCGGTTGATGCGATAACACTCAAAACAAAAAGCAGCGGAGACAATGGAGGTGCTGCTCCCATCCGCGAATGTCCCGAATGTCATTTGATTTTGTCTATCAACGTTTCCCGATGTGCCGGTTGCGGTTACATTTTTCCCATTCCCGAACCTACTTCCAAGTTAGAAGACAAGGCAAGTAGCGATGGTATCCTGTCGGGGCAGAAAACAGAAATACTCTACGAAGTGCAAGAAGTTAGTTACTCCAAGCATTATAAAAAGAATGGTACACCCGATGATCCGCCGACATTGCGAATAGAATACCGCGTCGGGTTCAACGAGTTTGTCTCCAAATGGGTGTGTCCCGAACACAAAGGCTGGGCTTGGTCTAATAAATTCGTTCCTTGGTGGAAACAACATTGCGACATCCAACCGCCGACTACTGTTGACGAAGCATTGCATTATGCCAAAACCGGCTGCCTTGCCGTTCCAAAGCGTCTGACGGTTATTAAAACATCAGGGCAACGTTTTGAAGAGGTGATCGAACATGACTTTACCGAAAAGCCAGCAATGCCAGAGTCGCCCTGCGCTTCGGCACAAACTTGCGGCGATTGCGGCTTGTTCTATCAAGGCGATTGCCCCCACGCAACAGGAATGTTCGGCGAAGAACCTGCTTGCGAGTATTTTTTATCAGAACCTGCAAATAATCCAAATGACGACGTACCCTTTTAACAACGATGAAGGACATAGCACTCACCTACTTACGAAATGGATTGTCCGTCATACCGGCAATCAGAAAAGAAAAGCGTCCTTCGCTTTGCAGGTGGAAAGACTATCAACAACGTCTTCCAACGGAAGTAGAATGGGAACGTTGGTGCGCTGACGCTCTTTGCATTATTTGCGGAGAAGTGTCTGGCAATCTGCTGATGATTGATTTTGACCAACAAGGTAAAGCCTTTGACGACTTCAAAGCAAAAGTACCTGCTGAACTGTTTGCCCGGCTTGTCATAGAAACCTCACAATCCGGCGGTCGACACATCATCATTTGCACCGAAGATGTTATTGGAAAAAGCCAAAAACTTGCCGCCGATGCCGACGGACAAGTCCTCATCGAAACACGCGGCGAAGGCGGACTCTTCCTCTGCGCTCCTACGCCGGGTTACGAACTCATTCAAGGCGATTTCCAAAACATTCCCATACTCCAAGACACGAAGTGATGATTCTCTGGGAAGCAGCATTATCGCTCAACCACGAACGAATGCTACCGCCTACTCCGCAAAAACATTCCATCCCCAGACAAACAACCGGCAGTCGTCCCGGCGACGATTTTAACATCAGAGGAAGGAATGTCGTCAAACAAATCCTGCAAAAACACGGCTGGAAGTATCTGGGACAAAGAGGAGATAACGACGAAAAATGGCAACGCCCTGGCACCAATGATGGGCATTCGGCATACTTGCATATCGAACCGCCAACGTTTTATCCATTCTCGACGAATGCTCATCCCTTTGAATCAGGCAACACATACAGTTACTTTGCCGTCTATGCCTATCTTGAACACAACGGAGATTTTGTCGCCGCAACAAAAGACCTTGCCGCTGCGCTTGCCTTCCAAGCCTTACTCTGCGCTCAAAATGTCAAAGACCCTACCGGCATCCGCACCAATCCCTACATCATCGTTACCGGATATTCTTCTTCCGGCAAAAACAAAGGACGCGAAATCATCAAAAAGTTTTCACGCAATTCGTCAATACGCCGAAATACAAAACAGGTCGGCACTACAAACCGCTCTACCACTTTATCGAATCGGTCGCCTCCTACCAAGCACTCGTCAAAAGGCTCAAACGCAATCACGGCGTGCTACTTTGGCTTTGGGATGAACTCGGCAAAGAACTCGCATCTTGGACAAAAGACCGGTCGGCAAATCTATCGGGAGTCAAGACCGAACTCATGAGGCTTTACTCCTCCGCCGACTCCATCTATGTTCCGCATGTCAAAGCAAGCAACGATCCCAAAGATGATGAGTCCGACGCAATCCAACAGCCCAACCTCATCCTTTACGGCACTGCCGAAAGTGAAACGCTTTTTAACGCTTTTTCTGCTTCCGAACTCACTGACGGACTTGTCGGAAGACTCATGATTTTTGAAGGAAACAATGATGCAGATAGATTTCAGCAGACCGAACAAATTCCTATTCCCGAAAACATTTTGGAAATGACTGATTGGTGGCTTGAAAAAAGAGCCATGACTATCAATCAGGAAATTCCATCGCCGGACATTGTGCCGGTCATGGATGAAGCGAACGAAATTTTTAAGCAATTCCAAAACATCCAAAAGCAGTTACAATACGACCGCGTGAAAACGACACTCTGGGGACGCTCGCAACAGCAGGCGCGACAGTTTGCTCTCATCTACGCCTGTTCCGCTGATAAGGATAATCCCGTCGTTGATAAAAATGCCGCACAGTGGGCGTATGAACTCGTCACTTACCTTATCAAACGAAAAATCTATATTGCGGACCGACACGTTGCCGAAAGCGAATTCGACCGGCAGCAAAAGGAAGTCGTGCGATATATCGAAAGTTGCGGCGGAGAATGTTCTCACAACGATTTCACTCGGAAATTTCAACGGCTCGAAAAACGAAGGCGGGATGACATCATTACCAATCTGAAAGATGCCGGAATAATCAAAGAAATCTGGAAGAAAAAAGAAGGGAGCCGACAAGAATGTCTTTTCTATGTTCTTATCAAGCGAAAGCGGGTAACTCCAAAGTCGAAGTAAAAACTTTAGAGTTCTCCAGTATGTCACGAGTACGTCACGTTTGTGTGACGTACTCACAACTTCAAAGTTAAAATCAACTTTCAAAGTTCCGAGTACGTCACGCAAGTGTGACATACTCGTGACGTACTCGTGACGAACTCGGAACATTTAGAATCAATGAATATACCTATATTTATAGTATATTTCTACTTATTGTTAACTTTATTGTTGAGTACGTCACGTATTTATACCCATATACCTTTTTTCCAAAAATTTACCCTTCATGGGGCATTCATGGGCATGTTTACGTATACATACGGGGTGTGACGTGACGAACTCAACTTAAAAGTTCATTTGCCAAAAAACCGGAATACATGCCATTGCCCAATGTGATAAAATCGAGTAGACTGTACCGCCGTTGACCGACGGATTGACCCAACGAAACAAAAACTCCGAGCATGGATACTCATACTTTGCTACTGTCGCTACTTGCATCCAAAGAGAGAAAGAAAACGCGGGGGGGGAAAAAAGTCGCTTTGACTCCTGAAAAATAAGCGTCAAATGGCAATTGCCAAATTTTGACAATTTGAAAAATTGCATGGGACAAAGCATGGGAAAAATATACAATCGTTGTAAGTTTTTACAATGTCGGATGATACAGCAATCACGTGATTACTGTATAGGGAAAGACGTGGTGCCATGTCGATGCGGTTTCGATACCATCTCGGTGCGATCCCACCCCCATTTCTCTCGCCGGGGGGGTACTTTTGGCGGCGGGGGCATTTAACTTTGCATGCCATCTGGTGCCCGTTTTGAGCCGCCTACGTTGCCGTGTGTCGCGGGGGTTTGATAACAGTTACGTCTCGCCTGCTCCCATGTTGGCGGGCAGTTTGGGGGCAGTGTCGGCGTAGTTTGGACGCAGTTAATTTTAACTTTAAAGTTGTGTGCCGTGCGGGGCGCTGCACTTTTCAAATGCCACCCTCATCGGGACGGGTAACTTTAAAGTTGGGGGGCTTTGTGCCCTTTTGCCGCCCCCGTTGACTGGTGACGTGGGTACGGTACAGTGTTGCATAATCGAATGCCGGGAGTGCCGGCGACCGCTTGTTTTTATCGGCAAGCGGGGCAAAAAGAACGAGCAATCTATCGTGGATTGCTAAACCCCATTGTATCACATCCGCTCGTTGATCCCTGTTAACCGTGTAATAATCGGGCTTTGGGGACGTTGCAGCGGAAATGGTGCAAGTAACCAAATGGAGTCACAATCATGCAAATCCAATTTCCTCCTCAAGCGACCCTCGACCTTCGCGACGTAGTTACGGCAATGGTGCCGTTCGTCCGGCACGGCGGCATCACCATTGTTGCGAACGGCAACGGAGTTTTTCTAACGGCATTGACCAAGAACGTTGACATGAAATTCCGCATTCCGGGTGCGACCGCCACGAGCACCGGAAGTGTTACCGTATGTATTTTTGACCTGCGGGACATCCTGAAAGAACGGGTTATGAAGTCTGCGAAAAATTCACAGTTGACCTTGGCACTCGCCGGGAAAACTCACGTCGACATGTCGATTGCCGGACGTTCATGGCAGTTAGACCGAAAAGCCGGATAATGATCCCTGCGCTGAAAGTAGTTCGCGACCTGAACACACCCTGCCGCTTTTCCGTCCAGCGGCGGGGCGTATGAACCGGACGGTAAACTTAACCAAATGGAGAATGTGCAATGAAAAAGAAAACAAAACAGAAGATGGCAACGAAATGTTGCAATGCAAAACCCCGGCAAGCCAAGCCAAAAGTAGTACCGAAAGCAAAGCCGAAAAGCAAACCGAAAGCGACGGTAGTAGCGAAAGCCAAACCGGTCGTGCTATCTACACCGGTTACGCCACTCCCTACCCCGGTTGCCAAGCCAGAAAGTCTGTCTGAAACGGATGAGTTGCGGCGAATCGAACTTGCTCTTGACGAAGCAGAGAATGCCGTTGCGGGACTTCCTGTACCAGCGGTTAAATCGATTCCGGCGGGCTTGACGAATGAACTTACAGAACTACTTGACGAGTTAATCATTACGGCCAATCCCAGATCAGTGAGTACCGTATCGCGGCTTGCCTACGTTTTGTGTAGCATCATGCCTGGCTTGCAAGCGGTATCGGAACGGGCGGACATTGTGCTTTGCCGCAAAAATGGTGTAACCTTCGGCTGGGACAGACGTGCCGAAGAAGAACGCGCCGTGCGCTCCGGCAAACGGCAAAAATGCATCACTGTTTCCTGACGTTGGGAATGAGCAATGGGAACTCGAATCGCAGTCCCCTGACGAATTTCCTTACATTGACGAATTCGTGGAAACGGCATACCATAACATTCCTGCAAATGCACTCTGTGAAATGATCCGGCGGACACTGTTTGCAACGGACAATGAAAATCCACGATACTCTCTCGGCGGTGTTTGCTTTGAGCATGACGGTAGTAGCATTACTGCCGTTGCAACGGATGGCAGACGTTTGGCAACGCAAGACGCAGATGGTATTTGCGTCAATGGTCATACTTTTGAACCGGTAATTTTGCCGGTCAATGCCTTGAAACTACTAGCAAAAGTCTTGAAAGAAAAATCCGTCAGCAATACGGATGTAAAGATGACCGTCAATCGAAAGTAGAAATCCCCGTCGTGCTCGATGCTACGGCGGGGTTGATGATTGACGCATCTCTTTTGTGAGACTACCTTTGCATGTTGGAAAACGGGAAACTGTTATCGCCGGTTTTCCGTCTTGCAATAATGTTCCATTCGATTACACTCATGCCATGCCTCGCTCTACTCTAACGAAACAGCAGTTAAATCAAGCGATCCGTGCCGATGTTCCCGGCGGGGACTATCTGCTTGACCTCTTCAATTATTTGCATATTGTCCGCCGGTATGATTTGACCGACGAGTGTCGCGGCTTTTTGGATTTTATCTATAATCGTCTAAAAAGCATTCGGACACGTATGCGGGAATCTGTCATTGATAAAACCGACTCGACACCGGCATGCAAAGCGATAGCGGATGAAGTGATTCAAGACTTGCGCAATCGCCTGAAAAACCCGCGTTATTGCAAGCGAAAAAAATTGAAACGCGATCAGATCGAGTATTGCAAAAAGTTCCGGGATGCGCTTGTCGGCTTTGTAGACGTTCCTAACGGTCGGCTGGTGCGGGTTGACGGGGAATGGATGGAAGGGTAAAATGGACTTTTTGGTAGAGTGGAGATAGAGGACGGTGGGAGAATGATTTCCCGACGAACTGTTCCACTTTACCAATGGCATTTTTCTGCTCTGTTGAAAAGGGAATATTTATATGGGAAGGTGTAGGGGAATCAAGTCGGATGCAGGAACCACGTTTGTCGGAGTTCGCCCAAACCGTATTTGGCTGTTGCTATGAGGGTCGACATCAGGATGAAGCGTAAAATACATGACCAATTCTCAAAAGGGACAGTTGCCGGGTAGGGAGCGAGAGACGGGCATTGTGCATTCAAAACCATAGAAAATCACAGCGGGAACTTGTTTTTGTAAACAAAAAAGATAAAATTCCCCGCAGTTTGCCGATTCTAACTTTCCATCAAGGAAAACACGATTATGGCGAAAGCCGAAACTGCAAATCAGAGTTAAGAGTCAAAAGCTTTTCAAACAAGAAATATCATGGCAAAGAATAAATCAAGTACTAAACAAGTGAAACCAAAACTTACAAGAAAAGAATTGCTGCACGCTATTCTCGATAGTCGGGAATTGCCTGCTTTGTTACTTACCTCACTTAGAGACCCCCAAAAACGTGATATCATTGGTGAAGGAGGTTCTGGAATAGTCCTAAAATTGTTTCAGTCTTTCGTAGAAGACAGAAACGTAGAACGCGCAGTGAAATTTTTTATTTTTTCAGACGAACTTCAAAGCACGTTGAAACGTGTTACATCAAACGACAATTTTGATGCTGAAATTGATAGTTTGACACAGTTGGATCACCCAAATATAATTCAAATTATTGATGGTGGATTCATTCGCCATACTGTTCGTACGAAATGCAAAATTCCCTACATAGTTACGGCTTACGTTAATGGACCTACTCTTGCGGACTTGATATTTGAAAAAGATGATAACGGCAAGACAACAATAGTCGAATCCACCCAAAAAGCAATATTTAAAGAGAAAGATAAGTTTATTCAGCATATGCAAAATGAAGATGACGTGTTTGATCTTTTCATGCAAATACTAGCTGGTCTTGCATACTTGCATGGTAAAAACTTTTTTCATTGTGATATTGCACCCAAAAACATATTCATTCAAGGCAGCAAGAATAACTTTTTTGCCATACTAGGTGATTTGGGATGTGGAAAATTTCCTGAAGACAATGGCAAAAAAATTGATGTTATAGGCACAAAATGGTATATGCCTACAAGTATTCAACCTAAAAAAAACGAGAAAGTGGATTTTCAAACATTCATGCTTTTACAGCCGCAGTGGGATATATATAGTGTGCTGAAAACCTTTTCAGAAACTATCGAATTTGTTTTGGAAAAAAATGTATTTGATGAATGTAATGCCTTGAGGAATTTTGGAATCAAAATCAATCACGAAATTAAGCAGATAGATGAAAGAGAACTAGGCGACAAAAGCACCCAACCATATCTAATACAGTCTATCCTCACAGACATAAAAACGTTTCGTCCATCTGGCAAAAAAATTGCAGATATTGATGGTATTTCCGATGCAGTAGCTGGAAGAAGTATTTTACAGCCTCTTAGCTCGGTTTTTCTGCCTCATAGATTTTTTGATATAGCTAGACATGCCGCAATGCGACGACTAATTGATGTTCCACAGATTTTTTGTGATTTGGTTACGTTTCCAGGTGCCAATCACAACAGATATGAGCATTCGCTAGGAACTTTTCAGCAAATGCGAAAAGCTATTGTCACGTTGTTTAGAAATCCAGAATATTCCGGGGGATTTGACCATAGAAATGTCATCGGTGGATTAATCTCCGCAATTCTGTCTAGCCTTGCTCATCATCCATATAGTTTTGTCCTAAACGAATTATTGACTCAAGATACAGCATTTGCAGAGAAGCACACTCGGTTTTATGAGTCCCGAATCTTTGATACGATTATACGTAAGTATTATGATGACAGCCAAAGTTTGGCTGAGATAATCCCTTCTAAATTCACAGAAATTGAGTGGGACGATATCAAATATATTCTTTTTAGAAAGAGCGGAGAAGAGAAAGATAGAGGGCTAGAAGTTAGCAAATTCCTACTTTCATCTTCATTGGGGGCAAAGACAATAGACTTTATTTCGAGAGATTCACTTCACATAGGATTTTCTTATAAGATTGATGAAGAGTCTTTGTATAAACATTTTGCATTGATTAATAACGACATTTTTTTGTATCAGTCAGGTATACCTATAGCAGAACAAATTATTACTAATAAATACTGGATGTTCAAAAGAATTTATTGGAATAATCCAAATCGTGCAAACTTTGCAATGCTTAAATATATTTTTTATCACATCTTTAATAATAGCGAAAATTCGCCCATAATTGACAAGTATTACGACTCTATTGACAAGTTGTCGTCCAAAGAAGTTCTCTCATTATTAAATGATTGCACAATGACAAATGAAATACGCTATAGCATTAACTATCAGGAAGAAAGACGCTCGGCATATAGAAGCATACTCTATTTTGGAATTAACTCCACATTTGAGAATAGCAATAGTGTTTATAGCAAATTTCGAGAATCTTTTTATGGAGATCAACTAACACTAAGAGCAAAGATAGAACAGTATTTAATTAGGTCAAAAATCATTAACGCAACACAATATAGTTCGGTTCGCGTTTTATTAGATATTCCTTCAAAAAAAAATGCTTCCAAAATGGGAGAGGATATCAATGTCTTAAAACACGACGACAGCAAACCCGAGTTAAATCGTGCTTCTGGCATTATTAAGGCAATTTATGATTCTTTTAATGACCAAGTAAATGTTATAAGAGTGCTTGTTCCTAAGGAAGTGAGTGACAAAATTGAAGAGTTAAAAATGGGTGAAGGACTTGCAAGAGAGATTTATTCTTTAATTAAGGAGTATTTTAAAGTATGATTGATAACGGGCTCAAAAAATATATTGAGGATTTTGTTTTGCCTCACTACAAAAAAAATGACAAAGCACACGGAGCGGAGCATGTCATGTATGTTATCGAACGTTCTGTTGTATTAGCCAAAGAACACAATGCCGATATTAATATGGCCTACACGGCAGCTGCATTACATGATATTGGGCATTATATGGACCCCGCGAATCACGAATACATTTCAGCGGATATTTTTTTGTCTGATGAGTTCTTTAAAACCGTTTTCAGTGAAGAATCAAGAATTTTAATATATAAAGCTATACAAGAGCATAGGTCTTCACATGAAAAAGAATTGTCAAGCATTTTCTCCAAGATTTTGTCTACAGCAGATCGTACAACAAATGTCAAAAAAGCTATACAACGCAGCATCGACTATAATAAATGGCATTGCCCCGATCAAAGCTTGGATGTTTATTTTGAAAATATTATTGAGTATTTAACTGACAAATATGGACTAAATGGCTATTCGCAAGTACATCTAAAAGATAATGCTTATGATCTGTTTATTAAAGAAATGCAACAATTGTTGTTAGATAAAGAAAAACTCGAGGCACTGATTCTTGATTTACTACCTTGATTATAAAATACTCTCCTTTCTCAGAGCGATAGTTTTGTGTGATGGAAAATCGAAAGTGAGTAGTTTCGGATCGTTGTTAAGGATTTATGTTGCTTGAGCTTTTTTCACATGGTCATTTATGCACATCGGCACAATGTTTTTTATGTGGATGTGCATCATCTGCTCCACCAAATTCATTTCCGGCGAGTACAATGGTAAATACTTAAACAAAAACCAATGCGGATGCTCTTGCCCAAAAAATTTTGCACGAAATGTGTGAGCAAACTATCAAAGATGAACTTCCTGGGTTCACGCTCATAACACGTACTACGAACGAAAAGCCATTTGTAGAGGAAAATCTTACAAACAAGGCAGTAAGTTCGCCCATTTTTTCAAGGTTATGAGATGGCTTGACTGAAAGCAGATGCGGATGCTTGGAGTCCTTTGAAGGAAATAGAATTTGAACCATCGGCACAGCGCACTCGGTATGTTGATTTTGATGGTTATCCGAAAGTTTCGCAGTTGCGAATTACTGTACAGGATGTCATGCGAGCGGTTGGGGCAACAAGCAATGCATCGCTCTACTTGCCGCCGATGCAGGTGCATGGACGGCAATAGAACAATGAATCCCTTTTTCATCAAAAACCTTATTGCCGGACATTCACACTGCGATTCGTATTTGCCGATTGAGCCGTTATGTTGCCGTCTTCATTCACTACTACCGCTCGGATGGCAAGGTTTTCCTTGAAGCCAATGCCAAGTGCCAGTGCTCCCGTTGATGTGATACTCTTGTCAAATCGAATGATACCATTGATGATTTCTGCACCATCAATGGTTTCGATCAAGGCTTCAAGGGCATTGAGTTGAACACTCGAAAAACCCGTAATGGTATTGCCGCTTCGCAAGCCGATTTCATAATGCGTTACTTCTGCTACCGGCGAAGCATTCCAAGTCAACTGCGCATGGCCAGATACGGGATAGGTTGCCCTAAAATTTTTCACTGCCGGGAAGTTGCCGTCTCTGTTCAATTTCACCGTTGCTTGCTTGACATTAGCGGCCTGCGAAAGGGAAATGATATTGCCCTGCGCATCCATGTTGACGACCGAGATGCGGAATTGATATCCAACACCGCCGCCGGTCAAGCCGTCCACGACTACTCGCTTGTCCGCATTAACCTGAATGAACCGAGTTTCCACAAAGCCGCGATCGGCTTTGTGGCCGCCGGTTTGGATAATTTCAACACGCATCACGGCACCTTCGGTTATCGCATGATTTGTAGTTCTGTTAAGATCCAATGTAACAGAGTTCAATCCGGCAAAACGTTGAATCCTGTTCAGAGCGGGCAGATTGGCATTATCCCGTAACGTCTTGGCATTAACTGCTACCGGTTTCTCAACTCCTCTGTTGTTGACAAAAATCGCATTGCCACCTCTATCGAAAGCCTGAATTTCTACCCGGTAAGTAGTATTCGCCCGAAGGCCGCCGATGACGACGCTCGTTGCATTGCCGTCAACCACCAGTGTTTGCATTTCACCGCCTCGCATGCCGTATGTGAGTTCATAGTAGAGAACGCCAGTAAGCACTCTTGCCGGATTCGTATTCGTGTTTAGTAGCACTGTAACGGCACTGGAAGTAGTCGTAGACGCTTTGTTGTTTGCTTTGGCTTGGAACCGGAAGTTGCTATTAACATTGCCGACTTCTTCGGGTGGTGTTAATATAATTTCCTGAGCAGCAGACTCGGCACTGGCAATAAACTGGCCGTATTTTCCACTCGCAACGACTCGGAACTCGTAACGTGCCCCTTCGATTAGGCCGGAAACCGGCGTGCCTGCGTGCGCAGTCCACGCTTGCGAAAATTCGCCCCATTCGCCCGTTGTCTCATTCCACATTCGGCACTGTACGATGTACCCGTCCGGCGAGTTCCATACAGGATTCCAACTGACTACAATGGTATTGCTACCCGTTTGGACGATTCCCGTAATCTGCGGAGCCACGGCGGGGATGTCGCTTGTCGGTGAAGTAATAGTAACCGGTTTTGCATCCGAACTCGTATAAGTAGAAGTATCGAAGTGGACGGCATCGCCTATGGCAACTACAACGACATAGTACGTGCCTGCTCCAAGACTGTTAACGGCAAACTCTAGTTCCGTGAGATTCTTATCGACAGGTTCTGTGTGAACGCGAGTCGTCAATGATGAATCGGAATAGACTCTGATTTCATAACGCAAGGCATTTGCATTGTTCATTCCCGGCGTCCACTCTGCTTTGATCGTGTGATGCTTGCCAGCGTTGCTTACCGTGTTAAGTTGTGGCTTGTCTAGGGGTGTTGCCGGTGTATCAATCGTCGGATTCGGTACGGCATTGGTCAGGGTATGGTTTACTGTACCGGTATAGTCGCCCGTGCCGGTCGCGACTACTCGCAAGATATATCCGATGTCGCCAGTAGTTACCGTGTAATTGCTTGAAGTAGCACCAACAATCGGCGAATCACCGCGATACCATTGATAGATTACTGTTGCATCACTTGGCGTAATTGTGGCGGTAATGGTATCACCTACTTGTGGGGAAGTGGTGTTAGTAGAAATGCCGGTTAAGGTTGGGATAAAAACACCATCATACTCAAACGCTCCGAGGTCAACAGTGCCGTGGATGATTCTAGCATTGCCGGCGATGTCAGTTGTAATGTCCGGTGGAATCGATAAGTTATTTCCCGCATTGACCGCTCGGCTGTTTTCAAGGATTGGCAAGTACCAGACACCGTTTGCCGACTGGGCTTTCGCACCGAAGAGCGGATCAATCTTTTCGGCAAGCATACCGACCATGTTGCCGTCGATGCCGTCAACGAAGCGGTAATCGGTATCGCGAAAACCATCGCCGATGAGGTTGTGCGAACCTTCTATGTAGGCATAACTCGGATTGGTTGAATAGTACCCATGCGTACCTTTATC
>Ga0099364_10010854_pt1 | contig 12496 bp, 11 predicted proteins | sample TergutTh196P3_FD_73070 | JGI IMG/M metagenome (GOLD analysis project Ga0099364, IMG submission 73070) | Microcerotermes parvus P3 segment gut microbial communities from Pointe-Noire, Republic of the Congo - Th196 P3 | ecosystem: Host-associated > Arthropoda: Insects > Digestive system > Gut ... | reverse complement strand
TCTTTCAGCCTGATGGCGGTGCCGTTTTTTATCACAATGGGCTTGATTATGGGAAGCGGCGGCATCGCGGATAAACTGATCAAGCTGGCCGACGCTCTGGTGGGTTGGATGCGCGGCGGCCTTGCGATGGTGAACTGTCTGGACTCGTTTTTTTTCGGAGGTATTTCCGGTTCCGCCGCGGCTGATACCGCCTCGCTCGGTTCCATACTTATCCCAATAATGGTCAAGAACGGTTATGACGAGGACTTTTCCGCGGCCATTACGATTTCATCCTCCATCCAGGGAATTCTCGTTCCCCCCAGTCACAACATGGTTATCTACGCCACCACCGCCGGGGGCGTTTCGGTGGGCAGCCTGTTTTTGGCGGGCTATCTGCCCGGCGCGCTGCTTGGGATATCGCTGATGGTCGGCTGTTACATTATTTCACTTAAACGCAATTACCCCAAGGGCTCGCCCTTCAGCCTGAAAAACATCTTCAGGCAGATGATCGAATCCTTCTGGGCCTTGGCGGCGATACTTATAGTGGTCGTGGGAGTGGTCATGGGCGTGTTTACCGCGACGGAATCCGCCGCTATAGCCGTTGTGTACAGCTTGTTCGTAAGCATGTTTATTTACAGGAGCATGAGCCTGAAGAGCTTCTGGCGCGTGCTGGACGATTGCGTGGACACCCTGGCCATTGTGCTGATCCTCATCGCCACTTCCTCCGTGTTCAGCTACTGCATGACAATCCTTCACGTTCCAACTTTAGCGGCTAACTTCATAACGGGGCTGACGGATAACCGAATTCTTCTTCTGCTGCTGATCAATTTAATTCTGCTCATACTGGGCATGATAATGGACATGGCTCCAATCATCCTGATTACCACTCCGATTCTGCTGCCGATTGCGAGATCCGTCGGAATGGATCCGATTCAATTCGGAATCATGCTAATGCTCAACTGCGGCATCGGTTTGCTCACGCCGCCCGTAGGCGCCGTGCTGTTCATCGGCTCGGCCATATCCAGGCAGCCGCTTGAGCGCGTCGTCAAGGCGACGCTGCCGTTTTACCTGTGCATGATAACCGTTTTGATGCTGATCACATTTGTTCCCGGGATCAGCCTGTTCGTACCCAACTTGTTTGCTAAATAATCTTAAAAACCCGGCGTCGTATATCTTCAACGGATTTTGGGAAGCAATTGATAAAGTCGCTTAGTAGGAGGTTTTTTCAATGATTATGAATTTGCGAAGCCTTCAAAATAAAGCCGGATGGAATGCCGCCGGAATCTCACAGCCGCGTTACGATATTGGCGCGATGGTCGCTGAAACTAAAGCGTCGCCGATTTGGGTACACTTCGGAGCGGGCAATATTTTTAGAGGCTTTATTGCCGCGCTGCAACAGCGGCTATTAAACGAAGGGCACGCTGAGAAGGGCATTATTGCAGCCGAAACGTTCGATTGCGAAATAATTGATAAAGTTTACGTCCCGTTTGATAACCTCACCATGAACGTAACACTGAACCCTGATTCGACGACAAACTGCGAAATAATAGCGTCTGTGGCTGAGGCGTTGAAAACGGATTCGCGGAACCACGCGTCAAGGCTTGCCGAAATTTTCGAGGCTCCGAGCCTTCAAATGGCGAGCTTTACCATCACGGAAAAAGGTTATTCCATCAGGGGCGCGAACAGTAATCCGACGCCGGAGGCGATGGCGGATATGGAGCATGGACCCGCGCACGCGCGTCATGCGATGGGGATTGCGGCGGCGCTGCTTCAAAAGCGCTATCTTGCAGGCGCATATCCCATTGCCGCCGTCAGTATGGATAACTGCTCCCGGAACGGAGAAAAACTTAAAGCCGGGGTTGTTGGTATTGCGAAAGAGTGGCTTGCGAACGGTTTTGCCGACGGCGGCTTTATTTCCTATCTTGAGGACGAAAGCAAGGTCTCATTTCCATGGAGCATGGTTGACAAAATAACCCCCCGTCCCGCAAAAACAGTAGAAGATATCCTTGCCGGTAAAGGCATTGAGGGAATGACTCCAATCGTCACCGGCAAAAATACCTACATCGCGCCGTTTGTCAACGCCGAGCGCCCACAGTATCTCGTAATCGAGGACAAATTCCCGAACGGCAGGCCGCCGTTGGAAAAAGCCGGCGTTTATATGACCGACTTCGACACTGTGGGCAAGACGGAGCGCATGAAGGTAACAACCTGCCTGAACCCGCTGCATACCGCAATGAGCCTGTACGGCTGTCTGCTCGGTTACACGCTAATCTGCGAGATTATGAAGGACGCCGGTATAGTGGCGCTCATCCGCCGCCTCGGTTATGTCGAAGGACTGCCGGTCGTAACCGACCCGGGAATCCTTTCGCCAAAATCCTTTATTGACGAGGTTATGAATGAGCGTCTGCCGAACCCTTTCATTCCCGACGATCCCCGCCGCATTGCGACAGATACTTCGCAAAAAGTGGGCGTCCGCTTTGGGGAGACCATCAAAAGTTATATGGAACAAGGGCGCGGTCTTGAAGAACTTGTGTCCATACCGCTCTCGATCGCGGGATGGATGCGCTACTTGCTGGCAGTAGACGACAACGGCGGCGCGATGGAGGTTTCCTCCGATCCGATGAAGGATGATTTGCAGGCGCATCTTGCGGGCATTATATGGAACGATCCTTCGAGCTACCGGGGGGAATTGCGGCAAATACTCGCAAATCCCGCGATATTCGGCTCCGATCTGACCAAGACGGTTCTGGCGGATAAAATCGAGAAAATATTTCTTGAACTGCTGGCAGGGCCGGGCGCCGTTCGGGTTACTTTACGCAAATATTTGGAGCTTTGACGCGCAAACGCCTGGCAAGCTGTAAGATTGGCAAACAGGTCATTTGTGACAAATACCCGCAATATATCAAGCGGTAAAAATTACGCAAGGAGAAACGACCATGACGCCTTTTATGAATGAGGATTTCCTGCTGAAAAGCGACGCGGCAAAAAAGCTGTACCATGAATACGCGAAAAAGATGCCTATCATTGATTACCACTGCCACGTCAACCCTGCCGACATCGCGTTTGATAAACGCTATACGAACATTTCCGACCTGTGGCTCGGGGGTGACCACTATAAATGGCGGTTGATCCGCGCAGGCGGTATCCCGGAAAGCGGTATTACGGGCGCGCGTGAATCTGATCCATTCCTGCTGTTTAAAAATTTTGCCGGGATACTTCCAAAAGCGGTGGGCAACCCTGTTTACCACTGGACATATCTTGAACTGAAGCGTTATTTCGGAATTGAAAAACAACTGACCCCTGATACCGCCGAGGAAATTTACAAAATCTGTAACGAAAAACTCGCCGAGCCAGGTATGAGCGTGCGTGGGTTGATTGAGCGGAGTAACGTTAAGCTCGTGTGCACCACCGACGATCCGATTGACAACCTGGAGTATCACAGGCAAATTGCGGACGACCCCGCTTGCAGAGTTAAGGTACTGCCCGCATTCCGTCCCGACAAGGCAATGAAAATTGAATCCGACGGATTTGCGGGATATATTGCAAAATTGTCCGAAGTAAGCGGCGTAAAAATCGCCGGCTTCGATTCGTTGTGCGAAGCATTGGATAAACGAATCGACTTTTTCCGCGAAATGGGCTGTCGCGCCTCCGATCACGCTATTGAAGGATGTATTTATATCGAGGCAAAACCCGAGGAGTTGGATGCTATTTTCGAAAAGGGTATGAAAGGTTCGGTTACCTTACAGGAAACCGAAAAATATCGCACGGCCTTATTGCTGCGCCTTGGGCGGCGCTATCATGAACTCGGCTGGGTGATGCAAATTCATTTTGGCTGTATGCGCGACAACAGTTCGCGAATGTTGGAGAAACTTGGACCGGACACAGGTTTTGACGCAATGAACGGGCAAGGTAATCCGCAAAATCTCTCGTATTTCCTGAACGCGCTGGAAAGTGCCGGCCAGTTGCCGCGTATGGCGCTTTTCAGCCTTAATCCCGCCGACAGCGAAATCATTGTAGCTATTGCGGGTTGTTTCATGGTCGATTCGGAATGCTCGGGCAAAATCCAGCTTGGCGCCGCGTGGTGGTTTAACGACACAAAATCCGGCATGGAAAAACAGCTTATCGACTTTGCAAACGGCGCCCTGCTCGGTAATTTTGTCGGTATGCTTACCGACAGCAGAAGCTTTTTGTCTTACACGCGGCATGAATATTTCCGCCGAATTCTGTGTAATTTTTTGGGACGGATAGCCGAGGACGGAGAGTATGCTGACTTCGAAACTCTTGGGCGCATAGTAGGGGACATTTGCTATCATAACGCCGTCCGTTTTTTTGGATTTGACGTTTAGTTTATTCTGGAGGGTGTGACATGCGGCTTATAAACGAAACGGTTAAAAAAACAGCGCGCCCTGTAAAAATCGTGCAATTCGGAGAAGGCAATTTCCTGCGGGCGTTCGTAGATTATATGGTGGAAATCGCCAACGAAAAGAACGTATTTGACGGCGGCGTGGCGATAGTAAAGCCAATTGAATATGGTAGTTTGGACGATTTGAACGCGCAGGACTGCATATACACGGTAATTTTACGCGGCAAAAAGGACGGCGAAACATTTTCGCAAAAAAAGATCGTCACAAGCATAGTTAAAGCTCTTGACGCGTATTCGCAATATGAGGACTACGCGGTTCTTGCGCGTCTTCCCGAACTGCGCTTCGTTGTTTCAAACACCACGGAAGCGGGGATAATCTATGACGAAAGCGACGATATTTCGCTACTGCCGCCTAAAAGTTTTCCTGGAAAACTTACAAAGTTTCTGTACGAGCGTTTTCAGATATTTAGCGGAAATAAGGATAAAGGACTTATAATCCTGCCGGTGGAGCTTATTGAAAATAACGGCTTGATTCTCCGGGAGTGTTGCTTAAAACTTTCTGAACGTTGGGAACTGTCCGATGGTTTTAGCGAATGGCTTTTGAATTGCAATATTTTCTGTTCCACGCTGGTTGACAGAATTGTCACCGGTTATCCGGCGGACGAAGCCGCTGAAATCGAAATGGAACTTGGTTACAAGGATAAGCTGATCGTAACGGGGGAGCCCTTTGCGCTGTGGGTAATCGAAAGCGGTAACGAGGAGCTCGTTAAAATAGTTCAAAAGGAGTTTCCATTGGATCAGGCAGGATTGCCGGTAATATTCACCGATAACCTGCAGCCTTACCGCGAGAGGAAGGTACGGATTTTAAACGGCGCGCACACATCCACTGTACCCGCGGCGTATCTCACGGGGCTCGATACGGTCGGAGAGCTGATGAACGATGAAACCATGAGAAAACTAATTGAAAAGAACGTCTATGCTGAGCTTGCGCCGCGTGTTCCGCTTCCGAGGGAAGAAGTGCATGCGTTTGCGGATTCCGTAATGGAGCGATTCGAAAATCCGTTTATCAAACACAGACTACTTGATATTTCGCTCAATTCCATATCGAAATTTAAAGCGCGGGTACTGCCGTCAATAAAAGAAGCGTTTACAGACGACAAAAAACTTCCGGATTCGTTGTGTTTCTCTCTGGCGGCGCTTATGGCTTTTTACTCCGGCGATATTAAAGAAAACGGAAAACTCACGGCCTTTCGCGGCAAAGATACGTATGAAATTATGGATGACCCCGCTGTTATAAAATTTTTCGCAAAAAATCATAATCTTCCGGCCGGCGAGTTTACCGAGGTCTTTTTAAAACGCGAGGATATTTGGAACGAGGATTTAACGAACCTTCTTCCCGGATTTTCTGAGAAAGTGGAAGGCTATTTGCGGAACATACGCGAAAAAGGCATGAGAGCAGCCGTAATAGACTTACTTGGGCAAAGTTGAGGTGAAATTGAATGCGCGCGATTATTATTAACCCTGCCGATAATGTGGCTGTTGCCGTCGAGTCGATTATCGCGGGAAAAATTTTTCGTGCAGGCGAACAGGAAATCACGGCGAAAACGAACATAACGGCGGGACACAAAATTGCGATTAAGGATATACCGGCGGGCGGCGACGTAATAAAATACGGATATCCAATAGGACGCGCCACCGCGGACGCAAGAACGTGAGAAGTTATTCACAGTCATAACCTGAAAACCGTTCTGGGCGAGGGTGAGATCGAATATGCTTACCAACCTCGCCTGACTCCGCCGGATATTCGTCCGCCGGGTAGCTTTAAGGGCTTCAGGCGTGAGGGCGGAACATCCGGAATACGCAATGAAATCTGGATTATTCCGACCGTCGGTTGCGTAAACTCCATCGGTGATATTATCGCGAAAAAAGCGCAAAGCCTTGTGCGCGGTTCGATTGAGGGTATATATAGTTTCTCGCATCCTTACGGCTGTTCACAGCTCGGAGACGACCATGAAAACACCAAAAAAGCGCTGCGCGGCTTGATAAGCCATCCCAACGCGGGAGCTGTGCTGGTGCTTGGGCTTGGCTGCGAAAACAATACGATAGCCGGGATGAAAGAGATGCTTGGTCACGAGGATACCGAAAGGGTAAAATTTCTCGTCTGCCAGTCTGTCGAAGACGAAATCGAAGCCGCATTGAAACTTTTAAGAGAACTTTCGTATTACGCCGAGAGGTTTGAGAGGGAGGGCATCCCGATATCCGAGCTTATAATAGGCCTTAAATGCGGCGGAAGCGACGGCTTTTCGGGTATCACTGCAAACCCTGTTGTAGGCGTGTTTTCGGACAGACTGGTTGCCGAAGGCGGTACGACAATTCTGACAGAAGTCCCCGAAATGTTCGGCGCGGAGACTATCCTTATGAACCGCTGCGAAAACAGGGAGATTTTTGACAAGACCGTGAGGCTGATAAATGACTTCAAGGCGTATTTTACAGATCACGGTCAACCCGTATACGAGAACCCTTCTCCCGGCAACAAAGAGGGCGGTATAACCACGCTGGAGGAAAAATCGCTTGGCTGTACGCAAAAAGCCGGACACGCGACGGTTGTTGACGTTCTGAAATACGGAGAGCAGGTTAAACGAAAAGGGCTTAACCTTCTTGAGTCGCCCGGCAATGACCTTGTGGCTTCAACCGCGCTCGTTATGAGCGGCGCGCATATTGTATTGTTCACAACAGGGCGCGGCACGCCTTTCGGTTCGCCTGTTCCAACCGTAAAAATCTCAACGAATACTCCGCTTGCAAATAAAAAACGCGGCTGGATTGATTTTGACACCGGAAGTCTTATTACCGGGACGGATATTTTCTCACTCGGGAACGATTTGTATGATCTCGTACGTGATATATCCTCCGGATATGTACATACCAAAACCGAGCAATTAGGCATTCGAGACCTGGCAATTTTTAAAAACGGCGTTACGCTGTAAAAACAGAGGGGAGTTTTTATTATTATGGATATACGATATTCCGCAAACAAGAACGACGTAAAGCGTTACACAACCGAAGAACTGCGCTCCGAATTTCTGATACAGAACCTCTATCATCCTGAAGCGGTTCGCGCCGTATATTCGCACGTTGACCGCATGGTCACAATCGGCGTTATGCCGGTTAGCGAGCAAGTTCCTGTCGACAAGGATTTGGACGTTTGGAAAAATTTCGGCACAAAATTGTTTTTTGAGCGTCGCGAAGGCGGATTTTTTAACCTCGGCGGCGGGGGAGTTTGCACAGTGGACGGAAAATCATATAAAATGGGCTACAAGGACTGCCTGTATATAACCAGAGGCGCGAAGGACGTCGTTTTCCAAAGCGATGACGCGGCAAATCCCGCCCGCTTCTATGGCTCAAGCACGCCCGCGCACTGCTCTTTTGAAACTCGCCTGCTCTCAATGGCCGACGCCGCGAAAAACCCTGTCGGCGCTGCTGAAACATCCAACAAGAGAGTAATCAACCAATTCATCCACCCTGCCGTGCTGCCCACATGCCAGCTTTTGATGGGGCTTACCGAACTTGCGCCGGGTAGCGTTTGGAATACTATGCCCGCGCATACCCACGAACGCCGGATGGAGGTCTATACATATTTTGAGATACCGGAAGGCAACGTCGTCTTCCATTTTATGGGCGAACCGAATGAGAGCCGCAATATCGTAATAAATAACTTCGAAGCCGTAATCAGTCCCAGTTGGAGTATACACAGCGGTTGCGGCACGGGCAGTTATTCGTTTATTTGGGCAATGGCCGGCGAGAATCAGGAATTTAATGATATGGACGCCATTCCCATCACAGATTTAAAATAGGGGGTGCGGACATGAACGTATTGGAAAATTTTTCTTTAAAAAACAAGGTAGCGCTTGTGACAGGCGCCGTATACGGAATCGGCTTTGCGATAGCGAGGGCGCTCGCGGAGGCCGGCGCGACAATTGTGTTTAACGATATCAACCAGGAATCGCTTGACGTTGGGTTCGCCAACTATAAAGAAGCCGGAATCAAAGCGTATGGCTATGTATGCGACGTAACGGACGAGGACGCGGTAAATAAACTAATCTCTCAAATTGAAAAAGAAGTTGGCGTTATTGACATCCTCGTAAACAACGCGGGAATTATCAAGCGCATTCCCATGACGGAAATGTCCGCCGCCGATTTCCGAAAGGTCATCGACATCGATCTTAACGCGCCGTTTATCGTGGCAAAAGCCGTCATACCCTCCATGATCAAAAAGGGCGGCGGCAAAATAATAAATATCTGCTCCATGATGAGCGAGCTCGGACGAGAAACCATCAGCGCTTATGCATCGGCAAAGGGTGGATTGAAAATGCTCACGAAAAATATTGCCTCTGAATTCGGCGGGTGCAATATTCAATGTAACGGCATCGGCCCGGGCTATATAGCAACTCCGCAAACAGCGCCTTTGCGCGAAAAGCAGCCGGACGGCAGTCCGCACCCGTTTGACAGTTTCATACTCGCTAAAACTCCCGCAAACCGTTGGGGCACGCCCGAGGACTTAGCGGGAGCCGCGGTGTTTCTTGCCTCCTCCGCCTCCGATTTTGTAAACGGACATGTCCTGTATGTTGACGGAGGAATACTGGCGTACATTGGAAAACAACCATAGGGGGGTAAAATAATGGCAAAAGTAATAACGTTTGGAGAAATCATGCTGCGCCTTGCGCCGGAGGGCTATTACCGTTTTGTGCAGGCGGAGAATTTTGACGCGACCTTCGGCGGCGGGGAAGCAAATGTCGCGGTGTCGCTGGCGAATTTCGGCATTGATTCCGCTTATGTGACAAAACTTCCCGCGCATGAAATAGGGCAGGCTGCGGTGAACTCTCTGCGTCGCTTTGGGGTTGATACTTCAAATATCACGCGTGGCGGCGAGCGAGTCGGCATTTATTTTCTCGAAAAAGGAGCGAGCCAGCGTGCTTCGAAGGTAATTTACGACCGCGCGGGTTCGTCTATCGCCGCCTCTTCAAAAGCGGATTTTGACTGGGAAAAAATTTTTAAGGGCGCCGACTGGTTTCATTTCACAGGCATTACCCCCGCGCTGGGCAATAATGTTGCCGAAATCTGCGCTTTGGCCTGCAAGGCTGCAAAAACTGCGGGACTTACCGTCAGTTGCGACCTTAATTACCGCAAAAACCTCTGGAGCCGCGAAAAAGCGGGGCAGGTTATGGCGGGTTTGATGGAACATGTCGACGTGTGCATCGCCAATGAAGAGGACGCGGGCGATGTATTCGGCATTAAAGCCGAGAGCGCCGATATCACAGGCGGTAAACTGAGCCATGAAGGATATAAAGACGTGGCAAAGAAACTTGCCGATAGATTCGGCTTCTCGTTTGTCGCGATAACGCTGCGCGAATCGCTTTCAGCTAATGACAACAATTGGGCCGCAATGCTTCACGAATGTAAAAGCGGCGATTATTTCTTCTCCAAAAAATACGCCGTGCATATCGTTGATCGCGTCGGGGGCGGAGACAGTTTTGGCGCGGGACTTATCTACGCCATGCTGAACAATATTCCCGCACAGGACGCGCTGGAATTTGCGGTTGCGGCAAGCGCCTTAAAGCACAGCATTGAGGGCGATTTCAACCAGGTAAGCGTCGGTGAAGTTAAAAAACTTGCAGGCGGAGACGCCAGCGGCAGGGTGCAGAGGTGAAAATGGGAGGTACAAAACGATACAAAGGAATCGCCGGATAAATGTTCCTCGTGCGAGAGAGAGTAATTTCATTCGAGAGAATTTTTTTCAACGGTTCCTGATATATGTTAAAATTTAAAATACTCAAAATAATACTCTGTACAATAGGAGGGCTTTAGTATGGCTGTTAAAAAAATTCTTATCCTTGCCGGTGATTTTATTGAAGACTACGAACTGATGGTTCCCTATCAGATGCTGCTGATGGTAGGTCACCAGGTCGACGTCGTATGTCCGGACAAAATGCCCGGTGACTTCGTCAAAACCGCCATCCATGATTTTGAAGGCGATCAGACGTATTCCGAAAAACCTGGACACCGTTTTATCCTCAACGCCGACTTCAGCAAGGCTGATGCCGCCAACTACGACGCGCTGGTTCTTCCCGGAGGTCGCGCGCCGGAATATCTGCGCCTCAATCCGGCCGTTATCAAATTAGTCCAGGATTTCGACAAAGCGAAAAAACCCATCGCGGCTATCTGTCACGGCCCGCAAATTTTGGTAACGGCAGGCGTGCTCAAAGGTCGTGAGTGTACCTGTTATCCGGCGGTTAAGCCGGATGTGGTTGACGCGGGCGCGAAATGGTGCGAGGTTAACGCGTCGGTCAGCAATGCCTGTACGGATGGAAATTTGGTCACCGCTCCTGCCTGGCCCGCGCATCCTGAGTGGATGGCGGCGTTCTTGAAGGTTCTTGGTACTCAGATTACGCCGTAACCATGAAGAAGTCGGCGCTTGCAATGGCGCTCCTTTGCATGTTTGCCTCTATGGCGTGCGGTATGCCTTGTTGCTCGGCAAACCGCGCGCTTTATCGATTCACTTTTGTGTCTCCTCTTGCGGGAGATCCCTTTTGGATGGAAGTGGAAGACGGAATGAAAGCCGCCAACGCTCAATATGACGTAAGCACGATGTATATAGGGCCGACCTTCATCAGTATTGACGAGCATATCAAATATATCGAGATCGCCATAGCCTCCAATGCGGACGGAATAATAACGACTGCGCCGGATCCCGAGGCTTTTACGCCTTTCATCAACAAAGCAGTGGCGGCGGGTATCCCTGTTGTGCTGCTCGACGCCGACGCGCCTGATTCCAACAGAAATTTCTACGCGGGCACATCCAACTATAAAGGCGGCGTTATCCACGCCGCCATAGTCCAAAATCCGTTTGAGATGGGCCGTTTGGGCGTTGAACTCCTTTATCAGATCCAGGAAGGCATGGGGCCGTACGAACAGATCATTGATACTGGCGTAACAGTCGTAACGGCGAATAACGTGAATAATTACAAATAATACGGCTGCAATTTATATTTATTAATTTTCCTCCTTTAAGGCTGAGCTTTTGACGCTCAAGTCGGTGTCTTTTATCTTCTTATTTTCCGTAAAATAATTCATAACCATGACCAACAGAAGCACGCCGCCCCATATCAGCGGAATGTAGAAACTGCTGATCCTGGGAAAACGGTTTAGTCCGGAGGAAAGCATTTGCAGTACGCAGATTGCCAATATAACGCCGCCAAGCTTGCCTTTGCCGCCGATGGGGCTTATTCCGCCTAAAACCACGATAAGTATGCATTGCAGGGTATACACCGTACCGTAATCCGCGCGCGCGGAATTATAATTCGCGAGCATGACGAGTCCGCCCATCGCAGCGCAAATGCCCGAAAGGACATAGGTTTTTATAAGAAGCATCTCGGTATTCAATCCGCTGAATTTGGCGGCCGTCATATTTGTTCCAAGCATGTATATCTTTGTTCCGTAGGTAGTGCGGGTGAGCAGGAATTGGAGTATTATCGCCACTGCAACGAAAAAAACCAGGTGCGTCGGGATAATGCCGAATAATTTCCCAACGACGGTCTCCGCGAATTGTATCGGTATGCCTGCCACAGCTCTGCCTCTTGTAAATACAATGGCAATGCCGGTAAACAGTTCAAGCGTTCCCAGCGTCGCTAAGATCGGCGGGATTCTCACTTTTGCGACAAGGATTCCGTTGACCGCCCCCGCAAGAGCGCCGATCAAAATGCCGGCCAGCATGGCGAACGGAATGCCGTACACGGGCAATACATTGTCGGCGTCGGCTATTGTTTTTAAGAGCATACCCACGCAGATAGACGTCAAATTGGCAACGCCCACAACGGAAAGGTCAATGCCTCCCGTAATCATGCAAAGCATGATGCCCAGCGACATCAGCCCAAATTCCGGGAATGATGCTCCCATCGTCTGAAAGTTTATGACGGTGTAGAACCTGCTGCCGAATACGGCCATAAAAATCATCCATGAAATCATAATGAGCAGCAGGCGGGTTATATGTATATCGTACTTGAAAAACGACAGGAAGCCCTTGTTATTCGGTTTCATCAGCGAGCCTCCCTGTCTTTGCGCGAAGTATCCGCGCGGGATCGTTCAATCGCATGACCTGAT
>Ga0099364_10010853_pt1 | contig 12496 bp, 12 predicted proteins | sample TergutTh196P3_FD_73070 | JGI IMG/M metagenome (GOLD analysis project Ga0099364, IMG submission 73070) | Microcerotermes parvus P3 segment gut microbial communities from Pointe-Noire, Republic of the Congo - Th196 P3 | ecosystem: Host-associated > Arthropoda: Insects > Digestive system > Gut ... | reverse complement strand
TGACGTATGACGTTTCCGGAAGAGACTTATCTATGCGGGCAATCCCATCTTTGTCGGTCTTGCCTGTCCAGTGAACATTTCCCATGGAGTCGCGGACAGCGACATCAGCATCTGCCTCCGGCTCTCCTTTATCCAGCGATGTGACCCAGACAAGAGAGGACTCTCGTCCTCTCTTGAAATGCGCGGAGAGGTTTGTAACCAGCGCCGAGGTCTGAACATACATGGGCCCGCCTCCAAGCAGCGCGTCCCCCAGCCGCTCGCTCCCGACCTCCACCACATAGAAACCGGGGCCCGGCAGGGGAATCCCCATCACCTCGAACGCCTTCTCTCCTCCTGGTTTCGGAATGGAGAACTCATTTATTTCCTTCCCGCCAGGCAAAAGCCTGGCGCTTCTGTCTCTTTCCCATTGCGCCTGCTCGACATTACGCAACCACCTGATGATCTGGTCCTCCTCGCCCGCGCGGAAGGCCCGCGTCCGACCGGTCATCCGTACATCAAGTCTTTGCCCCTTCAACTGCGCCTCGATATTGCGGACGGTCAGCGGAAGCACCGGTTCCCGGCTCTCCAGCACCCCAAACTTCGCGCCGAACTTGACCAAAGGAGGAGACGGCCCCGTAGCTACTGACAGCGGAAATTTATCCCGGTTTACCGGAACACGTCCCGCGTCATCGACCAGGCCGGAAGGAAGCTCAACCTTGAAACCGGAACTCTCAGGGAAGGGACCCTTAAACTCTATTTGTTGCACCAGAGAGAATCTATCCTTCTCATCCTCTTGGGGAACAGGCGTCCATTTTTTCTTGCCCGGACCCCTGACGGCAATCTTTTTCGCAAGATCCCAGCGCACCGGGGCGGAAAACCTGATCCACATGGGAAGAATGGGTATGCATTCGCCATCTTTCTCCATTCGGTCGCAGTGGAAAGACAACGAAAAAGCCGGCCGCGTATGGAAGGCCAGATTCATGGTTTCCGTCGTTGGAACGCCTTCGGCGGTCCGCACTCCCTTGTCCCAGCACAAGATCACCTCCGCGTCGGAAGGAAAAGAGCGAGTCGGCATAATAATCACAATCCTTGAATCCAACTTCGGGTCATTCTTCCTCCACCATCCCGCGGAGCTTGCCCCAATCAGCGCCTCCCGATCCTTTCCCTTTATGATCTTCGGCGCAATCGCCTCTTTAACTCCTTCGACGGAAAAATAGACGTTCGACAGGATCGACTTTTCGTCCACAGCGGCATCCAGCAACAGCACAAACGCCTGGTTCTCATCGATCCATTTGCTCTCCTCGTATGGATCAGAGCGTACAATCACAGGCCCGCCTGTATCGAAAACGAATTCGCGTTTCCCTTCCAGTGGCTTGCCGGAAACGGAACGCAAATCCGGCTTCAACGTGAAAACGCACCGGACGCCGGCGGGAAGATCTTCCGCAAAATCGTAAACCCAGTTTCGGCTGTCGGCCCATCGCCCCTGTCCCTTGACGTTTCCTGTGCAGGAAACATCGAAAGGATCCGAAACGCTGGGGGATCCAAACGGAACCATCGCCTCGGAAAACCGCGCCGTCGACTGCCGCGCTTTCCGGGCCGTGCCTTCCGGATTGAAGAGATCAACGGATACGGTTTCGCCGCCATGGGAAGCAACGGCAAAAAACAACCAAAACAGGGGAAGAGATCTCGCAAGCAGCCGGGAAACAGTCAGGTTTCGCATCATCGATACGCCTCCAGGGGATCATATGACCGAACATGGCGATTTTTGATAGTATTTTAAAAATAATTACTAACTCTTTCCCGCAAGACAAGGAGATTCTGACTATGAAAATTAAAACTGTGGACCAGCTCGACCTTGCCGGAAAAAGAACGCTCATCCGCGTCGACTTCAACGTGCCGATCAACAAGGCGACAGGCGGCGTCGCCGAAGACACCCGCGTCAGGGCGGCGGTTCCAACAATCAAGACAGCGATTGACAAGGGAGCAAAGATAATTCTGCTATCGCACCTGGGACGCCCCAAGGGGAAACCGGAACCGGATAAAACGCTGTCCCCGGTCGCGCCGATTCTCTCAAAATGCCTTGGCAAGCCCGTAACATTTGTTAACGACTGCGTGGGCGAAACTGTTGAGAAGGCCGTGGCGGCCATGGCGCCCGGCGATGTCATCCTGCTTGAAAACGTCCGCTTCTACGCCGAAGAGGAGAAAAACGACGAGGAATTCGGGAAGAAACTCGCGGCCTTTTGCGATGTATACGTCAACGACGCCTTCGCCACCGCTCACCGAGGCCACTCCTCAAACGTGGCGATCCTGAAATTCGTCAAGGAGCGCGCAGCCGGGCTTTTGATGAAAGACGAAATCACCTATTTCGAGAAAGCCCTGGTATCGCCGGCCCGCCCGCTTGCGGCTGTCTTTGGCGGCGCGAAGATATCCGGCAAAATCGACGCGATAAACAATGTGCTTGATAAAGTCGACAAGATACTGATTGGGGGCGCGATGGCGAACACCTTCCTGGCCGCCCAGGGTTTTAGCATCGGGAAATCGCTTTACGAAGCCGAAATGATCGAAACGGCAAAGCAGGTGATGGCCGGGGTTCTCTCGCGAAAGATGAATCTCTATCTCCCGGTCGATGTGGTGGTCGCCGATCAGCTTGAATCCCCTTCCATCGTCAAAAATGTGTCGGTGCAAGAGATCCCTAATAACTTGATGGCGCTCGACATCGGCCCGGAAACCGGCCTGCTGTTCAAGAAAGTTCTCAGCGACGCCAAAACAATCGTATGGAACGGCCCGATGGGCGTTTTCGAATCGCCGCGGTTTGGCGACGGCACGCTGGCGGTAATGCAGGCGCTGGCGGAAAGCGAAGCCACGACAATCGTGGGCGGAGGCGACACCGACACCGCCCTCAACAAGGCGGGGCTGTTCTCCAAGATGTCTTACGTCTCCACGGGCGGGGGAGCATTCCTCGAGCTGCTCGAAGGCAAGCGGCTTCCGGGGCTGGTCGCCCTGGAAGAAGCGTAAGAAACGCCTTCACACGAGATAGACGCATGGACGCATCAGCGCGCATAGATGAGCTTCGCAAACTTATACGGCATTACAACGACCGGTATTACCGGGAAGACGCGCCGGAGGTATCCGACGCGGAATACGACGCTCTGTTCAACGAGCTTGTCTCCCTTGAAGCCAGACACCCGGAAACGTTTGATCCCGACTCTCCGACGCAGCGCATAGGCGCCGAGCCGGTCGCCGCGTTTGGGGCGGTTATCCGAGATATCCCTATGTTGTCCCTTTCAAACGCCTTTTCCGAGGAGGAGTTGCTGGAGTTCGACCGCCGAACCCGGCGCTTTTTGAAGACGCGCGACATATCCGAAAACGCCCTCGACCAAAACGGCTATGTCGCTGAAGCCAAGATCGACGGACTCGCCATTGAGCTGATTTATGAAAATGGAATGTTTACGCGCGGCGCAACCCGCGGAGACGGAACCCGCGGTGAGGATGTCACAAGCAACCTGCGTACAATCGGGGATATTCCCATGAGAATCAGCAATGCCCCCGCCCTGCTGGAGGTCCGGGGGGAAATATACATGAGCAAGGAGGATTTTGCCGCCCTCAACCGCGGAAGAGAACGCTGCGGGGAATCGTTGTTCGCCAACCCAAGAAACGCAGCCGCGGGATCGCTGCGGCAGCTCGATCCCTCCATCACGGCAAGCCGAAGGCTTCGCATGTGGGTCTACGGAACCGGAAAAATTGAGGGCGCCCGCTTTGAAAGCCACGCGCGGGAGCTTGATCTGCTCGAAAAATTGGGCTTTCCGGTAAACCGGAATTGCGTAAGGCTTTGCCGGACTATTGGCGAGGCCATAGATTTCTACCGCGAAATGGATAAGGAGAAGGACAAGCTCCCGTATGAAATCGACGGCGTCGTCATAAAGGTAAACGACATCTCCATGCAAAAAGAGCTGGGTGAAGTCTCCAGATTTCCCCGTTGGGCCGTCGCCGCCAAGTTTTCGCCGGACCAGGCCGAAACAACCGTGGAAGATATCGTCGTTTTCGTCGGCCGAACGGGAATACTGACTCCTGTCGCCTTTCTTTCTCCCGTCATCGTGCGCGGCGTTACAGTCCGCAAGGCCACCCTGCACAACCAGGACATGATAGACGCAAAGGATATTCGTGTGGGCGACCGGGTTCTGATTCGGCGCGCCGGCGAAGTGATACCTGAAGTTGTGGAATCACTGTCCGCAAAAGACGACTCGCCGGAACGCGGTGAACGGTTTGCCATGCCCAACCTCTGCCCCGCCTGCGGCTCTTCCGTAGAACGTACGCCTGGGGAGGCGGCGCATCGATGCGTAAGCTCCGCCTGCGTCGAAAAGAAAAAGCGCTCTTTGACGCATTTCGTTTCCAAAAACGCCATGGACATCGCGGGAATGGGACCTATGATTGTTTCCGCCCTGCTGGAAAAAGGACTGGTGACGACGCCTGCCGACCTCTACCGCCTCGACCTGGAAACGCTGGCGGAGCTGGAACGATTCGGCAAGAAATCGGCCGAAAACCTGATCCGCGAAATCGAAAAGAGCCGCAAGGTTCCCCTTTCACGTTTCCTGTATGCTCTGGGAATCCAGCACGTCGGAGAGCGCATGACGGATGTGCTTGCCCGCCGCTTCCAGTCTGTTGAGGCGCTCAAAAACGCAAGCGAGGAAGAACTGACGTCGGTACACGAAGTGGGGAAGGAAATCGCCGAATCCATCCGCCGATATTTCGCGTCTCCAGAGGAAGCAAAATCGCTGGAGCGGCTGCTGCGGGAAGTGACCTTGCTTGCGCCCGAAAAGAAAGGCGGAAAGCTTGCCGGAAAGATATTTCTCTTCACCGGAACACTTTCGATGCCGCGAACCCTGGCCCAGGAGCGTGTCCGGAAAAATGGCGGAAACATTGCCGCGAGCATAAGCGCAAAGGTGAATTTCCTTGTGGCGGGAGAAGACCCCGGGTCAAAGCTTGCTAAGGCCAAACAGCTTGGAATTACGATTCTGACTGAAAGCGAATTTATTGAAATGTTGGATGAGAGAGAATGACGGAAACGAATATCGTCGAAGCTTATGTAGTTGTGTCCGGACATGTTCAGGGAGTTTCATTTCGCGCCCATACTACGGAAGTCGCCGCAAAGGCGGGGATATGCGGATGGGTCCGCAACCTTCCGGAGCGTCAGGTTGAGGCTGTACTGCAGGGCGGACGCGACGCGGTGGAAAAGGTTATCGACTTCATGCGAACAGGACCGCCAATGGCGCATGTGACAGATATATCCGTATTGTGGCGAACACCCGCGGAAACTTGTCGTGGATTCAACACCAGGTATTGAAAGAAAAACTGCTTCGCATTGGCTGTCCGAAGACGAAGCGGTCCGGTGCGCGCTGTGCCCGCGCCGTTGCCGGATCGTTCGGGGAATGGCCGGAAGCTGCGGCGTCCGGGAGAATATCGACGGAAAACTGATCGCAACCACCTACGGGGAAAACGCGGTGTTGGCGTTGGACCCAATAGAGAAAAAGCCGCTGTATCACTTCCACCCCGGCGCCTCCATCCTGTCCGTTGGCGCCTTCGGCTGCAATTTCAGTTGCGAGTTCTGTCAGAACTGGCAACTGGTCCATGAGCGGCCCCCGCTGAAAAAGGTTCGGATTGACGACCTGATTGCCTCGGCGCGACAAACGGGATCAATCGGCATCGCCTACACCTACAATGAGCCGCTGATCCAGTTCGAGTTCGTTATGGACTGCTCGAAAGCGTTTCGCGCCGCGGGCATGAAAAATGTGCTGGTTACAAACGGCAGCATCCTTCAAGAACCGCTTATGGAATTGCTCCCGTTTACGGACGCAATGAACATAGATCTCAAGTCGATGGAACCGGAGTTTTACCGGAAAACCTGTCATGGGGATCTTGCCCCGGTGCTTGAAACCATCCGGGCGGCCGCCGGGAAAACCCATGTCGAGGTCACCACGCTCCTTTACACAGACCACAACGACAGCGACGCCCACATCCGCAAGGTGATCGACTTCATCGCGGAAACAGACCCGGAAATCCCTCTTCACTTTTCCCGCTACTTTCCCCGCTTTCAGGCCACAGCCCCCCCGACGCCGGTTGATCGCCTTGAAGCCGCGTGGCGCGCCGCCAGAGAATGGCTTCCCTATGTTTATATGGGAAACGCCCACTTTCCCGAAGCGGCAGACACCATATGCCCGAACTGCCGATCCACGGTCGTCAGCCGGGAAAGCTATCGCGCGGACTTGTCGGGACTTTCCGGAAACCGGTGCGCCTCGTGCGAAAAAATTCTTCGCTTTGTGACATACCCATGAGGGTTGCTGCATGTAAGCGGTTTACAGCGCCATTTGGCGGGGTGAAAACTTGCCAAAGATCTAATGACGGATTTGGGATTAAAGTATTGCCTGGTGTAGTCGTCACATTATGACAGCAATTTCAGATTGACCTCTCGGCATGTCAAGCATTATTATTGGAATGCTAGACAATCAAAAGGGGTAAGGGAGGACGTTATGGCGAATATACAAATTAAAGTTGATGATTCCTTGCGCGATAACGCCCAGTTCGTGGCAAGTCAAATAGGGCTTGATGTCGCAACGGCCGTGCGTATGTTTTTAGTCCAAATGGTGAAAGTTAACGGATTGCCTTTTCAGCCGATTGCCGACCCGTATTATAGCCCCGCAAATCAGCGATATCTGGAGCGCGCGGCCCTGTCGCGAAAGCCCGCAACATGGGACGATTTCTTTGCGGCGCTCAAAGACGCTGATGTGCCCGCCGATTTTTTAGACACCGCCGAGCGCAACCAGGGCGCGCAGGATCGTGATCCTTTTGTGGGATGGCGAGAATGAAGCGGTACATGCTTGATACAAACACGGTAAGCCGGTTCATCAAAAGCTGCCCCGCCGTCTCTCTGCGTGTTATTGAAAAGCCTATGGACGCGCTGTGCATCTCCGTAATTACCGGGGGGGAGCTGATGTTCGGCCTGGCGAAGGCGCCGGACGCCAAACGCCTTCATCAAGCCGTCAAGGAATTCCTGAGACGCGTGGATGTGCTGCCCTGGAATAGCGCGGTAATGGAATACTATGGGAACGTGCGGGCCGCCATGGAAAAACAGGGCAGGGCGCTTGGGCCGCTCGATATGCTTATCGCGGCTCATGCACTGGAAACAGATTCCGCCCTCGTTACCAATGACGCCGCATTTAGCTGTGTTGCCGGTTTGACCGTGGAAGATTGGACACGCAACTGAAATGCCCAAAAGCCACTTGTCCGACAAAGAACGCAAAGGACTTTTTCAGGAAGGCGGAGATAAGCTGGTTTATATTGCTGAATCGATGGAAACCGGACGTTGCATGAAGCCTGTTCGCCGGAATATCGGAGTACGGGTTGTGCGCGTTGCTGCCGCCCTGGCCTTTGTGTTGCTCCTGTCGTCTGTTTCACATTCTCCAGCCGCGATGAAAAACAACGAACTCTCCTTTGAAGACCGCGCGGCGGTGGAAAAAGCAAGCCGCACCAACTACAGGAAACTAGAGATCACTTCGCTTGTCGTCATTTTCATCGTGGGGGCAGGCGCCTTGTATTGGGTAACGCGCAAGAAGAAACCCTGATCTGGGTTTAATAAGGTTCCTCTTTTCGCTTTGGTTTTTTGAATGCTGGGACCGCGTTGCGTATTCTGAGAATCTCCGCGTACACTTCCTTTTTCGACAACCCGGTTTTGCTGGAAATCTCCCGCGCCAGATCACGGGAGGTCGCGGATTCCGGCGCTTCATGAAGCGCCTCCAGCACAGCCTCCTCCACAGAAATGGCGACCGCTTCAAAAGCGCCTTCGACTACAACGGTGATCTCGCCCAAAACCTTTTCCCGTTCGGATATCTTTTCAAGAAGCTCAGGCAATGTTCCACGCATTATCTCCTCATGCACCTTCGTCAACTCCCGGACGACGCAGCATCTTCGGCTCCCCAAAATCTCCGAAGCATCAGCAAGGAAAGCCGCGATCCTATGTGGAGACTCGTATAAAACCAGCGTCCGCGTTTCGTGTGACAACGCCGCAAGCGCCTTCCGGCGCCGTTCCTGACGGTTTGGAAGAAACCCTTCGAAAACGAAACGGTCAGTAGGAAAGCCGGAGACGACAAGCGCCGAGATCAGCGCCGATGGACCCGGAACAACCTCGACCGAAATTTCTTCCTTCACCGCGTCGCGCACCAGCTCGTACCCGGGATCGGAGATGCCGGGCGTTCCCGCGTCGGAAACCAGCGCCACGCTTTGCCCGTCGCGCAAACGACGCAACAACCCCACCCCCGCCTTCAGCTTGTTGTGGTCGTGGAAGGATGTCATAGGCGTGCGAATTTCGTAGCGATTAAGCAGCTTGACGGCGCGCCGCGTGTCCTCGCAGGCAATCAGCGAAACTTCCCGCAACACCCGCAGAGCGCGGAAGGTGACATCCTCCAGGTTTCCGAGCGGCGTCGCGACAACATACAACGTGCCAAAGCTCATACGCTCTGTAAGTCCTGCTTTCAAAATTGTGCGCTAATGTTCGCACAGATTTTTTTCTGCCCCGATGCGTCCTTACTGACCGTATCGTACCTGGCAGACGTGACTTTCCCGACCACGACAGGAACGTTTCCCGCCGCGGCGCCATGCGCCTTCGCTAATCTTAAGGCAGCCCCTCGCTAAAGCTCTGGCCCTACAGTTTCCTGTTGTCGATGACCCGCCGCGCCTTCCCTTCAAACAGTTTAAGCGTTTTTTTCTCCACAAGCTTTACTTCAACGCTGACCCCGATCTCATGGGCAATCCGGCTCTTGATCTGGTCAACCATATCTTTCTGGTGCTTCATCTGGTCGAAAAAGATCGACTCCCCCGCCTCGACAAGCACCGTCGCCTCGTCCATCGCGCCCTTCCGGTCGACCACGATCTGGTATTCCGGCTGCATTCCTTCTATCTCCGCCAGGACATTCTCTATCTGGATCGGGTAGACGCTCACGCCGCGTATGATAATCATGTCGTCGGTACGGCCAAGCACCCGGCTCATGCGCCGCCCCGTCCGGCCGCAGGGACAATCGCCCTTCAATATGCGTATTCTGTCTCTTGTCCTGTACCGGATCATCGGAAACGCCTCTTTCGTAAGCGAAGTGATGACCAGCTCGCCCTCTTCGCCCTCCGCCGCGGGCACAAGCGTCTCCGGGTCAACCACTTCGACCAGAAAATGGTCCTCGTTGAAATGGAGGCCATTACGCTCAAGACATTCCCCCGAAATGCCCGGCCCTATGACATCGGACAGGCCGTAGTTGTCGGTGGCGATAATTCCAAGCCTTGACTCAATCTCCTTGCGCATCGCTTCAGACCACGGCTCGGATCCGAAAAGCCCGTATTTGAGGGAGAGAGCGGATATCGGAATTCCCTTTTCCCTCATCGTCTCGCTGATAAGCATCGCGTAAGAAGGGGTTCCTACCAGGACAGTCGTCTTGAAATCCTTCATTATCTGAATCTGCCGCGCCGTGTTGCCGCTGGAAGCGGGAATGACAGAGGCCCCGATTCGTTCCGCGCCCTGGTGAAGGCCGAAAGCGCCGGTAAAAAGGCCATACCCAAAGGCAATCTGGATGACGTCGTCTTTTGTCGCTCCCGCCGCGGTAATGACCCGCGCCACGAGGTTGCTCCAGTGCTTGAGGTCGTTTCGGGTATACCCGACTACCGTATTCGTGCCGGAAGCGCCGCTGGAAGCGTGTATCCGCACCACTTCCCGCAGCGGCATGGCGAACAGGCCATATGGATAGTTGTCCCGCAGATCCGCCTTCGCAGTGAATGGAAGACGCACGATATCCGAAACCGAAGTGATGTCCTCGGGCAAAATCCCCATTTCGTCGAATTTTTTCCTGTAGAAAGGCACTTGCGCGTAAACACGATTGAGGGTCGCCTGAAGCCGTTCAAGCTGCAACTGCTCCAGTTCTTCACCGTCCATGCACTCTTTGTCGGGTTCCCAATACATCGTCATCCCTCCGTCAGGTCCTCTCGCCCAAGGTAGGCCCGCTGCACATCCCGGTTCGACAAAAGCTCCTCCGAAGTTCCCTTCAACACCACCTTCCCTGTCTCCAGCACATACCCCCGGTCCGCGATCGACAACGCCCCTCGCGCGTTCTGCTCTACCAGGAGTATCGTCATCCCATGCTCTTTCCTGAGCTTTGAGATGCGCTCGAATATCTCCTTGACAATCATCGGCGCCAATCCCATTGACGGCTCATCCAAAAGAAGCGCGCGGGGAGCGGAAAGCAACGCGCGCCCGATGGCCAGCATCTGTTGCTCGCCTCCTGAAAGCGTACCCGCAAGCTGCTTTCTCCGGTCGGCCAAAACAGGAAATAGGGAGAAAATCTCCTCGATCTCCTGCCGGATCAGCGCCCTGCGCCGCAGGGAATAACGGTTATACGAACCAAGCAGCAGGTTGTCCTCCACCGTCAGCGGCTTGAATACATGCCTGCCTTCCGGCACATGCGCGATCCCCTCCCGAACGATCCGGTCCGGACGCTCATTGGTTATATCTTTCCCGTAGAACATAACCTCTCCGGAAGCGGACCTGGTCAGGCCCGAAACGGCGGAAAGAAGCGTGGTCTTGCCCGCGCCGTTTGCCCCAATAAGCGCCACTATCTCTTTATCCCTGACGTGGAGCGAAACCGAGCGCAGCGCGTGAATCATCCCGTAGAAAACCTGAAGGTTCTTGATCCGCAGCATGTCGCTACTCTTCTTCCCCAAGATACGCGGCAATTACGGCTGGAGTTTTTCGAACCTCGGCCGGCGTGCCGTCCGCAATCACCCGGCCGTAGTTCAGAACCATGATCCGTTCGGATATCTTCATAACCAGGTTCATGTCGTGCTCCACCATAACCACCGTGATTCCATTGTCTACAATTCGGCGAATCAGTTCTCCCAGCGCCGCTGTTTCTTTCATATTAAGCCCCGCCGCGGGCTCGTCGAGCAAAAGCGCCTTTGGCTGCGCCGCCAGCGCCCGGGCGATCTCCAAAAGCCTTTGCGATCCGAAAGGAAGCTGCTCCGCGGGAAGATCGCGCCGCTCATACAGACCGACGAAATCGAGACTCTCCTTTGCCAGCTCCTGCAGATGCCGTTCCTCCCTAAAAAAACGCGGGGTGCGAAAGAAAAAATCAAACGGCCCATAGCCGGCCCGCAGGTGGCCGCCGGCAAGAACATTCTCCATCACCGTCATGTTGGTGAAAATCTCGAGGTTCTGAAAGGTCCGCGCGATTCCGCGCCGGGCGATAAGATGCGGCGGCAGTCCGGAGATCAACTCCCCGTCGAGGCTGATTTTCCCCTCGTCCATCCTGTAAAAACCCGTGATCACGTTGAACAGCGAGGTTTTCCCCGCGCCGTTTGGCCCGATTATCGCCTGAAGGGAATTGCGCCGCGCATGGAAACTTACGTCCGAGAGCGCCGTCAAGCCGCCAAAGCGAAGCGAGATGCCGCTCCCTTGGAAATACATGTCATCGCGCGGCTGTTCGTTCACCGCCCGCTCCTTGAGCCTTTGCGCCTTTTTTGCCTACCATCGACAACAATGCCACCCAGACCTTTCGGGCGCCCTCGATCAACCCCCCGGGCAGAAACATCATGCACAGAACCAGGATCGCCCCGTAAACCAGGATGTCGTAATGCTCTATCGCCCTTAGCCACTCCGGAAGAAGCGTCAAAAACAGCGCCCCCAGGAGCGCTCCCCACAGCGACGCCATCCCTCCCAGGACCACCATCGTGAGCAACAGCACGGAAGCGGAAAAACCAAAAGAGGTGGGAGAGACGAAAGTCACATAATGGGCATACAAAACCCCAGCTACCGCGGCGTAAAACGCGGAAAGGACGAAAACGAAAATCTTGTGCCGCTGCGTATCCACTCCAAGCGCCGATGCCGCGGTTTCGCTTGTGTGAATCGCCCGCAACGCGCGCCCCATACGAGAATTCACGAGGTTTCGCGACAGAGCAAACAGCAACAGCACGAACATCCAGACCACATAGTAATATTCGAGGTCGGACGACAAAACCTTTCCGCCGATCGACAACTTTGGAATTCCGGTAAATCCCGAAGGACCGCCGGTAACCGCCGTGGCCTCGTTAAAAATGATGCCCACGATGACCCCAAACCCAAGCGTTCCCATCGCAAGGTAATTGCCGCGAAGCTTAAGCGTCGGCACGGCGATCATGTACGCCACCACGGTAGTCAGCGCAAGCGCCGCGAGAATTCCCGCCCATATCGGCCACTGATGCGTCACGGTAAGGATGCCGGTCGTGTAGGCTGACATGCCGTAAAACGCGGCGTGGCCCAGGGAAACCTGCCCGGCGTATCCCATAAGCAGGTTCAGGCCGATTGCGAGAATCGCGTAAAGGCCGCCAAATATCAGTACAGTCAGGTAATAGTCGTTTGGAAGAACAGGCGGCAAAACCGCTGCGGCCGCGAAGGCGAAAAGCCACGCGTTTCGCTTTAGGAGCTGCTTCATATTTTAAACCCGCTCCGCCTCCA
>Ga0099364_10010852_pt1 | contig 12496 bp, 18 predicted proteins | sample TergutTh196P3_FD_73070 | JGI IMG/M metagenome (GOLD analysis project Ga0099364, IMG submission 73070) | Microcerotermes parvus P3 segment gut microbial communities from Pointe-Noire, Republic of the Congo - Th196 P3 | ecosystem: Host-associated > Arthropoda: Insects > Digestive system > Gut ... | reverse complement strand
CTTGCGTAGAATATCAAAAAAGTGGACAATGCCCATTAGGAATTGGGGCGAGGCATTAAACCAGTTTGCGCTCATTTACGGGGACAGAGTCCCGTTATGAGATATCTTGCGTTTTTACACAAAAAATGTTATGAGTCCCAATTCAAAGAGTATGAGTCATTACATGACGAAGAATAGAATTTAGCCGTGTTTGGTAACCCTTTCCGCCCTGTTTAAGCCATGCAACTATATCTGCATCTAATTTGCAGGTAACAGCGACTTTAATAGGCTTATACATATTTTTATCCAGCCGTGGATGCAGCCCAGAAAGCCCTTTTATTTCTGGAATGTCAGAGAAATCAATCTCCTCATCCTTAATAGCAGCAATACGGTCCAAATCTTTTTTTCTGACCTTTGGCAGAGTTTTAAGAGTGTAACTAACCATTCCCATAATTTACAGCCTCCAATTCGTAGTTTTTTGCCTTTCTGGCAGAAATAATTCTAATTGTTTCGGTATCTGGTTCAGAAAAACTTATTACTAATACAGTGTTAATAGCAAAGCCAAATAATAAATACCTATCTTCTTTCATACTGTGCTTTTCATCATAAAATTCTCTTCTTTCCGGGTCAGAAAAAGCATAAACCGCTTGTATAAAACTTACTTTATGCTTTTTAATATTAATAAGATTCTTTTCTTCATCCCAAATAAATTTCATATTAACCTTATACATATTAATTAATAATTATTAAAATGTCAATACTATCTTCCAAGTCAGGTCTCGCTGGATGTAAAAGGCAGAGTCACCACCCAGGGACAAAGCATCTACCTTACCCCAACAGTAGCAAGAATAAATATTTACAAAAAAGAAACAAGTCGTGTATAATTAGGTAATGCTCACAACAACAGCCAAAAAATTGCAAAAAACAACATGCTCTCAGGAGATAGCCCCCCACAGTAGCACTATTACCGGTAATAGCGGCCCTGTGACGGTATTTTTTATTTCTGGGGAGCTAACCGGAAAGGAGCGAGACCCTGAAACAGGCCTGTATTACTATGGCGCACGGTACCTTGACCCCCGAACAAGTAGGTGGATCAGCGCAGACCCTGCAATGTGGGAGGGTGATTATATACCAAGACCTGGACAAGGAGCACGTGGTCTTGGCGGCATGGGTGGAATATTCAATTACGTAAACTTTCATGTGTATCATTATGCGGGGAATAATCCGGTAAGGTTGATTGATCCGGATGGTAGGGATCACAGTATGGGTGGTTTTAGCTCTTTTTTTGAACAAGAGAGACTTGCTATAAGAGTTATGAAAGTAGGTATAACTGAATCATCTGCTAAGTTTATTGGAGAAGTATTAGGAACACAAGGTGAAATGCTTTATAGACAGGCAACTATTTTCAGAATACCAGGTAGAAGTGGTAGTTCAGGTGTTTCACTCCCAGGAGGATTAATAGGGCTAGGAGAAGATATCTTTTTAAATCCAATGGAAAGCAGAAGAGGAAGAAATATTTTAGTTCATGAAGTATTTCATCAAATGCAATATCAAAATGATCCTAATGCTTGGGATAGGCTGTTTAATGAATTTGGTGCAGCTAATTTGATTGGAGCTAATCCTTACTATTATGGTGATCTTTCTCAGTATGCAAATTTGAATGAGATACGTACATATGAAGCACGTGCTGCAATGGTAGGAGATTTTGCTGAACTTTATTATGATGCAAGATATTTAAATAATAGATTATCTGACAGTAACAAATTGAGGATCAAAGAAATGGCAAGAATAATGGAAGGATCAGGTATCAATTCTGAGGCAATAAAATGGGTTCAAGACAATTTATAATAGTTATACTATTTATTGTGTTCTTTTCTAGTTGTTATTTAAATAGAAATTTATATATTTCAAGTTTGTTTTTAACTGAAGACAGTATGATAATTGAGATTGAATATAGAAACGTAAAAATTTTTGATATTAGAGATGTTAATATTGATTATAAAAACATTCCTATTTATATTAAATTTTCAGAAAATGAAGAAGTAACTTATGATAGAACAGATTCAAAAATTGTAATCTCTTTGGACCTTACTGATATAGTTTTATTTACAAATGAGAAAGCTGAATTAACTGTGGCTGTTTCTGGAGGGTTTATTTATGGTGATATTGTTATTGAAGATCTAAGTTTAAATTTGGAACAATCTTATACTTTCCCAAGCGAAGTATTTAGAAACTTAAATATTAACATTTTAAACCAAGGTTATGGTTTAAATATATAACATGAAATGTTAACTTGTAACCGTCAATTTAAGCGGTGAAAATGTTCCAAGGAAGGAGTTTTTCCCAGTCTTCGGTTGATTGTCTGCGAAGGGTACATAACCTCTGGAAACTATAAAATTGCTTGCAGATAAAATTCAGTGTTTATATAAAGGGTAGATAAGGTACAATAAGTTTCGCAAATTAGGGACAGGTTTGCAGTCATTTGATAGAATTAAATTACCAAAACAAATTTATCAAGGAGAACTGCAAACCATGTCAGATAAGATTGTACCATTCCTGACAGAAGTATAAAAATTATAGTATAATTAACATAGTATGAAGATAGAACTGGCAAAAATCAAAAAAATGATATATGAAATCCGAGGTCAAAAAGTCATGCTCGATAATGACCTTGCGGCCTTATACGAAGTTGAAACCTTCAATTTGAATAAAGCCGTAAAACGTAATATTGGGCGTTTTCCCAATGATTTTATGTTTCAATTAACCAAAGAAGAATGGGATAACTTGACATTCCAAAATGGAATATCAAGTAAACAACATGGTGGTAGACGCTTTATGCCTTATGCTTTTACAGAACAAGGAGTAGCAATGCTGGCGGCAGTTCTTAACAGCCAAAAAGCGATAGATGTAAATATTAGTATTATGCGTACCTTTGTGCAACTAAGACATTATGCTCTTGTTAAACCAAATACCAATGAACAAATCGCCGAACTTCGCAAATTGTTAATGCTTTACATTGAAAAAAATGACAAGCGCGTAAACGATATAATCATAGCCTTGAACAATCTTATAGATCAGCCCCCAAAAACGAGAACCATTGGATTTAATATGGGCGAGGGGTAATGAGACAGACCATAATAAACATCCACCGTTTGCTTGAAACAGTTATGGATGAGTCATGTTTCATAAAACGATTTCAATCTAAGGTACGGGATTTTCTGGTAAAGCTAAAACGTGAAGATCGAAAGATAATAGGAGCTGATATTTTCATGGTACAGGAAGGCTTTCCATTAGGTTACCCTCTTGTTGAAAAGGTTGATAAAGATTTATGGGAAATCAGAAGTATTATTACAGACGGTGTTTGCCGTATTTTTTCCACGATCCATAAAGAAACGATGGTTTTGTTACATGGGTTCATTAAAAAAAGCAAGAAAATACCAAAAACTGAACTTAAGACCGTTCAGTATGGATTCAAGATATTTAAGGAGTTGAACAAATGAAAGGAAAAGGGCAAAAGTTCGAAGATTTTATGATTGAACAGGGTCTTTACGATGAAGCGAAAGAATTAGCTGCAAAAAAACTAATTGCTTATAAATTGAAAGCAGAAATGGAGATATAAAACCTTAGTAAAAGTATGATTGCAAAAAAATTACATACTTCTCGAGTTGCAGTAGATAATATATTAAATCCCTCCTACAACACCTCAATAGGGACTTTAGAGCGTTTTGCAGCTATACTGGGAAAACGGCTTTCAATTACCTTACGGTAAAGAAAAACATTGACTAAATATACTACGCTATTACATATTGTGAAGTATCACATAAGGAATAGTAAAATATCCCTGTAATCATGTTTGAAGATTGTATAAAAGCAAAAAATGATATATACTGCCTCCATGCATACTCCTGCAGCCAAAAAACTGCGAAAAACCACCTTTTCCCAGAATATTGCCCCCCATAGTAGCACTTTAACCAGCAATAGCGGCCCTGTGTCAGTGTATTTTGTTTCTGGGGAGCTAACCGGGAAGGAGCGAGACCCTGAAACAGGCCTCTACTACTACGGCGCACGCTACTTAGACCCCCGAACCAGCCGGTGGATTAGCGCCGATCCTGCGATGTGGGAGGGAGATTATATACCCGGTGCGCCGATTAATGACCAGGAACGAGAACGCAACCAGAACCTTGGTGGTATGGGAGGTATATTTAACTTTGTAAACTTCCATGTGTATCATTATTCATTTAACAACCCAATGAGAGTAATTGATCCTGATGGTAGATCAGGAAATGAAATTGTAATTTTCAACGCTCTTGATTTAGAAGAACAAACCTTGAGTCAAAGGGGATATAAATTTTTGGTTAATGAGGGTTTTGAAGAAATAAAAGCAGCAGCAGCAGCCACAGGTATGACCGTTAGAGTTATTAGCGGTAGAGATGCAAATCTGGAAAATCTGTTAGCTGCTTATGAGAGTGATTCGACATCGAGAATAATTATTCTTGCTCATGGAACAAGAAATGGTAATATTATTCAACATGACGGTACCGAAATAAGACCAATAAATTTTATTGGTGCAGCCAAAGGTATTAATCTTGCAAGTATTGATATTGTCGCTTGTTATGCTAATAACCAGCAAGATACGAGAAATCAATGGCAGAATATAACAAGGGCTAATATAAATACATTTAACCCAATTGATAGAGCTATAATGAATTGGGGAACTAATGCGGCCTTAAGTGTAATTATTCCAACTTTAATTATTAATGATAATACATTGTCACGGTATGGACATCTTTTTATTGGTACTAGAGGGCCAATGACATGGCCTCCAAGATGATAAGGAAATTAATAGTAAATATTATTTTATATTTATTCATATTTTTTATTAGTATGTTTAATCTAAGCTGTATAAAAAATAATGATCAGATTTTAGAATTAAAAGAAAATTTCAAAATAGAAGTATATAAATTGTGGGATGGCTTTGTTGGTGAATATGTAGTCATTAATGATTCAAGAGTAATTTTTGGTGCTGAAGGTGGTATAATTATAGACATGGACATCAAAAACAGTGAACATAAGATAATTGAATATCCTGACGAAGAACGTTTTTCATATATTAATAATATGATGTATGATTCTGATAAAAAACAAATTAGCGTATTATTAGGTAAATCAAGTTCAACGTTTGGAAAAACAGAGAAGCATTTTTATTTTTTGAATATTGTAGACTATTCTTGGGAAGAAATAATTGAATTAAGAAATAAAGTAGAATTGTATTATATTATTGATAGTATTTTATATTTTGTATCATCAATATATGGTAATAGATATATTGGTGTATTCAATTTGGAAACTAGACAATTTTTAGAAGGACAAACAATGTTAGAAGCTACAGAAAGTAATTTCATTTATTCAATTTCAGGAGAAAATGTAATTATTCTAATCGACAATGATCAAGGAAATAATATTCGACATTACAGCATATATGACTTTAGTAAAGATAAAATGTTTCACTTTCCCGAAACGAACACTACAAGTGAGGTATGGCGGGGCCTTAGTGATTTCGTGTATTATGATGAAAAAAAATATTTTAGTATTAATACAATAAAATATTATAAGTCAGAGATTGTTTTTGTAGATTTAAAAAAATCTACAATTAAATTAATTGGTATGGAAAATAATGAAAGCAATGAAGTATATAGATTAAAAAACAGTTGCAAAAAAAAATTAAGTTTTTTACTAAATCAAAGAAGGCTACCAAAAACAACATTTTTATGTTTCTTAAATATCGAAGTTTCAGAGCATTTGTAACTGTCAGTTTAATGAAGAACCAAGTAACCGTCAATTTAAGCGGTGAAAATGTTCCAGGGAAAGAGTTTTTCCCAGTATTCGGTTGAAACAGCAAGCGGCGCTTTCTCAAAAAGAGTCATCAGGAACTTAAACGGAACGAGACCGTTTTGCTTGGCAGTTTCGATAAGAAGTACATTCCAAAAGATCATTACTTTTGGAGATCTTTTAAAAATATTTATCTAGTCGTTCTGTTTCCGTATACTGGTTACGAAAAATGGGGCAATATTTGCATTTTTTTGAATAGAAACACGCTGGACAGAATAAACCTATGGGGAACTGGGGGAAACCATCGAAGAACGACGCACCATCGTCCGCCTTGACGCAAGGCTGAGGGATGCAGATCTGAACATCACAATGCCCCTTGTTAAGGCGGACACTGCGTAGCCGTATTGAAGTAGACTTCCCCCATTTTAAATATTTAAGTAAGATAGAGGAAATGGAAGTTAAAACTAAAAATACTTTGCTTGCTTTTGTTGATGAGATTGGAGATAGGGGACATAGCAAAAAGTCATCAGAGTATTTTGCTATGACTGCGGTAATTTTTCCTGGTGATATACAACAGAAAGTGAAGGACTGTATTGCGAAGATAAAGACAGAATTTGGTGTACCCTTGAAAGTTCCTCTGCACTGGCGAAAGCACTGTAAGATGCATGAGTACCGGAAATTTGTCACAGGTGAGATTGCAAAGATAGATGGAATTAAAATTATTTTTGTTATATCGGACAAGAAAACTATGCCAGACGACCATGAAAAATATTATAATATAGTTGCAGCTTATACTATGGAAAGGATACTCAAGTATGCAGAAGAATTGAAAACAAAAGTCAGTGTTCGATTTGGGCATGTTAAAAGTTTCAGACATTCCACAACGCTTGAATATTTTCAGAAAAGGAATTGGCGTTTGGGGCAATATGGCATTTTACTGGAACAGCCAAAATGGATTGCGGCAGAAACTAACTCCGGTATCCAGTTAGCTGATCTTTATGCAGGTATTCTGGGTGCTGCAATGATTACGGATAAATTTGGTAATTTTGAAGTCTCGTATTTGGAGAAGATAAAACATCAGATTAGGACATCAAATAAAGGTAAAATCAGCGGGTACGGTATCAAGGCAATTTCAGCGGATAATAACCCCAAAACATTCAAGTGGTGGCCACAGGGATGGATGTAAGCAGGATTTAGGCATAAAAAAAGCCCCGAAGCGCATCATGCAAACTGACTTTGCAAGGCTTCTGCAATAGAAGCAGTCGTTATCTTCGTGGACTTTCTAATCTAACATAGCAGATTTATGTAGGATTGTCAATAGGAAAAATTGTAAAAATCCAGTTTCGTAGGAGAAAAAAGATTTAGAGTTATAGTATATTATACATCAGTGGCTCAATTATCTTGTACTTGTTCTGATAAATAACCTACTGGAATTCTAAAAGCCATAAAAAGTATTTGATTAATCGGAAAAAGTAATATATACTACCTCTATGCATACTCCGGTAGTAAAAAAACTGCGAAAAACCACATGTTACCAGGGTATAGCCCCTAATAATAACACTCTTACCAGTAATAGCGGCCCTGTGGCGGTGTTTTTTGTTTCTGGGGAGCTAACCGGGAAGGAGCGAGACCCTGAAACTGGCCTCTACTACTACGGTGCACGCTACTTGGATCCGAGGACGAGTAGGTGGTTGTCGGTTGATCCCGCTATTGGAGAATACATTCTGCTTGCTCCGATAAATGATGATGCTAGAAAGCATAATGAAAACTTGCCGGGAATGGGTGGAATATTCAATTACGTTAATTTCCATGTTTACCACTATGGGGGGAATAATCCGGTAATAATAATTGACCCAGATGGTAGAAGTAATATTCTTGGAAAATCAGGTTTGGAAAGACTGCTGATCAGTATAGATAATAGTCTTAATCAAGCATGGCGGGACAGTTTTATTACATCTGAAACTGTACGAGAATGGGGTGGTGTTGTTAATAGATCTTATGGGAGAGGGTTTCTTTATACTGCAAATGTAAGAACAGATAATTTAGCAAGTAACGTAGACATACGATCAAATAGAAATACAATTGCAGAATTTCATACGCACCCTGTTTCTATTTTAGATGGTGGATTTGATGGTATGCCTCATTCATCTGGTGATTTATATGCATTGTCTCGTGAAAATTATAATATAAGCATTGTTGAAGCAGGATCAAAACGTTTTATAATTGAAATCACCGATAGAAATAGTTTCGAAGCGAATATAGGCCGTACTGTTCGATTATACGAACAGGCACTAGAAAACAGCACAGCTCTTTATTTACCCGATAGAGCTATTGATGCTTTACGGGCGGCAGCAAATGATCCTAATTCTGGTTTTAGAGCATACCAGACAGTGGATAGTAACAAACTAATTCTTCAGGAGTTATAAAAAATAAGTTTTGAGGAAAGTTTTTTATTTAATAATTATTATTGTAAGCTGTTCCAGTAATAATACGCATCCTGAATTAGAAAATATTTCTGTAGAAAATTATTTTGGAAAAGAAATATCATTATTTTTTGATGAGAATAATTTAAAATTTAATGATTATATTTTTCTTGACGAACCCCCTTTCAAATTGGCAGGATGTATATTTATATTTAATGATTATCATATAGCAATTTATATTTTGCCAAGTGACATACAAACTTTAAATCCCAAGAGAGATTGGAAATTGGATGACTTCCTAAAAGAAAAAATTAGGAATATTTTGATTGGACCAAGAATTAATATATGAAGTATCAAAAATAGATAAGTAAAAAAGTTACTGTCAAGATTTTTTATCTGTTCCGGTTAATGTGAGGCTCTAAGAGATGAAGCAATAAACGCACAAGCAAGAGGCAAGAGAAGAACCATGGCCGCCAAGGTTTGGGCCAAGATGAAAAAAAGAATTGTACAAATTATTTATGGCTTGGTATTTTTTATTGGATTTGGTACTGGTGTTGTGTATAAGGATTACTTTGGTTATTATCGAGGAGTTTTTGATGTAAGAATGTCTCTACATCAAGATACTACATATTTTGAACAAATAGACGCTGTTCCTGATAAAAAAACAGCTTTAAATATTGCTAAAGCATTATGGCTACCTGTTTATGGAAGAAGAAACTTAATTGGTTATTCGTATAAAATTGTTCTTTTTAATGAGAAAGTATGGGTTGTTTCTGGTTTTATTAGGATATATATGGCGCAGGGTAGGTACCATGGTGGTCCTTTTATTGTAATTGATAAAAAAAGTGGCACAATTCTAAATATGGGACATACTGGTGCAGCTCCTTTAGGGTGGAGGAGAACGATAATAGACTGAATTTATATTTTTACCGTACGGGACGCATCTTTGAGGTAGTTGCGAAAAGTGAAGAGCCTAATTATATGATTCGATAAGGTACAATAAGTTTCTCAAATTAAGAACAGGTTTGCAGTCATTTGATAAAATTATCCTTGCAAGCTTAAAATGAGAAGCCAATAATAACACAGTAAATGTTTACAGCGTTCTCGTGATACTCAATTTGTACGCTGTTAGCTGATGACAAATGTCATATTTTATTGTTTTGAACAATGCATATACATAATTTTTATATTTTAACAGCTTGACAAACTGTATCAATTTTGGTACAGTTTAAATATGTCTGATAAGCCAAAAGGGAAAGTCTTGAAAGTATATTTTTTTAGAACTTCTACTGGTAATGAGCCTGTAAAAGACTGGTTAAAACTTAGGACCCAAGAAGACAAAAAAGCAATCGGCGAAGACATCAAAGCCGTTGAATTTTCATGGTCAGTTGGGTACCCAAAAGTCACCAAGCTGGATAAAAACTTATGGGAAGTTAGAACTGATTTACAAGATGGAATTTGTCGAGTTTTCTTTACTATTTGGAAAAGGTACATGATTCTTTTACACGTAATTATCAAAAAAAGCCAAAAACCGATAAAACAGGATTTAGACCTTGCCAAAAGACGGCGAGATATAGTGTTAGCAGGAGGGATTAGCAATGGGAAATAAAGCAATAGGCAGTTCATTTGACGATTTTCTGGTCGAAGAAGGCCTTTCCACAGAAATTGAAGCTGGTGCAATAAAGAGACTTATAGCTTGTCAATTACAAGAGGCTATTGAAAAGGAGCATATTTCAAAAAGCGCCTTGGCAGTTCAACTTGAAACTTCTCGTGCCGCGGTTAATAGACTTCTGGACCCTGAAAATGAGTCAATCACTCTATTAACATTAAAAAGAGCAGCAAATGTATTAGGAAAAAAACTACGTCTTGAATTGATATAATCTAAAATACATTTTACTGGACAACGGGAACTTTTCCTCTGGAATAAACAGCAGTGTAGATAAATAGTTGCCTGCTTTGAATAATATAATTGCATAATTCCATGATCTGGATTAAAATACCAATATGCTCATTTCTACAGCCAAAAAACTGCGAAAAACCATATATTCCCAGGGAATAGCCCCCTATAATAGCACCATTACCGGTAATAGCGGCCCTGTGTTAGAATATTTTATTTCTGGGGAGCTAACCGGGAAGGAGCGAGACCCTGAAACAGGCCTATATTACTACGGAGCGAGGTACCTGGACCCCCGTACGAGTAGGTGGATAAGTGCTGATCCGGCTATGTGGGAAGGTGATTATATACCCAGCGCGCCGGTAAATGACCAGGCACGGGAACGCAACCAGAATTTGCCGGGATTAGGCGGGATTTACAACTACGTAAACTTTCATGTGTATCATTATGCGGGGAATAATCCTGTGAGGTTGGTTGATCCGGATGGGAGATATTCTGGGGACAATGATTATCTGGCTAGTGTAGAAGCTTGGGAAGAATTCAATAGAAATAATCCATGGAATGTGTATGCTATAAAAGGTGGTCAAGTAATTGCTATGACTAGAGCAGGAGAGAGTGAATATGGAAATAGCGTATTGATTAAGGATAGCGATGGTATTACTGCACGTTATGCGCATTTAGAAAGTACAACTCTGCAAATTGGAGAAAGAGTTTCTGAAGGTCAAGTTATTGGTGTGATGGGTGATACTGGTAGAGGTTTACCTGGCCCTAATAGACACCTACATGTGTCAGTATACCCAGAAGCAGTAACAGGGCCATTTAATAGTGATCAGGCAAGAATTATTAACCCAATAGATTACATAAAAGAAGGAACGTATCCTGCTAATACTTTTATATCTACTGGTTTTCGTGCATTGATAGGAAATCCTAGTTATGAACATGAGGGAGTTGATTTTTCTGGTAACCCGGCAAATATGATGCCTAATTGGAATAGAGGAATTAGCGGAAATGCTGGTATTGAAGCTAATAGAAATAGGAGAAGATAGGAGAAAAGTATGCGTAGAATTATTATTTTACTTTTTTTAATAAAATCGTTTAATACCTTAATATACTCTCAGGATAATATATATTTTAATTTTTATGATAATCCTATACCTTTTTTTGGTTTAAATATTATGGACAGTTATGATGTTGTTATTGAAAAAATAAGCGGGTTAAATTATGTGGTAATTGTAGAGGAAGATAAATATCGTGTAAATATTAACAATAAATATATAAATGATCGACATTTCATAATGTATCCTGATAATCAAATTATGGAAGAACAAGAAACTTTGAACTTTATTCTATCCTATATTGGAGACCAAATCGCTAGTTTTTCGAAGTACCGTATTCCAAAACCAGAATTTGATATTCTTGTTGAAGTGTTTATCCGCAGAAATGATTATGTTAGAAATGAATTTCATGATTATCTTTCTAGTTTGATAAATTATGAAGTGAAAATTGACAATGTTCAATTTAATTTACAGTTTAATGAAATTACTGGTTTAGGTGTATTTTCATACACAAATTTAGATTTTTTTTCATTTAGTGATGATGGTGATGTTTTTATTGAAAGTTCTATAGAAAGTAGCCATATTAATAACAACACTGATAATAATGAATTATTGTTAATAGACACTGTTGACGCTAGTATTGAAATAGAAAGTATTGTTGCAAACAAATTGCCATATAAAACATTGTTTTTGCTAGCGTTTTTGATGTTTGTTCTGATATCAATTTTTGTTGTTTTTGTGTTTAAAAGAAAAGCGAAGCGAAATCTTACAGTGTCAACAAATTGAATGTCAATGGAATATTATAATCATTTGTACTAGTTAAGATAAAATCTGACACTTGTTGAAAGAAATAATATAATCAACAAGGAGCAGAAGATGACAAACCAGCAAAAAATCATTAAAACGAAAGTCGGGATTCTCGAACTGGCAAAACAGTTAGGGAATGTCTCTCAAGCCTGTAAAGTAATGGGATATTCCAGAGACAGTTTTTATCGCTTTAAGACTCTGTACGAAACCGGGGGAGAGGTACTGTCAAGAATCTTTCGCAAAATTTATTTGCAGCCATTTGAATAATTAAGCGGCTTCTGAAACGATTTTTAAGTGTTTCATGCTCATGTACAATTTGTTACCCCACTGGCTGCCAGCGACATACCTAAGCCTGGCACAGACAAGCATTAATGCTGAATTGCCGTCAGGGAAACAACCGACCACCCTTGTTCTTCTGCGTATCTCGCGATTTACACGCTCAATTGCATTGTTCGTACGTATCCTTAGCCAATGCTCAAATGGGAAATGTGTGTACGTAAGGGTTTCCT
>Ga0099364_10010851_pt1 | contig 12497 bp, 13 predicted proteins | sample TergutTh196P3_FD_73070 | JGI IMG/M metagenome (GOLD analysis project Ga0099364, IMG submission 73070) | Microcerotermes parvus P3 segment gut microbial communities from Pointe-Noire, Republic of the Congo - Th196 P3 | ecosystem: Host-associated > Arthropoda: Insects > Digestive system > Gut ... | reverse complement strand
CCCGCTCGCAGTCCGTTCCCCGCTTAGCATTTTTCGCTGAAGCTTAGAGGCTTTCCCTGGCAGGGCGTGACCAGTAACACGTTCTCTCCCATATCGCCGTATTCTCCAGTGTCGCACTTGACTGACGGAGAATACGGTGTTATAATGTGTTCATCACATACAAGGGAGAGTTATTTTAATGCTCGAAACCCAGACAATAGAATATAAGCGTAAGTGGAACGACAAAGCAAAAAACACAATGCTCGCATTCCTAAATACAGACGGCGGAACGCTGCACATAGGAATTGAAAACGACGGCCCGGTTTACGGCGTTGAAGGCGACATAGACTTAGAAATGCGGCGCATCGTTTCTATCTTTCGTGATTCTGTCACGCCTGATACTACAGGCTTTTTCAAGGTTGAACCCGAACAACGTGATGGGAAATATATCATCGTTGTGACGGTAGAGCGCGGCGCTTCCATTCCTTATTGCTATCTCTCCGAGGGTCTTGTACCGCAAGGGGTATATGTCCGAGTTGGGAGCAATACAGTTATGGCGACTCGTGAGCATATCCGTAAGCTCATTAAGGACAATAGCGAAGAAAAGTTTTTGGACGGGCTTTCTTTCGAGCAAAGCCTAACCTTTGATTACGCTGAAAAAGTTTTTGCCAAAGAAGAAATCAAATTCGGCAAGGAGCAAAAGCTGTCACTTGGCCTGCTTCGCATGGACGGCTTATACACCAACCTCGCTCTCGTCCTCTCCGACCAATGCCCTTATTCCACAAAAGCGGCGATCTTCGAGGGGGTGAGCAAGGCAAAGTTTAAAGACCGTAAGGAGTTTACAGGCTCACTGTTCAAGCAAATGAACGAGGTTCACAAATATCTCACCGTATATAACCGCACCCGCAGCACTTTTGAGGGGCTGTACCGTATTGACCACCCTGATTATCCCGATATAGCATTGCGAGAGGCGTTCATAAACGCCGTTATTCACCGTGATTATTACATTGAGGGCAGTTTGCTTGTCAGTATGTTCGATAACCGCATAGAGTTTATGTCGCTCGGCGGCGTGATGCCCGGTGTTACCTATGACCTCATGCTGGCGGGCGTGTCTGTCACGCGCAATGAGAAATTGGCTAAAACATTTTACCGCTTGAACATTATTGAAGCCTATGGCACCGGTATTCCCCGAATCTTTGATGCTTATGATAGCAGCGGCATTAAGCCGGAAATGCCTGTTATCGACGGCGGTTTTCTTATCCGCGTTCCTAACTTAAACTATTATTTTTCCGAAACCACAACCAATGTGTCTGTTCAAACAAATGATAATCGTTTGCTTGGTCTTTTTAAGGATACCATCTTCACCAAATATGACGCCGCCGACGCTCTCGGCCTGTCTGCGAGCGGTGCGTATAAGCTGCTGCAAAATATGGTCGCTAACGGGCAACTCTACGCACAAAAAGCGGGGCGGCAATGGAAATACAGTTTTTCCTCCGCGGTATTTGCAATGGCAAAATAACATCATAGGGCAGGGGCTTTATCGGGATATCGTGAGCATATACAACATCAAGTCGCCTGACAGGCTGGAAAAGCTGCTGTTGTTCATCGCCGACAACAACGGCCGGGACTTCAATATGAAAACCATCGCCGATACGATCGGCTGCGACAACGAGACCGTCAGCGCCTACCTTTCGTATCTGTGCAAGGCATATATGGCCATAGTGTTAAGCAACTTCTCCCCTAACGCCGGGAAAGCCTTGCGGAAAAAGAAAACGCTCTATGTCCTGGACAACGGCATCGCCAACGCAATGCTCCGATTGCCTGAAGTGAGCGATGCGCGGGCGGGTCATATCGTTGAGGGCATCTGCGCAGGAAATGCGCTTGCGGCATGTGAGAACAACCTTTGGGCGCTGCATTACTGGAGGCATAAAGGCGTTGAGGTTGATTTGGTGATTGACAGGAAAACGGACATCCTGCCAATCGAGGTCAAATACAGGGCTAATGCGACACAGACGTCGCTGGCGGCATTCCGCCAAGCTTTTCCTGCTTTGAATATCCCTGTTTCAATTGTGATAACGAAAGACTATCTCGCCAGGGAGCAAGACACGTTATGCATACCGTTCTGGCTGGCGCGGTGAATCATGCGCAGGGCGCGTTTGCGAGTCTTGTTATGACGGAGCTAAACCGATATCGTCGCAACAAGTCTGTGAACACGATGATAACGAAATGCTATCTCACTGGGGAGCAAATTGCCTTCTACACATGCTCTTCCGCTAATTTCTGTTCTTTGGAGTGTTCTCCCAATATACGCCGGATGCAATAGTAATACAGAAATCTATGATATAGCTTTTTGCTTATCCAATTCACGAACATTTTTTACAATATCTTTTAATGTGATTCCCTGCAAAAGTGCTTCGCGTTCGGAAGTGTAATCGCCTTGACCAGCGCTGAATTGCCTGAGAAAGTAAGTCGCACCTACTGTACCCAGTTCTTTTTTTAGTGCAGATAATCCAATCCTGCGAACTGTGGCGGGATTTCTGATATCTATATTAGTCCGCATCACTCATCACCTCCATCAGCCATATCACCGGACTGGCTGTCTTGATTTCTACATTCAAACGATTAGCAGCGTTTAGCAGACGGTCATCAGTGGTTAAAAATACGTCAACATTATGGGCTTCTGCAAGTGCCAAATGCAAGCTGTCAAATGGCTTTACGCCATTTTCTTGAAAATACTTTGCGCGTACCTCCGCTTTTTCAGTCAGTACGATTCTTTCACTTGCGGCCGAATAAAGAGTTTGTGCTTGTTCAAGCCGTTCCTCGTCAGATATGTTTGACAATTCGTATTCTATCACGCCGCTTTCCATAAGCGTCCATATACCTTTTTCGCAACGCGATATGATAGATAGGACTGCTTCGGCTTCGAGATAAATCCTGTCTTGTGATAAATCATCAAATGGACGATTAAGACAACAAACATCCATGTAAATCCGCACTGCTTTGTTTCACCACCTCGAATCAAGAAACTCCGAAGCCAAGCGCTTGAACGTTTGCTCCATGCTCCTTTTGATATAACGCAAGGCACCCACCAGCTTTCGTCTATAATTTATGTTTTCTATATTATAGCCGACTGTTCGTTTTGTCAAGAGGGACTGTTTAATGGCCGGAAGATGCATTATGAGATTGCGCTAAAATAAAAAGGCCGGAAATGACCCGAACAGGATGCCTCCTCTGTAGATGATTTCTATTCCGCTCAGGATTATTACGGCTATAGCTGAACCTTTGCCGCTTTCCCCGCTGCTGCTTATCTGAGAAAGGCCGACCGCAGACAAAGCAATTGCGGTTATCAGGCTTCCCATTATTAACGTGAGGATCATGAACAGCGTGCTTAAGTCTATGGGAATAACCCCGAAATATACCATTAAGCTTAAAAGGAGCGTAGACAGGTACAAATAGCTTCCTGCTCTAATCATGGTGTTGACTTTTGGCTTGTCCACGTTTTGCGGCGTTGAGCGTCTTCGAGATCCTTGGCGGTTTGCGGAGTTGTTTTGCCATACCCCGCCGGATCCGCCCGCAGCCGCCGGGAGGTTCGGCGGGCTGCTTTGCGAACTCGCCGTTTCGCCTATTGGACACCCGCAATGTATGCAGGCTGCCGCCCTGTCGCTGATGTCCCGCCCGCAGTCGGAGCATTTTATCAATGCCATTTGCTGATACCTCCTACGATTTTTCAAAATAAATAGATATTTACGGTTGTTTGTGGTACAATCAATCATGTCATAATTGCTATTTGCGTTGAGCAAACAATGATTGGAACGGGGTGTTACTATATGAGTGAAGTACAGAAGGTGCTCGAACCCATTTGCCAAGATATGGATGAAATAGCGGAATTCTATTGGGATAACTGGCTATTGATTAGCAATATGACTGAAAACCCAAAAGGTGGCATCGTGAGGTACTATAGCCATGACAGGGACATCAGATTAACTAGTCTCATTATGGAAATGGACAGGGATTACGACACATATGGTGAATGTATCATCCGATTCGTCGGACCCAGTCGCGGCAGCTGGCTGGGGAGGATGGGCGCATGATTGAATTACCTGTGGATTTCTACGTTTCGTCCGTGGGAATTACAGTGGAAATATGGAACAATAACCTAAGTAGGTTTTCCAAATGTGATATGGTTTTCGATACAGGCGCGACCATGACCACTATAGATACATCTATCGCGAAAAGGTCAGGCTATGACTTGGAGAATGCTGAAGATGTAATCGTATCCGGTGCCGGAGATGGCGCAATTTCCGCAAAGCGGATATTATTGCGTGATTTAAAGCTCGGCAGAGTGGGCATAGGACCGGTATTGGTGGATGTCATAGATTTTCCGATAAATGGGAACGCATTTGCCCTGTTAGGCATGAACGTAATCAGAGAGTTTAAGGTGACAGCCAACTTTAAGGATAAGCGTCCCGCGCCGGATAAGCGAGATGCGACAATATTTCTGGAGCCACTATATGACCTAAATGATACAGTGTTGTTCGATAGTTTTCTTCCTGCTCAATCGCGATTTGGTGTGTGGCTTTATCAATCAAATCTGGAATCTTAGTATCTGCATTGCTTTTCTCTGCATCAACCCCCGCCCGAGTAAGTCACTTCGAAATACTTCAGAGCAAAGAATAATGACATGAATGCGCCTATCGCTATCGGAATGATGCGGTACGCGCTTAGCAGGTTTGCCACATCTTCGACATTCTGCGCAACTACGATGACGTTATCCGCCGCGGCTTTCGTGGCGGCATAACTCTCTGTGTAGAAATCCCCGCCGAACGTGACCGTTCCGACAGTGGAAAACCCCCTGTCGTCGTTTCCTTCGACGCCGATATCCCCTCCAATCCCGACTATGCCGTATGCTGCGACAATTATTCCTAGAATCATGCCTACGATGCAAATGATTTTGGGCATCGGCGATGGGTTTCCGTAGGTTGCTGCCTGCGTGCGTTGCGCGGGCTGCGGACGAGTTGCTTGTTGCGCGGGTTGCCGCTGGGTCGCTTGTTGTTGGAACACGTTCGCCTGTGCCGCGCCTATTGCATTCCCGCAATGTATGCAGGATGTAGCCCTATCGCTGACCCCTTGACCGCATTCGGGGCAGTTAATCATTGCCATTTCGGTTTCCTCCGTTAATTATGTGTAACACAAATTGCACTTTCCTAGTCACCAGTTAAAGGATTATCATGCAGGGGCTATTTCATTCTAGCCAGTCGTTAAACCCTATTTGATTATAGTGTATCTCTTCTCTTGTTCCATCCATATATTCAATTTTAATGTCGCTTATATCAGCCCCTACAACATTATTGTTGTACAAATGGTTATTTTCTGTTGTTGTGGTGGTTGCTCCACTCGCAAAGGGCCCTGTTGCTTCCACGGGGCGGAGTCCTTGTCCTCTAATTTCACAGTGAACTCTATCATTCACTGCGTTGTATGCACTAACTCTAAAAGTAATGTATTTTATCTCTTTATCGGAGTTATTACGCCAATTTACAATTAAGTCAACACCACCTACCAAATTTGGTCTGCTTACAGATAGACTTAAGACTGTTAATAATCCAGACAATCTATTCACATTTTCCGTGACATCTTCGTCATAAGTAAGAATTTTGTCATACTCAATACCGTTATGCTTATTCCTAGGGACAAGATTATAGCTTGAATATGATACATTGCCTATTTTCAGTCCGTCATTGTTTGTGCTTTCATTGCTTGAACGATAAGTAACAAAATTTAATCTACTGTCACCAACTCTATCGCCTTGGTTATATCCTACCTCAAGGTTACTCACGAGGGCATTGTGTTCATTTGTCACACGGATAACACTGTCTACGAAAGTAACAACAAGTACGGGAAATTCGTTTACATCATAAGGCTCACTGTATACTATTTTTGCAACCAGTTTGTTAGAATCGTCTATTTCAAACGAGAACTCTTCCACTCCATCAACTTCGGAATATAGTAATTCTAACTCTTCTATTGCCATTACAGCCATTTCAGGGTTGATGTCATTATCTGTCTCTGTCTCTGTCTCCGATTCTGCCTCTGTCTCCGATACAGCTGGTGGCATTTGCACCTCCTCCTCAGGCGGCCCGCCAAAGAAATCCAACCCCAAATAGCTATACGCCAAAAACCCCAGTACCAAGACACCGACGATTATCAACGGAATGACAAAAGCCTTTTTCGGTATGCTCATTGACGCGGGCGTTCTCCGAGCTCCGCCTTTTGACTTGGCTCCGGCGCGGGAAGATGTGCTGCTGCCGAGCCATGCGCCGCCTGACCCGCCCGAAGACGCTGGGCGGTTAGGTTTAGGCGGTGGGGGCGTGGGTTTCGCCGTTGCCTCAACCGGGCAGCCGCAGTTCGGGCATGCTTGCGCGTCCTTGCTTATCTCTTGGCCGCATTCGGCGCATTCTGTCACCCCCAAAGGACAGCCGCAGTTCGGGCATGATGCGGCATTGCCGCTGACATCCTGGCCGCAATCGGGGCACTTGGCCAATGCTGGGCTTTGGGCGTCTGATGGACTGCGTGAAGCCTTCGGACTGCTTTTGGATGCGCTGTCGAAGTCGAATGAAGAGCTGGCGTTCGCATCCGTCGAAACAACGGGGTCTTGCGGCTTGTTTGATGCTGCCGCTTGTTTCGGCGCTTGGCTGTCAAAGTCGAATGAAGCTGTACTCGCGGCAATCGGAACGGCGGGTGCTTGCGGGCTGACGGTTGTTTCCGCAGGGTTTTGCCTGATTTCGCCGATGCCAGCTCCGGGCGGGAGCGTTATTGACACGGGATGGCCGCACATCTGGCATGACGCTGTGTAAACAACTGCGCCTGCTTGCCCCTTTGAGCCGCTTTCCATGACTGCGCCGAAGTTATTTGCAGCGCTGCCGTTTGCGCTGCCTGCGCCAGGGGTGAATTGCGGTTTGATGTTTATCAGCAGCAACGCCGAATGCCGAGCGCCTCCGGGGATTCGCCCGTCAAGCTGCTCGTAACCTATCAGGACTCCGGCCCGGGTCATAATATCATTTGAAAAGGAGATGCCGTAGGGGGATTTCCTGTTCTGAAACTGTGCGCTGTTTTGGATGTATTCGAGACGGAACTCCTGTCCGCTGTACATCCTGACCGCGCTCCATATGCGGCTTGGGGTGGCATTTGCGCAGTCGATAATGCCTTGAACGTCGGCGGTTTTTCCCGGTGTGGACGGCAACTGGAAAAAAACTCGGACGTTTTCCGCCGTCAGGCACAGGTTCTCTGCGGCGTTGTTGTGTACGAAGAGACGGACCTGGTACTCTTTCCCGGGGAACACCTCAACGCTTGACGACCATGGGTTTTTTGTGCCGAGTTCACGGACGGTGCAGAAGTTGCACTCATTGCCCATGCCCATTGGCGAGTTTGTGATGGAGTTGAACGTAATCAGCGAGACTTGCGTGTCGGCGTTGTACAAATCGCGCACAGGACCCCAGCCGGACTGCCGGGTTTTCTGCTCCACGCTGATGCCGTCACCCTGCGTCACTACTCCCCCGTCGTTCATATTACCCTGCCTTTCTACGACGCATATTTTATCCCGACGGTTCGAGCCGGGAGCGGAATTTTCAGCCGCCCCCACTCTCCCCGCGGAAACAAAAATGCCGTGCATTCCTCATACACAGCATCATTATCAAACGCGAAACACAACCTGCCTACATAATGCCCTTGAATAAAACGTTAAAAGGACTTATAATAAGCCTACGGTGTTGCTTTTGCAATTGTGTATGTGGGCTGTTCACATATGCAGGTCGGGGAGTGTTTCCCGCACTCCTCGGCTGCCGCATTTTGTTTCCTGCGAGCATTATACACGATGCCATAAGCAAATGCAATACAAAAATCTTTTCCCCTGCAATAGCAACTCCAAATCATTGGCCTATAACTCGACAATTTCTTTACCTATAACGCGGCAAATCGTTGACTTTTACTATCGGCGTGGTATAATAGCCATATGAAAAAGCATTACGACAGGCTGATAGAGCCATATCTGAAGAATCTTATGAAAGAGTTTCCCGCCATTGCGATAGACGGGCTAAAAGGCGTTGGCAAAACTGTATCCACCAAGAGGATCGCGGCCACGGTCTTTGAACTGGACAACCCCAATGACTTTGATCAAATAACAAACATTCCGGACATCCTCAACAGCGAGCCCCCGCCTGTGCTTATCGACGAGTGGCAGCGGGTCCCCTCTGTCTGGGACTTTATCCGCAGAGCCGTGGACGGCGGCGCGGCGCCGGGCAAGTTCCTGCTGACCGGCTCCATTTCAAGCGCCGACACAAATATACACTCCGGCGCTGCGCGTATTATCAGAAGGAAAATGTACCCCCTCTCGCTTGCCGAACGAGATATTGAGAAGCCAGCCGTTTCGATTTCTGAAATGTTTGCCTCCCCCGAGCCTTTCAAGGCGCCCATCTCCGGGAAAACAAATATCGGGAGCAAAGACTATATTTATGAAATCGCAGCCTCAGGCCTGCCTGAATTCCGCAAATACTCGGCAGACAGCCGCAAAATCGCCTTTGAATCGTTTTTTTCAAATATACTGTCCCACGATTTCCGGCAGCAGGGCATTAGGCTCAGGCAGCCTGAGACTCTGCTCCGCTGGCTCAGGGCGTATGCGGCAGCAGTTTCCACCGATGCTGGCTATTCGGAGATATTGGACGCATCCACAGCCGGGGAAGGCAGCAAGCCGGCTGCAAAGACGACAATCGCATACCGCGAGGCTCTTGAGAACTTATGGCTGCTTGACGAGCTAATGCCGTGGATCGACGGCGAAGGCTTCTTTTCCGGGTTGAAGCTATCGCCAAAGCACTATCTGGCGGACCCTGCCCTTGCCGCTTACCTTCTCGGCCTAGACGAGAAGATACTCTCCGGCGGGAACGGTTGGCCGTCGCGCGCCGAGCGGTTTGACAAAAAATACGGCAGCATCATCGGCAGGCTTTTCGAAGCTTTGATTTTTCTTTCCATGAACGTTTACGCCGCCGTTAACAACGCAAAGCTCTTTTTCGCAAAAACCTACAAGGGGGACCGCGAGGTGGATTTCGTTGTGCAGAAAGATTCTAAAGTAATTGCCTGCGAAGTGAAGTTCTCCCCTGCCGCCGACGCTTCCGACGGGAAACACCTCAGATGGTTCATGGACAAGGTGGGCAGCGACTGCCGTGACGCAATGATAATCACAACAGGCAGTGCGGCATACAGGCGAAAAGACGGAATCGCAGTCGTTCCGGCCGCTTTGCTCGGCGCGTAGGCATTTTGGGGGTGTGTTAATGGCATAACGAGGATATGATTCAGGATGAGAAAAACAATCATCTCCATCATTTCGCTTGGTTTACACAACGAGTATCAAAGAGGCAAAGACATGAAGCTGTTTTCTTTTTCAACCACAAAATGCTACAAATGCGGTTACCCGCACTCAAACGTGCCGGACGCTTGCCTACGTTGCGGGCATCCGTTTGCCGCGCATGGATACGTCAACCCCAAACGCGAGGAGCGGGCGGTCGATGAGCTGTTTGATATTCTGCATAATAAGTTCAAGCGCAAAAAATTCCCATCGTTCAGGTTATCCCTGCGGGCGGAGACGGATATTTTGTTAAGCGATTTCAGCGAGAAGTCGATCCGAAGAATTGTGAAGGCAATCTTGGGGTATTTGGGGATCTCGTCGGCGCCCCTGGAAGTAGTCGTTCAGGCGGACAGGAATACTTCGCGTTTTTCTGTTGGAGGCACTGCCGGAAAGTATGTCAGAAATGGCTGGATGAACAAATCCGTTCATATCGCGCTAAAACCGTCATATTCGCTGTATGAGGTCGTGGCTATACTGGCTCATGAGTGCATGCACCATTTTCTGTGGCTGAATGGTCTGGAGCATCCCGTCGAAGAGAAGAACGAGCTGCTTGTCGATGTAGCGGTGCTCTATTTCGGATTTGGGCACTATATTTCCAAGGGGTACGAGTCAATAAGCAAAGTGAAAGGCGGCACCATCCATACCGCAAAGCTAGGTTACATCAGCGAATATCAGGTTCTGCACGTCGAAAAGCGAATCAGCGGGATTAGGAGTCTGGCTAGATAGTGGTAAGATCGCTGTAGTCCGGAAAACTGTGCGTTTTGAACCTTACTCCGTTTTCCATGAGAAAACTGCCGACATCGACCGGGTTGCTGCATGACGCCACCATATTGGCAAGAGCCTCCACCATGCCGGCTTCCGTGTTAGCGCAGCCCAAGGCCGCGCAAAGCGGCGGAATCTGATCAGCGCTAATCTGATAGTGGTAGTCGTCCGCCTTTTCAACGTCAAAGCTTACGGAGTCAAGCTCATTGCGCTCTGTCATAAAAAATGTCAGGAAACAAAGCCTTTGATTATCCAAGCTGTAACGATGCCTGTGCTTTTTCGTTGAACGGTCAAAACGCTCCTCCGCTGCTTGCGCCATGCCTTCTCCTTTTTTGGTTTTACGATTCCCCTCTCCGCCGGCAAAATGCGTCTCATCGCGTTGTTTGATGCCCGTGATGAACTTTTGGGCGAACGCCCTGCAGGTTTCAACAGCTTTTTTGACGTTTGTTTCCGGGATCGAATGGAACAGTTTTGTCAAGCGCTTGGAGATTTCAGTTTCCGGGAGCGTATCAAACTGTTTAGCCGGGCGCATGGAAATCTCGCCATAGTTCAGATACGGAAGGCTAAGTCTTACCGTCTTTCTTATCCAGTAATGAGTGAAAAATTCAAAGCACTTGTCGATTTCATCTTCGCTGCAATCCTTGTGGTTTTCGTATAAGTCTGCCGCAAGGTCCCTGATCAGCGCAACGGCATCATAGTCGTAAGGCGGGAAGTTGCTGTTGGCGCTGATTCCCGTTTTGTAATACGCATTATAGGCATATGAGGCAAGAATCATTTCTGAATCAATATGAAATCGGGCGGTATGCGGATTAATCGTGATTTTTTCGCAGTCAGGGAGCGCCCGAACCATATTGCAGCACTCAATCAGCGTCATAGTCGAAACGGAAAATCGCGATCCGCGCAATTGCGCCATTGAAGTGAAAACAGGCAGGGAAAGCGTTCCGTCGTTTTCCGCCAGCAGCTCGGGCTTGAAGCTCATTTTCTCCAGCATTTTCATGCTTTCTTCCGAAAGATTCAGTTTTCTGTAATGTTTGGCAGCTTTCTTATCCATGGCGCGAAACCCCGTCATATGCACGGTCGAGCCGTATAGCGCTTTTATCATGAACAGAAGGTTTCTCCTTTTTCCTTCTGTGCTTTGCGCGTTATGGACATTATTGACTATTATCTCAATATTTTTGTCAGGTACATCCATCGCCGGATTGTTCTTTCTTTCCCGCAAAAAATCGGCATACAATCTCATATACCGCGATTCCTGAGGCCATTGAAGGTTAGTCTGCCCTTGCATTTCATGGCCTTCCGGCAATTCCGCCGAATCACTTACATAATTGCTCTCGGTTTCAGGCCTTCCGCCAGGAGATTCAAAGTTTTCAAACTGATCCATTTAATTTGCTCCTCATAGTTATTCTGATTCTCCTGCGCTCCGCAGACCGCCTTAGTGTATTCGTAAGGTTTATTGAGCATTCCTCAGCAAAGCTACACAACTACATCGAATATGCGTTTCCCGTCAAACTCCACCCACTTTTCGTATGGCTGTTTGTTTGCGTCTTTGCGGAAATCGAAAGTCAGCAGGTAGCCAACCGACGCCCCCTTGCTGCCCATGTAGCCTGCGAGCTGCTCGTATGCCTTGCCGTGCTCCGCCTCGCCTTTCCATAGCTTTAGCTCGATGATGAACTGATCGCTCCCGAAATCCACCACGATATCCATTCGGCGCAGATCAGTAAACTGGCTTTCGATGTGGTAGAACCCCTGGCCGTTTATCAGCGGCTTGAGGTACGAAAGGAACAAAAGCCGCCCTTCGCGCTCGATGAACCCGGCGTCGCGCTCGCTGTATATTTCGGCGTAGTGCTCGGCGAACTTCCGCAGGCACAGCTCCATGTCGAAGCGGCCCCCGTCAACAATATCGTCCTGCAAGACGCCTGTTATCCGCTTAGTCGAGGTGGACGCTTTTGAGACAAAATAGTTATACATGCGCAGCTCGAATACCCTGTTTGCCACTACCGCTTTGTTTCTCCCGCCTTTTTTTATGAAGCCATACATAGACCCAAGGCTTATGATGGGGTTGTCAGCATTGAACTCGTATACTTTGCCTACGAACAGCAGGCTATACAGGAATTCATATAGGTCTGAGTTGTTTTCCAAGTTTTTGACCATATCGTCAAACAATGTATTGTTTTCGCCCAGCATTATCATGGTCGCTTCCTGAATGCCATGCTGCGTCCAGTCTTTGCCGAGTTCCTCGTCAATGCACTGGCACATCCTCGACACCAGGAACGGGTATCCGCTTGTGTAGCTGTATATCTCGTCCGCAATCGCCTGCACGTCCATCCCGGTGCTGTGGTCCGATTCATACTCAGCGAGCATCGTG
>Ga0099364_10010850_pt1 | contig 12497 bp, 7 predicted proteins | sample TergutTh196P3_FD_73070 | JGI IMG/M metagenome (GOLD analysis project Ga0099364, IMG submission 73070) | Microcerotermes parvus P3 segment gut microbial communities from Pointe-Noire, Republic of the Congo - Th196 P3 | ecosystem: Host-associated > Arthropoda: Insects > Digestive system > Gut ... | reverse complement strand
CGGCTCATCAAAAAATAAAAAAGCAAATGAACTTGGCGTAAAAATTATTGATGAAAATGAATTTATAAAAATTATATCCGGCACAGAAAATAAAACCGCTCAGGGCGAGTTGTTTTAATTAATAAGTTGTGTCCATTGCTTGGAATCGTTCCCGTACCTGTTGCAAAGAAGCAAGTTCCCTCTGTATCGTTCTGCCGTAATTAAGAGTACCTTGTTCAATCCTGTAAGCTTCGTCTTCCCAAAACCTAACCCTTTCAAGGTGCATCCACCTGAATCGTCTTTCGTTGGCTTTTTCCGCCCATGAAATAGCTTCGTCCCAGTAATAAAGAGCGGTGCGGAAACAATTTTCCGCTATTTCAAGGCTTTCAAGATTTTGGTCTCTCCACGGAGCATTGTAAAAATACGCCCGCCTTTTATTCCATTTGTTGCCAAGGAACATGTATTGTTCAATAAGTTTGATATGCAGGTGCATATTAAATAGGTATCGATATTTTTCCCATTGTGCTTCGTTTTCTATCAATGCAAGAGCAAAAAGAGGATTGCAAAACGGCGCTTGAATTGCTTTTTCCAGCCAGTAAATATTTTCCATGGTGTCATCAGGATTTTGATTATGATGAATATGAAAAAGCCTGTAATATTGCTCTTTGTAAGTAACATAATAACTATTTACCGGTAGTGCTATGCTGACAAAGACGAGTATAACGGCTATTTTAAAGAGTTCTTTCATTATTTAAATATCGGCATTTCAGAAACAATGCTCCACACCTTGCCCGCCACAATTTCTACGGGTTTTGATGCGTCTATAACTTCCACTTTTGCCCCCAAAGCGGTATATTTTTCTATGGCGGAAAGGTAGCCGGCATAGACTTTTTCCTGAAATTCAAGGTATTCGTAAATTTCAAGGGAAGTCCTGTCTTGCATTCGCTGCTTGGCAATTTCCGGCTTTAGGTCAAAAAACAGGGTAATTTCGGGGGCAGGGAAGTCCTTGTTTAGCGCGGCAGGAAGCTCGCTTCCACACTCAATACTCTGGTAAACAAGCGAGGAAATAGCGTATCTGTCGCTGACCACAAGCTGCCCTTTTCCGGTTCGTTCTACAATGCCGTCTATGCCGTAAAGGTGCTGATGCCGGTCTGCCGCAAAGAGGTAACAGAGCGTTTTAGGGTCAAAAACCACCTCTCTTTTAAGGGCAGAGCGAATTAATTTACCAATAACCCCGTCTGTAGGCTCAAAAGTCGAAAAAAAGTCGGTTTTAGGGCTGTTTTTAAGGCGTTCAGCAAGCAAATTCAACTGAGTTGTAGTCCCTGAGCCGTCCCCGCCCTCAAAAACAACGAAATTCTTTATAATTTCCATAACCTAAGAATAACATAAAATCTAATTCGTGTAATTAGTATAATTCGTGTTGTTAATGGGATACATTTTATCAAAATAAGTGTTATAATTATAGAAAGATGTCATTTAAAGCATCACCTCGCTCAGTTTACCTAAAAATTCTCGTTTTTTGCGGTTTAGTTGGTTTTTCTGCCATTTTACTGCAGCCGATTCAGTCTGCCCTGGGCGGCGCAATGGACAATATCCGCAATGAAATACTCAAAAATATGGAAAATGCTACAGGGCTTGGAATTCGTTATGCTTCCATTCGTCCTGCTTTTTTTGGATCCTTTGAAATTAGAAATTTAAGATTTTATAAAGAAGGTCGATCTTTTTTCACTGTCTCTCGTGCAAGTATTCGCTTTTCATTGCCAAAATTAATTACAGGAAACAAATCCGCCATTCACACTGTTTATATTGATCGCCCTGTTCTTAGAATGGATCTTCAAAGAGATATGGATATTTTTACAGGATTGAATCTTAATCAGGAAGAAAGACAGGTTAGTGACAAGGCTATTGTTCAGCAGGTAGCGGAATTTTTGCCAAAAAATATTAACTATGTAGTAAGAAATTGTTCTTTGCTTGTGGTTGACGGCAGCTTTGTTTATAAGATAGATGGTATGAATATCGATCTTAATGGAGATCTTGGAGATATCCTTTTGGATTCCTCTTTTGACGCGGAAATAAGATATTCCGGTTTTAATGACAGATCCATTATTCTAAGTACAAATATTGATATAAAAAGTATTGGAGCTTCTGATTTACATACAGCCAATGCGGATATAGTTCTTTCATCCATTGTCTGTTCTGAACAAAGAAATATAAGAAGCCCAATTTCTTTTTTTAGAAATGTTTCCATAGAGCAAACTACTATTATAAATATATTTTCAATGCGTCCTGTTAATATTTTTATGGCATACAATGAAGGGGTAGTTTCTATTAACCAAGTTTTGGAGAATCATGCCATAGACTATGGTTTCCATTATAATTTATTAACAGGTGCTTTAAACGCTCATCTTAATTTTAATGATTTTATTTTAGGATCTAGTATAAACTTTTATGACTATTTATCAAAAGCAAACCATTTGCTTGATATTATTATAGCAGGCAACATGCACTTTTTTAAAGACGAACACGGCGTATTAAGTTATTCAATAAATTATAAAGGCGGAGATAATATTGACGGTTTTTCTATCCGCGCACATGGTAATAATACAATTTTTTATTTGGATGATTTTAACATTAACGCTTCCGAGGATACCGTAAAAGCAGGCCTCTTTCAGGGGAATATAAACGCATCCGGCAATGTTCTGCTTGATCCTGTAAGACCGCAAGGGAATATTAGTTTTAATGATTTTAGTTTAACAGGTAAGGATAATATAAACGCAGATTTTAAAATTGCAAGCAGGGATGACAATATCAGTGTTTCAGCAAATGATTTTTTTATGGGCAATATTTCTATGGATGAACTGACTATAGATATTCATCCAACAGAAAAAGATGTTGTTATTATAGGACAGGTTATATCCAAAGATAATAGTGCCGCTTATGTTGATGCTGTTTTTAACCGTACTCCAAGCCAAATGGATGCCATACTTATTTTAGAGTCCTTCTCACTTTTCAGTCTTACTGGAATTTTCCGGCCGTTTGCAGATTTTGTTTCACTTCCTGATTTTGCTTCAGGTCAATTCAGGAATAATAAATTAGATGCTGAGGTTTATTTTTCTTCTAACTTTAACAATATGGTTTTTAATGCTCCAAGCATAGTTATAAAAAATGAAAATGTATTGGGAAGATTGTCATTAACAGGTACAGACAGGCAATTTAACCTTAGTCAGGGTGTATTTTATCTGGAAGAAAACGAACTCTTAATCTCAGCTAATTCCGTGTTTAATAATCCTATGGATATCAGTTTTAACCTTAACGCAAGTTATCAGGATATATCATGGAATATTGATGGACAAATTCTGGACAGAACAACTTTGATTATACGAGATCCAAACGGTCTTCATGTTTACGGCAATATTTCAAATACCGGAGAGCTTTCAGGATATATTGAAGGAATAGATTATCCTGTACCAATTGATGCATCTCCATTATATTTAAATTTTTATACAACTTTAAGATATAACAGTTCTGAATTTTGGTCTTTGGATGTAGCTTTTCTTGATATATCTGATATTAATTCCCGGGAAGGAGAAAGTAATTTTAGAATATCAGGCAGTGCGGATCATGACGGGGCAAGTTTTAGGGAAATTTTATTTAATGATAGCTTGGGAATGCTTTTTGGCAATGCAGATTTTTCATGGGATCCTGATTTTTCTTACCTGCAATTCTATGTTAACATGACAGATGGTATGGATAAAGGCGAATCTTATTTCTTTGATGGGGTATTGAAAAACAACACTTTTAGATTGAATTCAGAAATAACCAACATGCATATTAATCGGTTTTTTAAAGGAAGAAATACAATACTTGCAAGCGCAGATGTAAACATTACATGGGATTCAATTAATTCGTTTAATGCGGATGTAAATGTATCGTCATTTTATACAAATTTAAACAATAGTGACATCCACGCTTCAGGCGGAATATTTTTTACAAATGATGATCTAATTATACATGATGTAAATATTGAGTACCATCAGATTAATGCTGTCATCCCAATTATCCAATTAAGCAGACCAGAAGGTTTTGCTAAAGTTCAGATAGGTGTTGACGGCTTTGTAATGGATAAAAATTTTGATATTCAGACGCAATTTAACGCTAACTTTAATCAGATGGATTCTTGGATGAATATCACTCAGGTTTTTGATGCTTTTGACGGCAGACTGGTTTTTGACAATTTCATTTACGGAGATATTTTATATAAAGATACGGAGTTTCTTTTTTCCGGAGATAATGGATCGATTTCAATTTCTGGCGGTATTGATGAAATGTTAAGGCTTGAAATGGATAATGAAAGGAACTTTTATCTTGGACTTTCAGCCCCCTTGCCAATCAGAGGATCAATTGCGGGTACGCTTAGTGAAAATTTTATATTGGATGCCCACTGCAACTACTTCTTTATTGATATGTTGTCATTATGGACATTGGCATCTTCCACAGAAAATGAGATTAACTTTGGCGGAGGTTTCATTACGGGGAAAATTGATATTAGGGGACCTGTGTGGAATCCTGAATTTTTTGGGATGGCAAAAGGTTCCAGTTTTAATATCAAGGTTCCCGGTTATATAACAAATGATATTCGCCCGGTTCCTTTCAATATTATTGCAGAAGGTTATGAAATGACTTTTGGGCCTGCCGTTACTGTTTGCGGGTTGGGAAGCGGAACTGCAAGCGGATGGTTCCGCTTTGAATTTTGGTCGCCAAAAAATATCGGTATTGACATTAATATTCCTAGAGAAACACCAATTCCATATAATATTGATATTGCAGGTTTTACTGCGGAAGGAAACGCATCAGGAAACTTAAGCCTTGTTACTGAAATTGGGGATGACAATTTGATTGAAATTACAGGAGATCTTTTTGTAAATGATACGGAGATGGGGCTTAATATGGACGAGCTTGTCATTGAGTTTGATGATGAGCCCGAAGATCTGGAAATCCACTCTATAGTTGATTTAAAAATTACAACAGGTGCAGCGGCTGAATTCTTCTGGCCGGATAAGAATAACCCGCTAATCAGGGTAAATCCGGAAATGGGGACAATCATTACAATAACGGCAGATTCTCAATCTCAGCAATTCTCTATTATGAGTGATATAAATATAAGATCCGGGGAGCTTAATTATTTGGACAGAAATTTCAATATCCGTCAGGGTACCCTTGTTTTAAGGGAAAATGAGAATGATTTTAACCCGCGTATCACGGCAAGAGCGGAAATTCGTGACAGGGCTGATTCAGGGCCTGTAACAATCTCCTTGATTGTTGAAAACCAGCCATTACTTAGCTTTGAACCCCGTTTTGAGGCAAATCCTAGCTTGACTCAGCTTGAAATTTATTCTCTTTTAGGGCAAAATTACAATATCCAGGATTCAAATAATCCGGAACTGGCCCAGAGGTTCTTGTTAAATTCTACAACGGATATTGTAGGCCAGGTTATAGCCAGATCTGATGTATTAGGGCAATTTGTAATTTTAAGGCAAATTGAGAAACAGGCAAGAGATTTCCTGAATTTGGATATGCTTAGCTTAAGAACAAGATTTGTTCAAAATGTTATAGTTGAAGGGATCGCGGAACAGGGGTTATTTATGACTGGAACGGAAACTGTAGGAACTGGAACAACGCCTTTTGACACTACCCGTGTAGGTAACTATTTTGATAATACAACTGTTTCTATAGGTAAGTACATTGGTCAGGATATGTTTATTCAGGGGACGTTAACTATGAAGTATGATGAAAACAGTATGATTTTAGGCGGTATAACCTTTGAACCGGATGTAGGAATTGAATGGAGGACACCATTTGTAAATATTAGATGGGACTTTTTCCCCTCTAACCCGCAAAATTGGTTTATAACAGACAATTCAATTACTCTTAGCTGGAGTAAGTCATTCTAATTTGGCAATTATTTAATTTACAATTATATGGAGTTTAAATGAAAGTTAGGAGTTTTGCAACGTTTATATCAATAGCAGTATCTATTGCTCTAATATTATTTTTTATGGTACCTGTTATAGGTTATTCTCAGGATGACTGGTACTATGACAAACCAATAAGAGACATTGTTTTTTCAGGCTTGAGGAATATTCAGGCTTCAGAGATTGAAGCTATTATGAACCCGTACAAAGGTCGGTTATTTAATGATACTATTTATTGGGAAATTCTTGGTAAGCTGTATGCCCTTGAATATTTTGAGAATATAGAAACAACAACAGTCAGAGCAAATCAAGAAGGTTCAGAAGTTATAATCAGGTTTACTGTAACAGAAAGACCAATTGTAAGACGTATAAACTTCATTGGAAATTCCGGCGTGCGTCGTCATGAACTTAATGAATCTATCTTTACAAAAGTTGGTGATATCTATAACCAGGCAAGATTAAGATCGGATATAGAAGCAATCAGGCAAAAATATATAGAAAAAGGATATCCTAACGCAACTATTACCGTAGAAGAAACTCTTGCACAAGACGGTCTTACGCTTAATTTTAGAATTGTAGAAAGTGAAAAGATTTCTATAATAAGAATTGATTTTCAGGGAAATTCAAGATTTACCGCCAACACATTAAGAAGCCAAATTTCATTAAAAGCAAGGACACTTGTAAATGACGGGGCTTTCCAGGAAGCAAAACTTATTGCAGACAGGGCGGCAATTACAAAATATTACCATGACCGCGGTTATATTGATGCGGTAGTAAGAGATGTTACTCGAACTTATGGATCTGATGATAAAGGTACAAATCTTGTGCTTACATTTATGATTGAGGAAGGAGAAGAATTCCGGTTTGGCGGCGTAACTTTTGAAGGAAACAGAATATTTTCTACTGAACAACTTAATAGGTTAATTTCATCCAGAGTAGGAGAAGTATTAAACGCAACCAGAATAGAAATGGATTTACAACGCGTTGCGGACCTTTATTTTGAGAATGGATACATTTTTAACTCAATGAATAGGGTTGCAGAAAGAAATACACAGACAAATACTTTATCGTACACATTCCATATTACAGAAAGAAGTAGGGCATACATAGAGAATTTAATTGTTGTTGGCAATGAAAAGACAAGAACAGATGTTATTTTAAGGGAAATTCCGCTTGAACCTGGTGATGTTTTCTCCAAAACAAAAGTAATGGATGCCATGAGAAACCTGTATAATCTACAGTATTTTTCCATGATAATTCCGGACACTCTACAGGGAAGTTCAGAGAGCCTTATGGATTTAGTTTTTACTGTAGAAGAGCAAATGACAACAACAATTCAATTTGGTTTAACCTTTTCCGGTTCAGCTGATCCGGAATCCTTTCCTATATCAGGCATGTTTGAATGGACAGATAAAAATATCGCAGGAAGCGGTAATGAATTAGGAATAACCGTAAATTCAACAGTTGTAGATTCAAGTGAATTATCTGTAAATTATCTTCATAGGTGGGTTTTGGGCCTTCCGCTTTCATTAGGTGTGGATTTATCCGCAAGTTATTCAAAGAGGCTTGCCACAACAGATAATGATTTCAGATGGATTGGTAATGAACCATATGCGTTTCCGGACGGCTTTTCAAGCTTTGAAGAATATAGAGCTATTGGGAATCCTGCAAGAGAATATTTAATGAGTTATGATCAATTATATTTATCTATAGGTTTTTCTACTGGATATAGATGGGTAACGCCTTTGGGTATTATTGGAACAAATGGCGGCTTTAGATTTGGCTGGGTATACAATACATATGATAATATTTTAAGGCCTTTTGATCCTACATTAAGGGCAAGAAACTATAATTGGACTCCAAGAAACTTATTCTGGCTTTCATTCTCACTTGATCAAAGAGATATATTTTATGATCCTTCCCGTGGCTATTATTTTAGTCAAAGAGGGGGCTTATATGGTTTCTTTAACAATGAAGTAGAACATTATGTTCGTACAGATTCAAAATTTCAGGTTTTCCATACATTATTTGATTTCTCTGTAAACTGGTCTGACAGTTGGACTTTTAAATGTGTATTGGCCTTTCATGCGGGATTGTCGCTTGTAATGCCTCAACCTTGGCGTGATCAAAACGCGGCGCAAATTCCAATAGAAGAAGCAAGCAAACTTGCTATTGATGGTATGTTTGTAGGGAGAGGCTGGGGAAATGAAGAGTATCGCAGAAAAGGTCTTTTGCTTTTGGACAGCTGGGTAGAGCTTCGTTTTCCGGTTGTACGGGGAATTCTTGCATTTGATCTATTTCTTGATATGGCAGGTGTAGAATCCAAAGAAGGTTACTATTTTAGAAAAGACGATCAGGGTAACTCCAACTTTACTCTAAACAACTTAAGGTTCAGTTATGGAGGGGGCTTGCGTTTTACTATACCTCAATTTCCAATTCGTTTAAGTCTTGCCAAACGGTTTAAATTTGTTGATAATAAGTTTGAATGGCAGCATGGTGCGTTATTTGGAGGAGACTGGGATAATCAGGCAGATGCATGGAAGGGCATGGATTTAGTAATTTCATTTGCATTATCATATTAGGAGTAAATTATGTTAAGGAAAGTATTGTTGTTTTTACTTTTAAGTGTATCGTTCTTGGTAATAGCTCATGGTCAGCACCTTACAAGAGTTTGCGTTGTTGACCTTCCAAGGGTTTATCAGGAATTTTTTAGGGAGTCTCGTGCCGTAAGGGAATTTGAAGAACGCAGCAACAGGGTTCAGGCAGAGGTTAACAGGCGGCAAAATAATATTAATGAATTAAGGGTGCGTTTAGAAGAAGCCAGAGAAGACAATAACTCAAGCCAGGTTAACAGGCTGGAAGTTCAAATCAGCAATCAGACAGAATCTTTAAGAGAATATTTCCAGGCGCAAACCGCAATCTTGGATAATCAAAGAAGAAACCTTATGGTATCCGGCTCATTCTTAAATCAAATTAATGATGAAATCCGGTTTATAGCAGAAAGTGAAGGTTTTAGTATTGTTATGGATATGAAGGCCAATAACAGTATAGTTTGGTATAGCCCTACAATTGATATAACGGATAAACTTATTCAAAGTTTACGGGCTAAAGCTTCAAGGTAAATAAAAATGGATGCGCCCAAGAATAGTGCTTCAAGTCCAATGATTGAACAGTACAGGCGCATAAAAAGAGAACACAAAAATAATATACTTTTTTTCCGTTTGGGTGACTTTTATGAAATGTTTGCTGAGGATGCAATAGAAGTTTCCTCACTTCTTAATTTAACTCTTACAGCAAGGAATGGTCTTCCAATGTGCGGTGTTCCGTATCATGCCGCAAGAACATATATAGCGCGTCTTTTAAAACATGGAAAGAAAATTGCAATTTGCGAACAGTTATCCGCTGCAGGTAAAAGTAAAATTGTAGAAAGAGATGTAGTAGAAATAATTACCCCAGGCACAACTGTTGATGAAGACTTCCTTGATAAGGGGTCTTCCAATTATTTGGCTTGTCTTGCGTTTTATGGGAGCTGGCTGTCATTTTCTTATATTGATATTTCAACAGGTGATTTTTATTCTACAAGTTTTCAAAAACAGGATACAGAAACGCTTAGACAGGAACTGGAAAGATTATCTATAAAAGAAATGCTTGTTCCGGAATCTTTACTTGAAGAAGAAACTATAAGTACTGCAATTAATGATAGAAGCAGTATCGTAATTAACAAGTGGTCTGATTGGCTTTTTGATCCAATAAAGGCAAGAGAAAAACTGGAAAAACAATTTGGCGTTGCAAACCTAAAAGGTTTTGGACTACAGGATAATAGCGAACAAATAATATCTGCGGGTATTTTGTTAGAGTATTTGGGTACAACTTCCAAGAGTATTCTTCCCCATATACGAACAATCAATGTTTATAAAAATTCAGAATATTTGGGAATAGACGAATCTAGTCAACGTAATCTGGAGCTTTTACGGAACCAAAGAGATGGAGATGTGAAATTTTCACTTTTAGAAGTTATGGATGAGACAAAAACTGCAATGGGCAAAAGGCTATTAAAAAGACGTATTTTACACCCGTTACGGGATCTGGAAAAAATCAACAGTCGTTTAAATATGGTAGAAAAACTTTTTAATAATCAGAATACATTAGACTTTTTGCGTGAAAAATTGGGGAAAACTCCGGACTTGGAACGACTTTGCTCAAGACTTGCAATGGATAAGGCTCACGGCAGGGATATGCTGTCAATCAAAAACGCCTTGGTTAGTTATCATAAGATATACGCAGAGTTACCATTAAACATGGAATTAGTGGCTAAGAATTTAGGGGATGGGACAGAATATATTCAAAGATTATTGGAGGCATCCATAATTGAAGAGCCGTCAATTTTGTTAAATGAAGGCAATTTAATTAAACCGGGTTTTAATGAAGAACTGGACAGATTAAAAGAGCTTCAAAATAATGCAAGAAAAATACTTGAAGATTATCTGGAAGAAGAACGACGGCTTACAGGGATTACCAATTTAAAAATACGTTATAATCGTCTGATTGGCTACTACTTTGAGGTTACAAATGCTCAATTAACAAGAGTCCCAAATCATTTTATAAGAAGACAAGGTATTGCAGGCGGTGAAAGGTACTCAACAGACCGCCTTGCAAATCTTGAAACAGAGATAAACAGCGCGTCCGCCAGGGTAATAGATCTTGAAAAGGATATTTTCATACAAATCAGGGAAACTACAAAAAAAGAGCTTGATTTGCTATCCTCTGCAGCTCGCTTGCTTGCAGAAATTGATGTTGCTCAAAGTTTGTCAAAAGCAGCTTCTATTCGTAATTGGAAACGGCCTGTTTTAGAATATAGCGAAAGAATGGAAATTTATGACGGACGGCACCCCGTTGTAGAAGCCCACCTTAATCGCGGTGAATACATCCCAAACAACATATTGCTGGATACAGAGAATGTATCATTCGCAATGATAACGGGTCCCAATATGGCGGGTAAATCCACATACTTACGATCTGCTGCGCTTATTACGATCATGGCTCAGGCGGGCAGTTTTGTTCCAGCAAGCAAAGCAATAATTGGTATATGTGATCGTATTTATTGCCGTGTAGGCGCTTCCGACAATCTTGCCCGCGGAGAGTCTACATTTCTTGTGGAAATGAATGAGACCGCGTTTATTCTAAACACGGCTACGGAAAAAAGCCTTGTAATTATGGATGAAGTAGGAAGGGGAACCGGCACAAATGACGGTTTATCTATTGCATGGGCAGTTAGTGAAGAATTGTTGAATCGTATTGGATGTCGCACTCTTTTTGCAACACATTTCCATGAGCTATCTCTTTTAAACCATAACCGACTTGCAAACCGTTCCATGGAAGTTTTGGATAAGGGAGAAAAAATTATTTTTTTAAGAAAACTTAAAGAAGGGCCGGCAGCTGAATCTTACGGAATACATGTTGCAAAACTTGCGGGAATTCCAGATTCAATTTTAAAAAGAGCCTCAGAAATTATGGCACGCTTAAAGGAGAGGGATAAAGATTTGTCCGCAACCTTTCATAGAGAGAAATATTATCAGAAAAGTGAGAAGAAGACGGTGATAAGAGTACTTGAGCAAAATCAGCCAGGTTTATTTGAATAAAGCATAACAAGGTAAACATGAAAAATAAAATATTTTTATTAATAAAAAACTTTTTGTTTCCATCTGCCTGTGCGTTATGTGATAAAAATTTATTTAATATTGATGAAATTAAATATGGTCTTTGTTCTGATTGTAAAGAATCGTTAGTTTGTTTAGAGGGAGAAAAATGTAATAAATGCGGGAAGCCGCTTGTATCGGAAATTGATATATGTCTTTCATGTATAAAAAGTGAAGTATCCTATGATCGGCTTTGGGTACTTTTTCCATACACAGGTAAATACAAAGAATTATTGACTAAATATAAATTTAATAAAAAACTACCGTTAGCTGAATACTTTGCGGAAGAGATTTTAACCATCATTGGTGAAGCAAAATTAGATGATGCTATAATTGTACCTGTTCCGCCAAGGCCTGGTAAAAAAAGGGAAACAGGCTGGGATCAGGTGGACTATCTTGTAAAAAAACTAAAAAAACCTTCAAAATTAATTTGCCGTTGTTTAAGACGGAGAAAATCACACATACAAAAAGAATTAAACCGTGATGACCGTATAGAAAACCTGAAAGGTCGTATCTATTACAATGAGTCTATGCCTGTAAATATACCAAAAACCGCCTTGATTATAGACGATGTTTTTACAACTGGCTCCACAATGGAAGTTTGCGCCTCAGTCCTTAAACAAAAGGGCATTGAAAAAATATATGGAATTTGTCTATTTTATGATTTATAATATTGATGAAATGTTAATAAAACATTATAATGATATTAATGAAAACAACGAAAACCGAGCTTTCCCTCGGGGGGGGGGGGGGGGGGGGGGGTAAAAAAATCAAAAAAAAAAAACTTTCTACTCTCCGGGGGGGGGTTTTTTTAAACCAAAAAACTTTCCTCGAAAAAAAAAATAATGAT